>Ga0105239_10000422_pt1 | contig 61712 bp, 68 predicted proteins | sample KBSC44metaG_FD_92761 | JGI IMG/M metagenome (GOLD analysis project Ga0105239, IMG submission 92761) | Corn rhizosphere microbial communities from Kellogg Biological Station, Michigan, USA - KBS C4-4 metaG | ecosystem: Host-associated > Plants > Roots > Rhizosphere > Soil | place: Michigan, USA...
AATGCGCAAACACCATCATCATTCTCCGTTATATTCGATGATGTCGAATCTGCAGAACTTCTGCTTGTCAATGTGTTCCCCAAGTTTGCATAGCGATGAGTCTTGCGTACTCCTCACGCCCTTCTCTGCATCTGCGCTTTGGCATCTCGAATCGATACTAACTTATTTCTCCTACTTAGTCGAGTCCAGAGGTAGTTGCCAGACCTGTTGACCCAACTTCCTCAGCCGACTTCTATGGCTTATTTGACGCCCATAGTCCGCCTCATAACCAGGCTGAAGAACAAAAGGTTAGCCTTAGCGCCCGGTCCTGATTGGTTGATGCTCTTCTCTGACAACCCGTCCACAGGTTAAGACCTTGCGCCAACGCATTCTAAATGCTAAAGGAGTCATGCTACGCGATGCCCAAATTTTATGGGCTTTGCGATCACTTTCTGCTGCCGGCGAGGTCGACCCCGCCTACGACCTCCTTCTCACCATGTCTGATGCTTCGGAAGGAATTGTAACGAGTTATGACCCCAGGACAAAACTCCTCGGCGCGCAGAATAGGCAAGGAGTAACATGCTACCTTGACTCAACACTGTTTTCCATGTTTTCGCGTCTCGATAGTTTCGAGGCTATGCTGTACAATTCCTTCGAAGATCTCTCACTCAATAAGTTGGGGTTCATGCTGCGCATTTGGGTGAATCTATTGAGATCGGGGAAGCTCATAACCACAGACATCACAAAGGTCATGCAGGAAACGTTGGCTGAGTGTGGGTGGGAAGAGGCTGCAGAACTGCATCAGCAGGATGCTTCTGAAGCCTTCACATTCATTACCGGAAAGCTAGAGTTACCTTTGCTGACTCTGAAAATGGATATCTACCACACGGGGAGAGAAGACACTGCTGACGATCACAAATTCATCAACGAGAGATTGCTTGAGGTGGCGATACCCCAGGACCTTATTGGACAGAGAGATGAGATCACACTGGAGGAGTGCCTCGAGGACTATTTCAACAATCGCATAGAGGTTCGGAGGTATATGACCCGCCGCTCGACGCTAAATTCGATACGAAAATCCAACGCGATACATGTGGAAACAATAGAACTGGATGGAGATTCGTCACCAATTACCCCAATATCATCCTCACCTCTCTTAGCCTCACCAATACGGCCATCAAATCGAATTCGCGCACCTAGCATTATTCAGGAGCGGTATATTCCACCTCGAAATGACAGCGGTCTTGCATCTTTGACAACTGTAGAGTCCTTAGACTCCGCAGGTAGAACACGAGCAGGAAGTGTGCGAAAAGAGGTAATGATGCCTGCATGGCAATTCTTCAGCCTCATTCGTAAGATCATGTGTTGGCTCCTGGTAGCGTATTGGACTAACATCCTCTAGCTTGGTATACTGATAACGCCCCGAAGAACGATGCGCAAGTTGCAGCCCACTTCTCATCGAAGCGACCAATTCTAGGTCTGTGCCTCAAGCGATACTCCATGACTCCTGCGGGAAATGCGATCCGTCTCAACACCCAGATCGACATACCTGTCGAGATTGGAGTGCCTCATTTTATTCAGGACGATCAATTGGAGGAGGCTGGAGCATTGCACGGCAACTTCAAACTTTCCTTACAGTCAGTTGTCTGCCACAGGGGCAATTCAGTAGATTCTGGACATTATATCGCACTTGTCCGCGGAACGGCCCCGCCAGGAACATCTGAGAGTAACCATAGTTTTGACAGCGGCAAGACTTGGATGCGGTTCGATGACCTTGCCCCACATCGTATCACCGTCATTGATATCGAGAAAGCCTTGAGAGAAGAGACCCCCTATCTACTCTTCTACCAGATCGTCCCTATCACTGGAGACCCCGGCGGTATCACATCGGGCGAGGACTCTTCGAATCTTATTAGGGACCGCAACCCCTCTGTGAGCGAATTATCCATGGCATCTGCCGCAACGAATACTGCAGATGAAGGCCTGCCCCCATCGGGGAGGCCGAGTTTTGAAATTGCTGCCCCCGATGATCTTAGGGGACGATCGCCACCAGAAACAAGAAGAACAAGCGTTATATCCTTCTCAGGTCTGCCAACTGGACAATCCAATGATAGGTTGAATGTCCCGACCAATGGAGCTGTAGGGCCATCACCTGCATCTAGTAGCGCCCAATCTCTATCTCGAACGCCTAGTAAAGCCGGCGATGGTCTTGGGCGGAGACTTAGCAAGTTGGCCAGGAGGAGTCGAGAGATTTTACCTGACACCATCACAAAGACCGAGATACACGTGACAGAGATCAGTGATGGGACAAAACCTGAAAGACAGGGCACGTATCAGCCACCCATTGCCGGCCAATCGACGGACTTACAAAAAGGACATAAACGAGAGAAGAGTCGAAGCCGGCTGACAAGAAGCAAAGTCAGGACTGGGGATAAGCCTGATAGGGAGTGTGTTGTGATGTGATCGGATTTTCTTTTGCTTGCAGACTACGACTGCTACTTATGAGCTTGCCGCAGTTGTTTTAGTGTTCATCTTGTGCGACTGTTCATTGCCTGGCACCGTATGTCATTGCGGCCCTTGCCAGGCCAATACCTCCGGCTGGAATCATCATTCTGCCCATTGAGCGATATATGTATGTCTTCTAGTTCTGCGAGCTTATGGCTCGATTTCTCAACTTGAGGTCCTTCATTGTTTAAACCTTAAGTGTTGGGGGATCGCTCCCCTTTAGGAGGGCAGCCTTGTACTGGCAAAGCAATAGTTACGGCGTTGAGCTGGCAATGATCTACCTAGGTAGGTGCATAGCAGGCAACATATTACATTTTGCAATTTTTGACGGACTAGAGCTGAAACAAATGGGTCCGTAGCAAGCAGGGCAATTGAAATCAGGCTGGTGGCCACTACAAAAGCCTCAAGCCTGTCGACTCGACAAGGCTGACACATCATGGCACATGTGATAAGGCTTGGCACCCCCCAAATCGCCAGCGCGGAAACGTTGAATCCTGTTGTAAAGTCGGCATCTGCCGTATGAATGAGGACAAGGACTATATGCGTCAAAGTCAAACCGTCCAGGATACTAATCCAAACAGAGTCTCTACTATTTCTAATGTCTGAGCGACTTTCTCAACCGCGGCGACCGATGAGAAATGAAATGCGGGGGTGTGCGGGTAGCCCCTCTTTCTTTCTGAGGGACTGGGAATCGGATGCTATTGTTATTTTGGATTTTACCTTGTGCCCGAAGCGATCCATACATCAGCGTACCTTGCCTAACCTAGGATCACCGCGCAAACCTGTATTTGCGGATCCGCGAAGGGCTTCGCGAGCGAGTCGTTCACAGTGATGTGTTCCGAGCCGACCTCGAAAGCCCTCAGAGTTTCTTGTTGGCTGCGAATCGCGTCTGACGGCATGTTGGTGAATGGGAGATGGACTTGCGGAGGATTTGCTTCTGATCCCCTTCTACTCCTCTCCTCATTGTGGCATCCGCATGCTGAGTCTTCCTTAGCCGCACCACACTCTCTGCGTGGAGATGAAAGGCTAGGCATGAGGTCGGCACCCTGTGTGTATTTATTTAGGTGGGATCTCCCCGCTCTTCGCTCTGCTGGACTGTCCTGCTAGGACGATATAAAATCCCTCGGTTGACGTGTCTTGTGCTTGAGATCGCTCCTCTTCCGTCTTGTATCTATATTATTTCTCCCGTCATCTCCCCGGCAGACATAGCCAACGGACCCAATAGCATTCCAGCCTCTCGAACGTGCAGTCCTATTCTGCGTTTCCAACACCCTCGCCATATATATCTTGACTGGCACGCAGTTTCACCTGATCGTAGCCCCCACAAATACCGCAATAGATCGCACTCCCAATCCTTTCGAGGCCATACATAGGGTCGCTTCCCAGCACCACCACCACCCACTAGTCCAGCACAAAGACGTCCTGAAGATGGCCAAGATCGCCGCTTCCGCACAAGCGGGGCTGAAGTCGCAGATGGACGCCCTGACAGCAGATTCAGCAGGCGCACCCGGGGTGGTGTTCGCGGCGGTGAATAGGAACGGCGAGATTATGTTCGAGCACGCCTCCGGCAAGGTCGGCGCCGGGCGCTCAGAGGATATGACCCTCGATAGCATCTTCTGGATCGCAAGCTGCACCAAGATGATCACCGGTATTGCCGCTATGCAACTCGTCGAGCAGGGTAAGTTGGCGCTCGATGATGTTGATTTGGTTGAGAGGTTGGCCCCGGTGAGTTTTGCTCTAATATACTTCCTGTGTCTTTTTACCTTGAGGGAATTTTTTGCGAGTCCATACAAAAAGGGAAGATGGGTTGATGGTCTTTCAAGTTTTGAATGCTGACGGTTTTTCCCGTTTTCTTGTGGTTTGACAGGAGTTGAAAGCGGTTCAAGTTTACGAGAATGGAAAGCTTGTACCGAAGAAACGTGGTATCACGTTGAGGATGTTGCTGGCCCACACAGGTGCGTAACAGCTTTTCGTGGATCTCGAGAGCACGAGTGCGAAACCAGTAATGCTGATCGACGCCCCTTAAACCCAGCTGGCTTCGGCTACTCTTTTTTCGATCAGCGCCTGGTCGACTGGGCGGGAGCGCAGGGTCTCGATGAGTTCTCCGGCTCCTTCCACGACTACCTTTCGCAGCCCCTAGTCAACCAGCCAGGCGAGAGATGGGAGTACGGTATCAACATTGACTGGGCGGGCCAACTCGTCGAGCGCGCTTCCGGCCTCAAACTCAACGATTACTTCCAGGAACACATCTTCAAGCCCCTCGGCTTGAAGAATATCAACATGTTCCCACACGACGAGATGAAGCGGAATCTCGCATTCATGAACGATCGCGCCCCGGATGGCAGTCTGTCGCTGAGATTGGACGGCCATTTGAATCGGAGACCTCTGTATGCCAAGGGCAAAGAGGAGATTGATGGTGTTTTCCAGCAAGGCGGGGCTGGCTGTTTCGCCAGGCCCACCGAATATGTGCAGATCATTGCGGCGTTGTTGAACGATGGTGTCCATGCCGGTACCGGGAACAGGATCCTTAAGAAGGAGACGGTCGATTTGATGTTTTCGAATCAGGTAAGGCGATATACTGGTGAACGGGGTGCCAGTGCTAGACCGCAGCAGCTGATGGCGACTTGCAGATTCCGGAGTTCCCTAATTTTGCTCGCCAGGTAAGTCCAGAAGCACGCTGATGCTTTTGACGTTACAGACACGCGAATTTACTGCGGCTTACATACATCCTAGCCCATCGAATCACCAAAGAGACTGCTCTCTAATCCTCTGCCCGAGCTCTATCCTGAGCCACACGACATCCCGCAAGGCTGGGGCTTGACCTTCTTCCTGCACTTGAGGGATTCCGCCGTCCATAGCGAAGGAACGGGCTGGTGGGCTGGATTGCCGAATTTGTTCTGGTGGGCTGATCGAAAGAGGGTACGTACTATCCCTTTCCCCTACTGTTTATCCTTCACAAAACCCAATGGAGAACGCTTAGAAGCTAACTTCTCTCCCTCCCGCAACAGGGCATCGGCGGTATGATTGCATCACAGATACTCCCCTTCGGTAAGTTCCCTCCTACATACACATTGTCAGCCCGCGACATTCAATGGAGGCCGACCCTGACAAAAAAAACTCGTGCGAAACAGGAGATCCTAAAATCATGGGCCTATGGGCTCAACTCGAGGCTGGAATTCTTCAGAATCTGCAGCAGTGAGTGAAATCCCAATTTCCTCACAAAAGAGTCCCCAGACGAGCATCGTTTTTCGTCCATGCCTTGTATGCCAGAGCAAAAAGTTTATCAGAAAGCTGAGGATCGCTACTTTTTGGAATGTTTTGATAGGCCTAGTGAGTCGAAGTTGTGAATCACCGTTGTAGTGTCTGGAGGTTTTAATGGACGAGAACGTGAAAGTATGGATTCAAATTGTAGCATTTGAGCAATCGAAGCTGTATTTGGAACAAAGTACCATATTTATCCGGCCAAATCTGTGACCGGGAATGTCAACTCAATGTTTCATTCCATGCAATGAAAATCGACACATTTATCGATTGTGTCTGGGTATATTTGATGATATACATATTCTGTGCCGTGATTGTGGAGGGTTCCATATATCACGTTTCTGTTATACCAATCTCTTGGATTTTGCTTCTGCACCAGTTGTGAGAGGGATTTGAATTGCCCGATTCAGACTGCGGCTGCGGTCGAGCCGGATCAAGGGCATGGTTTGAAAAGTATGAGTCCTGATTTCCACCCACAACTGGCTTGTCCAAGAGCGGGCTCATCAGAGCCTTGCGCTACCTCGTCTAATCAAGACCATCTCAATAAAATCAGTTCACGATCTTGCCATAGAAGGGCACGCCAAGCTGCTGCAGGAGGAGCCTGGCATCTTTATCACAATTGGCTGTAGTGTGGATGGTGATGTGCATGCCCTAGCGCGACACGTTAGCACGGGGCAGATCAATGAGAAAAGCATCTTGTCCCTACCGGGATAAGTTTGGGAGGATAAGCATCGTAGTTACCCTCCATCTCAGGGAAATTGGAGACAACATCAGGCTCGAATCCAAACATCAGATTTCCGCTACCATCCCCTGTTGTCGCTCGAACGCCATTCCAGTCCTTAATTCTTGGAAGAACAATGTTGATCAGCTTGCCGAGGAAGTGATACATGTTCTCTCCCTTGAGGTCGCAGGTCATAGAGACGGGCTTTCCTCTTATGAGCCCGAATTTTGACTCACTCATCCTCGCCTTATGCACAGTGATTCGTTGATTTGTTATGGCTTGCAAGACCATTCCCGCAACATGAAGATATGCAGACCCATTTTTGAGCGCACCCGAGACCATGCTATGCACCGTGATCCTCTCAATCATGGGGACATTTCGGAAGGTGATAGGCTTCCGCAAAAGACGGAGCACGTCTCCACCGCGTGGCCCTCGCAATGATCTGTTTTTAAAATAAGGAGAGTCTCCAACCCAAGACCTCAGTCGTGGCCCTTTCTCGGCCGGTCTGAAGCCAGGAGGTGTATGTTGGTAGCACATTGTCATGAGATCTGGTGCAATGATGTTGTGGTAGAATTGCTCAACGCGCGGAGAGGAAAATGGGCCAGGAATAAATTGTCGACTGCCCGGATTGGAAGGAGGGAGAGGTTGATGAGGGTTCAGCGGCCCGCGGTCATATCTAGGATCTCGAAACTGATATCTAAGAAGTGTGTAAGTTTGAGACCATTTTAGGCCAGGTTTGTTATTGGAATCCGTGAACTCGTAGGCGGACATACCTTCCTCGTGGTAATTGATGCTTCCGCGACCTTGCAGACTTGAGAGGATCAAACTTTGGCAAAGATGAATTTATCGTTCTCAAAGATGATGCTTCTTCTAGTTCTGGGTCTATTGGATTAGACTGAGGATTGGCTTGAGTTGCGAATGCACGACGGTATCGCAAGCATCGCGAGCGAAAAGTCGAGCTGTTCGTTGACCGTAACGTCTGGCCGAGCCGCAAGGGCTGTGCAGCGTTCGACATCCTGACGGGACCGGGGATAGAATCGCGGTAGAGAGTAGCTGCACGTAAAGAAATACTGCACTGAGGAGCTCGGCCAATTTAATGCGTGAAAAGGGAAATTTCCAGATTACGCGCAACGATTATTAATATTCCACCGTTTGGACAAGGCTGGAGATACGGCGGAGTATTCCCGCTGTATTTTCGACAGCCTTCCACGTGACCAGATCGCTGCTTCTTCCCCACTTGTTCATCGGCGCAGGCACGCCCTCGTTCTTCGGTGCCTTTGGCAATTTAGCCAGCTTGTGACTCTCCTTCTGATAGTATAACAGTGGGAATTTTGTACTCACTGCGATCCTGCGTTGATCTTGTACACTTATATTCCTCCACAGTGTTCTCGGCTATCACAGAGAGCCGGGGAGTAATTTCCTGTCCCCATGGAACGCACCCTACACTTTTGGCCCATCTCAGCAACACGCTCTTCCTGACCTGCGATCCGGTCGCAATGACCTATTTTCTCGTCCTACAATCGTCATGGAAGAGGTCGCCGAAACGGCGTCCAAGTTAGTTATACGTCTTGGCCTCGCATTCAAGGTCTGCGGCTGACAACTTGTTCCGCAGAAATGTAGATTGCGCAGAAAAGGACCTCGCCGTCCTTGTGGCTCAAAAGGAGCCTATTTATGCAGGTTTAGAACCTAAACTTGCAAAGTGATTATCTTCCATGACAAGACCCCACCGAGCTCATCTAACTGCATCAGGTTGCGAACAGCATGTCAGGATTTCATTTTTGTTGATTTCGACACCGCCACTGAATCCCGAGCCGAGACCCGTCTATGGGATGCTCATGCCAAAGTCAACCAGAAGTTCAGGTCGTTTCTTACCAGATTCCGAGATGGTGATGGCAAAAAGAAGCACGTTGAACGCCGAAAGGCTGAGAAACTCTATCTTGAATTCATCAAATCTAGCATGAGATTCTATCGTGGATATATCCAACGCCTTGCCTCACACTTCAGAGGTGTCCCTGAAATACTAGAGGTTGCGAAGAAGTTCAGCCTCGATAGTGAGTTCGAGCTAACCCGTGAAAACTGGCATTTACTAACTCAAGAAGCCCTCAGTGTTGAACCTCTAATATCTATCAACGACTCGCGTAAGAAGCAAATCGTTCGTTCCTGCTATTTGAGTTTGGTACAGCTTGGTGACCTCTCAAGGTATAGAGAGACTGAACTTCAGACCAAAGCGCGAGATTGGGGCCCAGCAAAAGGCTATTATCAGCTTGCAATTAAGTTGGATCCCCATTCTGGTGTCGCGTATAACCAGCTTGCTGTTATTGCGCTCACTGACCAAGACCATCTTCGAGCCGTCTACTATCTCTATCGAGCCATAACAGTGCATAAATCTGCGCCGCAAGCCCCTGGAAATCTGGAAATCGAATTCAAGAAAATCAGAACTCGAGCATCGCAAGGAATGCCAATTTCGTCCCCCGCCATGGAAGAAAATAACGGCCTTTCTGACGATTTTATCATTTACCACTCTCGTTGTGCTGAAAGGGGATTTGTCACCGGTGACGATCAGCAGAATGAGATATTTCGTCGACTGGCAGATGATCTACGGGAGAAGCCGTTTGACAACAGAGTGAGAAAATTCTGCTTGATCAATATTGCAGCAGAGGACGTAACAGCTCAAAAAGCTCGCGGCAAGCCTCTTCCAATCACCATTCCAATTCTTACACTAATTTCGCAATCTAGAAAACAGTTCCCTCCTGCACACATATCAGGTATTCCAGCAGCTCAACGTTGGCACTTTTTTCTTACTCTTGAAGCTCATGCTCGACGAGCTTCAGCGCTTGGCCAAAACCTCGAACACCGGAACAGCAATTGACGATGAAAGGAGCATCAGCGTGACCCCAGTCACTCGTAGAATCCTTCCCCATCTACGCTTGTACAGCAGCTGGTTATTGAGTAAGGCCGAGTATCTTCTTGCTAGCGAGACATTAAAAGTTGAAATGCGCGAATTTTGGCTGGTATATGCGGAAGCACTCAGCTTGTTGGCTGCTACATATTCCCTTCGCGACATGCCAGAGCTACAATATCTTTTAGACGAGGATCTTGACACATTGGGTTTCAGTCCTTTCTCCGATCTTGTGCAGAGAAAGTTATTTTATGCACAAGGTCAAATGAAGCCAGCCCACGATGAGATTCGGTTTGGGCCCCGTTCCCCTGAAATTGAGACGTTGTATCGGATTAAATGCTTGGTTACGGATGGGCTCATTCTATGTCGGGGAGAAGTAAGTTTCTTTCCTTGAGACATGGGATATATCTAACGTTATGGCCTCAGTGTAGCATGATGCCAATTCCACTCAAGTTTGCGGGGATGTGTTTCGTCTTCAATGATGGGGATGGAGAATCCTCAGTTGGAAGGGGACTGGTGTCGCCACACGAGACTCATACGAGCTCGATCAGCAGCATCAGTCGAGAAGACATCGAGGCGGCCAAGCGATCACGAAGCATCAGAGAAAAAGCCTCAGCCTATCGCGAGGATGCATCTGATGCTGGGGTGTCTGCATCAGCAACATCAACTATGGAAAACATGGTCAATAATCTGACACAGCCTGAACCACAACGACGCAGCATCAATTCAGCTAGTCTTCATGACGAGTCTCTATCTTCAGTTTTGAAGACACCAACAGCACAGTCGTTTGCAGAACGGACTCTAGGTCAATCGCAGCTTCAAGCCTTTACAGCACAAGATCTTGTGCAGCAAATCCAACCATCGCCCAGATCTTCGTTTCCGTCATTAGTAGATTCTGGAACCAATCGTCCTGTGCTTCCTAGCATCATGAACTCACCGTTTGCACCCCTTCCAGGAGAGACACCTGGATCATCACCTCGAGCAAGTATAGCACAACGGGTACAGGCGCCATTCGTGATTTCGCCTCAAAACCGCCAGTTTCAGATAAATCTGCTGCACCAACAACACCAAGTTCAAATGCGCTCGTCCCCTCTCGACTCACCACAGCCTACGATGTCGAGCCTTTTCGAGACACCAACAAACATGGCAGCGAGGATGCGTGCGGCTGATCAATTTCAACCTGCGTTGTCTCCGTGGCAAGACTCATCTTATCAATCAGTCGTTTCGGAGGCAGTTGTCTCCAAGAGGGCACCAGAGCCAGCACCGTTTGGAGCTATCGGTGACCCTCGACCAAAGAGCAGTGGAGCTCCGTCCAGTGGTCAGTTCGGGTGATTCCAAAACAACGGGGCTGTAACGGCAATGGCAATCTAGATATTCGGCAACGTGAGCTACACCAAAGTCCCGCAATCTGCATCTGACCCATGGAACCCACTGGATGCTGACCACATCCTGAAGGAATTGCTGTCGGGTAAGAACAACGAGAAAATTCTGTTGCCTGTTGTTTGGGATTTTCTATTCCTGGACTACCTGGTTTGACAAGAAGGCGATGCCTCTCTTTATTCGCCCTAGACAGCTGTTGGTATTCCTTTTCCTCATGAAGTCGTGGAAGACGTGGTATCATGACCGAATACATGGGTCTTGTTGAATTAGACCACTTTAGAACTTGTGCTCTCTGAATCTTTATGAGCACTGTTGCACTCCCGGGTCTACATCGCAACGCAAGATCCGAAAAAAAAAATCACAGCAACGCATTTATGGCTTGTATGTCTGTTTGGGATATGGGTATCTACAAGTGGAATGTTAGTTGACGTTTGGAACGATGATGATTGGTAGAGGGTATTGGAGAGTGGCATAGAAAGGGGACATGAAATAATGAGATTTGGACATACGAAGGACCCAGTTCCTGCAAGCCAAGTTTTGCCAGCCAGTGGCCTTTCTTGATGCAGGAGGCGAGCGAATCCCCTTCAACGACACCTGCACAAAAGCCACCGGCGAAGGCGTCACCGGCACCATTGGTATCGTTGATTTGAATGCTCTCGATCGCAGCGACAGGATACTCTTGGACATCAACATCTTTGCCTTGCTCTGCCACGGCAACAATGGTGGGATCTGTGCCTTGGGTGATGATGACGACTCGGGGCCTCTTGGAGTTTGCTTTGGGAGTCAGTGCCAAAAGCTTCGCGGCTTCTGGAATGGAGATGTCCTTGTGGCCCTGGGATTCAGCCCAGGTCTTGGCCTCGTTCTCGTTGCCGAAGACGTAATCGGTGTACGGGAGGACTTCAGCAAGTTGATCCTTGAAGAACTGCGGGATGAAGCCAGCCGATAAGGAGAGCATGTAGATTTTGTTGGTCTTAGCGGCATGTTCGCCGAGGGCCAGAGCGGCTGGGACACACACAGTCAAGTGATAACCACCAACGTAGAAGACGTCTGTGGATTCGACCATCGACCAGATTCTCGGCTGTTGTAAGTGCTCGATCTTGTATTCATTGGCAGCTGCAAGATGAGTGCACATAGTTCGATGGTGGTCGGTGATGATGACACCACATTTGCCCGTTGGAGTGTTGGGATCGACGCGGTATTCGACGTGTAGGCCTAGTGAGGTTCACGAATAAGTTAAGAACTGATGATGACTCCTAATAGGGTGCGGCGTCAGCCCACATACCCTGCTCCGCGCACTTCTCTCTCAGGATTTTGGCATACTCGTCGTCGCCCACGCAGCCGATGTACCAAACCGAGTCCGGCGACAGCATGTACTGGGCGCCACGGGCAGTGTTCTGGGCAGCGCCGCCAGGTATCAACTTTGCGTCACGGTTCTTGATCAGGTCGTCGTAAAGAGCCATCTGGTGTGGCTCCGCCAGCAACGTGTCGTCGAGTTTCAGCCCGTATTGCTCGAGCATCGCGTGGTCGCTGTTAATTGATATTAGCTTGAGATTTCAATAATGGCAGGTGAATTGAGAGAAGAAGAGTTCGTTAAGTAATTCTAGGACATTGTACCTACCCTTGGCCTTGAATGTCGAGGAGAGGGTTCTCCAGACATAGAAGCTTGAAGGACTTGGTAGCCATATTGATTGGGTAGTAGGGATGATGATAGTACTTGACAGGTTCAAAGTAGAAGAGAGAGAGTGAGCCTCAAAACTGATTGTTGGTTGAGTACAATGGTTTCCTCTCCTTATGATAAGAGCATTGGAGTTGAGAAGTGGTCTTACATACGTGGTAGTTAAGTGGTGGGAAGTGTCTGTACCTGAACATTGAATCTGAACGATGTGGGGTACGCAGATTCGTCCCTCACTTTTTTTGTGCCTGCGTCCTTACCTTCACCGCCTTACACGTGCAAGGCGGCGCTTTTCCACTTTTGGCGCCGGAAGAGCTTCTGGATTTCGACCTACGATGTCGTGAAAGTTCATACTCCTTCCCCTAAAACAGCTACGTCCTTCACCCTCCGGTCCGCATCTCTCTCGGTGGTGCCCGCCGTGCGATTCTTGCATCCCCATCAGAGAATGGCGAGCAATCCCGCCTCCGAGCTGGCCTCGGCCATCCAATCCGTCTCTGTTCAACGACACCCATCTCCCTCACACGACGTGAATCCATCTACTGCAGCCTCGAAGAAGATCCCCGCAACGGCAGAATTTCCTGAAGGGCATTCACCCCTACGCTTTAGATCACACTCCGTCGGCTCAGCCAGCACCGCGTCGTCATCCACATCCACCATCCCCAGCGAGATCATCCACCCCCGCCCGCGCCGCCGCGATCTGCCACCCATTCCCGACTTCCGCTTCGAGCAGTCCTATCTTGCTAGCATCAAGGACGCCGAGTCGAACTGGAAGGTTGCCTTCATAACCATCCGCGATCAGGTGCTACTGCCGCTGACCCAGGGCATTCTTTGGAACCTTGCCATGTTTGGCTGGCGACACTGGAATCGTGGTACTAAGTTCCGGGGCCAGGGTCTCGGTGCGAGGGTTCGGAAGTGGTGGTGGGGCATCAATAATTGGAAAGTCCCAAGCTCCAGTGAGGCAGATCATCTGAGGGATGTGAAGGTCTTGAAGAAGACGGAGGGTTATTTCGCTGATCGTTTCGGTACCGCGTTGGGCGAGTGAGGAAGGCTGGGCTGATACATTGAAATCCCACTGTGTGGCCTAACGATTATTCTACGGTTCCGAAAGATTGCCCATCGAGGAATCTTTTTCCTCTCCCGTTTGCTCGACGAGCAACAGTGCCACGCCGTCTTGGCACTCTCTGTCCAACCCAGACTACTGTTATCTGTGCGGCCAACTGAGGAGAGGGCCAAGGGCTCGCGAGCTGTTGTGGTGATTGTTCCAAGCGGAAACTATTAGGAACAGAGTAGAACGCGGATGTATGCTCCTTACCAGCCTCGGGCTTCTCTTGGCGTGGCGACGGCTGAGGATAATTCCCCAAGTGAACACAGCTTTGATGCAGACCGGCGGCTGGGAGAACATGGGTGATTGGGGGAGGCTCAGTGGAGTACACTGATGATGCAAGCACACCATATATTGGCCTGCCTGTGTGGTGCTGAAGAGCCGACGCTCAGGACTCAGGATACCAGGGGTTGTCGTGGTGTTGATGGAAGCGACTTTAGCATATCCATAAAGCCTCCCCGAAGAGACTACGAAATCGGCTTATCCTTTACATAACTGATTATACATAACTGACATCGGAAGTCTATTGAAGTGTTCGAGAAATTGGAGTTTTGTCATTTGTATCGAATTTGGCTTCTGTCTATCATGCTCGGCCGTAATCGAATGACCCAGCAGATTTGCCATGCAGTGAACAAGCACACCTTTGAAAATTCGATTTCACATCCGTTGCTTTTGTCATGCACGTCATCGTTCAATAACGCTGATCGTGTCTAGCGTGACATGGGAGCGAACGAAGTCCCGTAGAACACTTCCATCCACCCTCTGCACCATGAGTACCTAGTTTCCCGCAAACCCGCCTCAGAACATCCTCGACCGATTAAAGTCATCAATGGAGTTGGTTTATCTGCTCTTAGCTTGAACTTTGCTTGGTGCACCCTTGGCCTGCTGCTTCGAAGCAATACCACCACGGGCCTGACCACGGGCGGCACTGGCGGCAGTCTTTGCCTTCTCGGCCTTCTTCTTCGACTCGGACGCAGCCTTCTTTTCTTTGCCTTCCTTGATCGCAGCTTGGCGGGCGGCGGCACGGGCTTCCGGTCGTTGTGAGCGGCGCTCCTTGATTACGTCGAGCGAGGCTCCCACAATTGCGCGCTGGTGCTTGACGGTGCGGCGGGTGCGTTTCTTGGCGACTTCCTAGAATTCCGGACGTATTCATGTCAGTCTGATGTCCTCGGGAGAATGTAGAGCTGGATGGGTCAGAAGGGCGGCCAGTGATGTGCAATTGCTGAGTGTCCCCCCTCTTTTTTTATCATTCCAATCTGAGATCCCCTTCGCGCTCGCACACCATCTGCGGGAAAGGGGGATTCGTGCCAAAAGTTCTTGATGGACTAACCTCTGAGATACCCTTCTTGTGCTGTCTTCGGTAAAGCATGGTCCAGGCTATTCTTCGAGGGTTCTTGCGCTGGAGGAAGAGGGATTCGGTCTTGCCATTTTGGAATCGGAAGATCTTGCTGTCACCACGGACGTAGAGCTTGCCCTGTAGATTTTACCACACATGTCAGCGATTGTGTCTTTTCCTTCAAACAAACCATTTCTCATCTGCTGTGGAAAAGCCGTGGAATTGATCGGGTTTTGAGGGTTTCCGTTGTCGAGGGAGGATTGGAACTGACCTTGCCCGGGTAGATCTTGGTGGCGCTAAAGGTATCGTCGTAGGTACGCATCTTGGATGGTCTACGATGCTGTACCTTGCTTCGATGGGTGTATTGGGGAGGTGGAATTCAAAGCGCAGTTGTTCCTTCAATGTTCAGACTTCGATCATGGCCAGTGGGTTCTGTGCGCTTGGCAATGTGAGGCGCCAAGACTCAAATACGGTGACACACAAGTTCTTAGAGTGCCCTATATACAGCGGAGTGTAGCTCCATAATGAGCAGGCTTTTCATCCCCTCAAAGTTGCAGACTGCCTCAACATCCGTCATGAAAGCAATGAGTAGGACCCAGTAGGTGCTAAGCTATTTGTTTCTCCCAGAGATACCGAAATCTGCAATATATCTAGGTCAAGTGAATCTCCTACATAGGTAGCCATCATTCTATCATCATTCATAGGCATTCACAGTAACACATTGGTCGCGAATCGTCTCTAGAAGTGCAGGAATTCACCGGATGCTTTATTTACTGGCTTCTCTAGATCGAGCTCATTCCACTGAGAGCCTTTCTTCCCCTCTCGGTGATCAACTGGAAGGTGGCGATGAAAATTTCTGCATCAAACAAATAATTGTAAGAAAAGTGCGGAAACTAGGTGTAAGGTGTTCACGACACGCCATAATGCTGTCACGGATTGAATGTGCGTGGAATTTAGTTCACTCTCCTGACAGCCGCAAACTTGGTCCATTGATGGTTTCATTTAGATACAGGGTGGACTTATTCTGCCTTCCTACCAAGAAGCGTCATCTACTTCTCCTCGATACTCTTCGTGAAGATTAAATTGCATTTCCGAGATTTGGAACCGCCAGGAAATGGTCAAGAATGGACATGCTATCTTCCGTGGTGTCCGCAGCCACATGGACATCAAATTTCTTGACCAGCGTCGACGTGATCAGTTTGAGTTCCATCATGGCAAGATTCTTGCCCAGACAAGCACGAGTTCCTGAGGAGAATGGCATGTAGAGCACCTTCGCATCGGAAGACGTTGCCTCTGGCCCAAGCCAGCGATCTGGGAGAAATGCTTCGGCGTTTGGAAACACCCCCGGATCTCGTTGTGTAGTATAGCACTGCATTGAAACAATGGTCTAGAAATCCCACAGTTAAACCTGGGTAACTCAGTGTTGGGAGTCTATCTGCTTACCTTCTCTGGAACAAGGACACCATTGAGTGTCCGTCCTCCTGCTGGCGTATCTCTGGGAAGACTGGCTGGTGCCGCAGGATGCAAACGAAGTGCCTCCTTTATTACTGCGTCTAGTATTGGGAGCTCACTGATCTCCTTGAAGGACGGAAGACCCTCAGTCCAATCTATGTCACGGGAGAGTTCATTGCGCAATTGACTCTGCCACTCCGGATGTCGAGCAAGCTCCCAAAAAAGGTAAGTCAGCGTTGTGCTGGTTGTGTCTGGTCAGAGTGCCACAATCAATTTGAACGTTCGTTCAGTATCCGAGGAACAAACTCATACAGCTGCCCGCAAAACCCAGGTTTGAAATCTCAATGTAAGTCTCATCATCCGCCATTGGAGCCTCCTCTGCCGTCTTGTTGGCTACGATCTTGGTCAACAAGTCTCGACGTCCCGAATCTCGCCCATACCGGGTGATATAGTCATCGAAAGAGTTTCGTCCATACTGCGCATGCTTCAGTGATATATTTATCACAGTTTGAAGGATCCAAACCTGGACAATCCTATCCTTCACGCCGAGAAAATTTCGCAGAGCAGGAATGGGCAAGAGATACAAGAGCCGTACTAACAAAGGGAAAGCGCCGGCAATACCGCCAATTACGAAGAAACGATCCATGTCCTCGAGTAGATGTGGTGGCTCGAGCTTATCCAAACCACAAGGGGATTGTCCAAGAAACAATTCGCCTATCAGAATCGTCAGGCTTCACCATCGATTAATGAATTATTCGGGACATGCAATACCGACAATATCGAATGCAGTTAGGCGGAACCACAATAGCATATCTGTAGGTTTCCCTAGTCCTCCTTCCAGATGTGCTCCCAACTTAGAGATGATCTGTTTGATGATGGGCTCAGTATTGTACAAGTTCGACTGAGAAAATGCATGGCTCAGTAGACGAGGTCGCTGACATGGGCAGCCTTGTCCCTCATACTGAAGATACCGACCGGTGGTACGACGAATGTCTCATAGAAAGGAGCCTTCATGAACTGGGTCTGCTGGCTGTAAAGCTCCCTTACGATTTCAGGGTTTGAGTATGAAACCTCGTTGGGTCCGATGCGCACTGATGAGCCATATTTTTGATGTAGTCTGTGGATTGTCGTGGTTCGATATCCAAGCATGTCGGTGATGATGAGCCATTGAGGTGTAATCTTGCCCAGGAATGGGCCTGGTATGGAGCGTATTGGAGAAAGTAAGACATTATAGATCGCCTAATTCTCTCAGCATTTGCAAATATGATCGAAAAGCCTAATATACCTGCCAGGTGAACCAGGTAGCAATACGCATGTCAGACCTGTAATGTATAATAACATTGTGACTCGTGAGAATACCAGGTTTAGTCTACCTTGCAGCTTCTCGAGGCTGCATATCGATGGAGTGCATTGTGCCTTAGGGAAGCAGGACTTGCTGCTATATCACTCTCACGATTCCACAAGATGCTAGAACTGTAAGTCCGCTTCATCCGTACACGAGGTGGAGGTATCCGAGCTGACTGTGGAGTCGAGCTTCCTCAAGCCAACGCGGGGTTCGAGCAGTATGGAGTCGGAAACATCATTGATCTCGATATACTGCTGGAGCAGAGTGTTATCCCGAATGTAATGGGCCTCAATTTCCTGTGAGCTAACACTTCCACGTCCCCAGTCCAATGGGGAAGATTCCACTTATTGCCGAAATACTACGTTCAACGACTACTCGGCATCAGTAACAATTATACTGCTGCTCGCACTCGTAACGATTTGCTCTTCAAAGGAGAAGATACTTTCTGGTCCTGTAATGTTTGACCTCTACGGGGCAAATTGATAGCCTCTGCCCCTGCTTAGTTTCTTCCAATATTAGCAACCGCTCCTTCCTCCATCCCAGCGATTGATGTGAAAGCAACGCCGAAGTCTTGCAGGTACAGGTTAGATATGCTAGTTATTGGATCTTGAATCCAGTGCAAACTCCATGATTCAAATATTCTGCTGATTTTGTATCTTCGGCTGGAATATCAGAGGGTTGATGCACATATCCAAACTAGAGTGCACACCTGTTTTCATATTCACTCATTGGAAATCAAGTTCCATTATATTCCAATATCAACCTGCTAAAACTCTAGAATCAAGTGCCCGTGATCCATTATACCCATATTCCCCCCAAGGTATATTGTGAATTGCACATATTGGTCAACTCCCAGGACTCGGCACCGAGTATATTCTTGCTGCCAACATCCTCCCAATCTCTAGCGGCGCCAGCACAGAATAGAGCTGGGATGAAGTGCTCGTCTGTCGCATGGGCGTCACGGTAAGATGGGTGTTTCATTACCCGTGCAAGCGCGGCTCTCAGTTCCGGACCGGAGTTTTGTGTAATCGCATCATATTCACTCTGAGCTACGTCGAGAGTCAGGTCTGCAACCAAACGCTTGGTTTTTGGGTCGTATACGAGGAGGTGGTTGGGTCCAGTGTAGTTCGCCCTCGAATAGTCAACAGCAATTGTGTTGTCTGGACCTGGGGCTATCACACTAACGAATGATTCCGCGGATGAGACTGCGACAAGTATATGGCCAGTGTTAGGGTTATATTCGATGTCGTTGAAATGATACTCGGTGAAGTTATCACTTCCTGGATCAGAGATACCAGGATAGTGATTACTTTAGAGGTCTTGTCGTAAGGTTTGTATCCGATGACCGAGCAGTTGAACAGAGATCTGCGGTATTCGATTAGTTCTTGGTCTTTGAGCTCTACTTCCGACATTACATACCCAAGGTAGAGTGTGGAGGTATTCTGGTCCCGGTCCGCACTCTCTGGATAAAGGTCTTGCTGTTCGATGGAGAAAGATCCAGAGAACGGCGGGCAGGCTCCAAGGACAACCATCGTACCCGAGAGGAGGATTATGGAGATGATGAGATTAGAAGTCATCCTGGTGCTCATATGACAGCTTGTCGGCACAAAGGTGAGAAAGCTGATCTGTTATTGACATGAAGCAGCCAAAAACTCGTATAGTTCAAACAAGAGAATCGGCTGAGACACCTAAATTAATACTTATAAGGATAAAAGGCCGAAGGAGATTAATTCCTATGGGTCCTGACATGTCTTTGGCTACGACTAGGACAATCATGACCATACTGGAAGTACTGGCCTGGTGAACTATAAGGTCCATGATCGGCTGCACTGGCCTAGTGTATTGGTAAGAAGTACATGAGTGGGATGCATCTGGCATCTGTGGGGACTCCGCAATTTTACAATATTTACTTCCTCTTGAACAGGGTTGGGATTTCAAGCAATGCTTTTTCGCTTCTTAGTTTCAGTCTGAACCCCATCTCATAGAGGTCAATTCCTTTAATTTACTGGCGATCATCGACTCAGGCAGCCAGTCCGGAGATATGTACGATCCCAGAGAAATCGAGGTTGTGGCGAATGAGTGGCCTGCTTCCTGATCGCAGGTTTGCGACGCACCGAAAATGTTCCACGAAATCCTTATCGCTGGTTTGACTTATGCCCAGCGAACAAGAGGTCATCAGGACGATTACACACAAGGTCACTGGCCCTCTCGTACGAGAGAATGAAATGTGCGTTTCTCAGCAATCATGCAGCACTGCATATTGTGGCGGAAATATTCCTCTTGACCTCCCACAAGGCTGGGTGGGGATAATTAGGGCGGCGGCTTCCCTCTTCCTAAAGAGGGATGGGTTGGCGGGCAATATATCTTGGCAAGCTTTTATTGCCGCGACATGCAGCCTTGCGTTCCCACCTTGACAGACTGCCTACCACAAGATCTTCAAGTTCCCTCTCTTCTACTACTAACCTCTCGCGCCCCTCGACGCTGATCTTTTCCTCTCACCAGCTCGGAGCAACCGACCTAGGCTTTTCGAACTTAGACTCTATATTACCTCAACACAAAACTCACATCCATTCCTGAAAACCGCCGCCTCCCAAACAAGAATGCCACCAATCCGCTCACGTAACTCGCGCAAACCGCCACCGGCGGGGTTCGACGACATTGAAGACACGCTCCTCGAATACGCGAACAAGATGCGGGACGCACAGAACGCCTCTCACGAGGGCAAGAAGAAGCACGAAACACTGTGGCCGATATTCCAGATCGCGCACGCGCGGTCGCGCTACATCTACGACCTGTACTACGAGCGCGAGGCCATCTCAAAACAGCTGTACGACTGGCTGCTGAAGAACAACTACGGCGACGCGAACCTGATCGCCAAGTGGAAGAAGCAGGGGTACGAGAAGCTGTGTTGTCTGAGGTGTGTGCAGACGAAGGAGACGAATTTCTCGGGCACATGTATTTGTCGTGTGCCGAAGGCCGGGTTGAAGAGGGAGGATGGTGGCGGAGAGGGTGGTGCCGGTATTCAGTGTGTCAATTGTGGTTGTAGGGGTTGTGCAAGCAGTGATTGAGTGGGTATTGGGTTCTTCGGAAGGCAAACTAAGAACTTGGGGAGGTCGTGTTGGTCTCCGGACCACATGACTATCCCTCCCTACGATGATACATACGACCCCGGCGACCTTCGTCACGACTAAAACTATCGCTACGATAAGACGACTACCAGCACAACTCTGATTACAGAGAGAGAGAGTATCATAACCCTTATCAGCGGAGCCACGCCGCCGCATCCAACCTGGCGGACAAAGTTGCTTTCAGTCAGTTACTGTAGAGCAGAGGCCATGCGACATCAGCCACCGCTCCCACTGCTCACGGGAAATGCTACACATCATCACCCAAGGTCCCAACGACCTCTATGGGCTCTGGTGTATAGCACCAAGCTCATTTATCATTTATCATAGGGAACTTCTCGAGCAACATCAAGATCCACCAATGCTCCGTCATGGATGCTGAAATGGGTGTGGCTCGACATAGCTTGGATCAACCTTCAGCGCTGAACTCAACTTTGATCTGATTATTTGAGTTCCCACGCCCTAGAGGAGCGTCATAGTACAAGCCCAGTAAGGAAGTAAGGAAGGATCGAATTGCCATGAGAACCAGGAGCCTCATGTTAGAGCAAAATATAATCATGGGGAGTTAGTGGTGAATGAAGGTGTCATCATGATAGTATCTCTTCAGGCGAAGGGATTGCAGCTGCGCTACTTGCTAGCAGTAGACAGCTGCACCATACTTCATCCGTTAGATAGGATGCCAAAAATACAAAAGAAATACATTTCAAACGAGTGTCCTTGACTAAGTCCGGCCCAAAGCCATCCCAACAAGCTTTCCAAAGGTACCAGCAATATATGTCATAGCTTCCTCCAGACATTTCATCCCATAAAATGCCGATACTAACTCATAAGGTCTTGTCTCATTTCAGCATCAACTAAAACGCTCACAAGTTCCCAGTAAGCCAGCTCCAATTCCAAACCTTGGTTTCTAGCAGTTCGCAGACATAAACGGTCATCCTCGAGATGTCAGGTCTAATTTCAAAACTCTTCTCAAATCGTCCTCCAGTTGTTGGGCGCTGGGTTTGCTTCGGTGCGCAGGCATTTGTGGTTGTGGAGCATATGGTTGTCCGACAAAAGCGCCGTATTGATGAGCGGATCGAGGTGGTTCCTTCCGCGTAGTTGATGTTGGTGGAGTAATAGCGCTATCTGAGGATAGTTCTGCATACTCGGGTTCGCTCTGAGCGCCATAGACGTTTCGTAAGCTGGAAGAAGCAGGGCGCTTAGGGGTTTGTAGCTGGCCAGAAGCATAATGATAAGGCATGTGGGGAAATGGGGGTTGAGGATTGTGATCCGTATGATCCTGCATGTAAACAGGGGTGGCTGGGTTCGAAGTGGGACGCACTAGAGAAGCACCTTGAAATGAGTGATTGATTTGCGGGTATGGAGCCTTTGCATTGAAAGGGTTCTGAGGATCAGATTGAGCAGGTGTTGCGGGGCTTCCATCTTGGCCGCTCGACTTCATCAGCAATTTCTTGAGTGCCTCGGTTTTGGCTTTCCGTTCATTCTCATCCATACTTTTGACGCCCTGAGAAGTAGATCGTGTGGATCTCAAAGCAGCCATGCGATCCTTGTAGGGAGTGGCAAAGGATGAGCCATCCTCTCCAGGAGCTGCTGCACCATCTAGTTCAAAGGGGAACATAGAATCGCCTTCTTTGGGGCCTGGAGACCTTGAGGCAGGACTGCCATTGGGTACAGAGACATTTCCGGGGAAATTGGCAGGACTGTTTTCACGAGGCGTGGACTTGGCCTTTCGCGCGGCTTCAAAGAGGAAATCGCAGGGGGTTGATTCGCGTTTGCTGGGTGAATCATGGGGAGGTGTGGTTGAGTTTTGCGGCGGAGGAGATGGTTCTTTAGTGTGTTGAGGGGGAATGAAGCCGGCTGTAGGGAGCGACTTTGAGTAGAAGCTGGGCATGGGTAGAGCTGATGCAGCAGGTGATTGTTGAAAGGTAGAACCTGCGTAGGCAGCCTGTTTCACTGGGGTAGCCTTGTTCTTCTCCGGATGAGGGTTGTGGTACTTGGCCCGGTCTGATAGGTTGCCATCGGTGTTGTTTTTGAAATTCTGCGCATGGGAAGACCTTCGGGGTTGGGCTTTGGAATTATTCTTGCTTTGTTTTGGCGGAGTATTGTGCGATTGCGGCGCGGAAACAGGAAGGGCGGCATCCTGAGGGTCGGATGGACGTGGTTTCTTGCCTGATCGTCTAGGAGGCTTCGCAGACTGTTGTTGTGAAGTGGACATTGTTTATAGTAGGCTTGATGAATCGGCAGCCTGTGGACCTTGACAGAGATGTGTAATGAAAATGGAAATGCAGAGGCAGAACGCTCAGATGCTCAGTAGATTAACAAAAGACGACAAGTAGAATGATGGTCTATCTTGCGGGTTTGTGGTGGGGGAGGGCGAATGGGCTTGGATATTGTGATCTTGGTGGTTTTGGTGGTTGTGAGATGAGTCTGGTGGTAGAAGTAATATGTTGCATTTCTGTGAGTGAAGGATATAGGTTATGGTGGTAGAGGGAGGACTCAGAGGTCATACAGCCTGAGCTGGTCGTAAAGAAAGACGGCAGCTAGGTCAACAATGAAGGACCAAATGGAGAGGCGCAGCAAGAAGTATACAGAAGGATATGGTGGTAGTGGTGCTGTGGTGAGGACAGTAGACAGTAAATGTCTTTGAGAGGCCGAGCAGGTGATCCGTGATGTGGGATTTTTGTAAGCTGGAAGAGGGGCGGCGTTGGTGGTGGTTGTTTATGATGGATGGTGTTGTGCTAATCAAGAAGTCAAGATGCGAGATGGCGAAGTTAGCGAGATGGATGAGGGAATGGCTCGGTGCGGCAGTGACGCAGGGGAGAAACAGAAAGACCTCACACTGGGAGACAAAGATGCCAGGCTCGCCAGTGGCTGGTTGGTGGTTGGTGGCAAACACACAAAGATGCCAAGACAAAACGCCCCACCACTGGCAGCGGCGGTTGCCTTGTGCCTTGTGGCCCATGTGGCCCCTTCTGGGGGGTGACCAACGAATCAAGGTCACGTGGACGACTGCCTGCGATACATTCTGAGGGTGCCATGGTTCCCCAAGCGCACTCATCGGTCCAATACAACTGCCAGCGGTGTCTGGAATTGCTCATCCATTCATTCTGTTTCAGCCTTGCCTCTTCAGTCTGTTTCTCGCGCTGTTTCTCGACCTATTACTTGATTCAAGATCCGCATTTCTGAGATTTCCAGTTCCACGACAATCATCCTCCACTTTTCTTCTCGACGGGCCCTCTGTTTCTAACCCCGCATTCACTTGAACATCACACAAGCCACCCATCTACAAATGGCTGACGTTGAGATGGCCGATGCCAGTGCGTCCACCGACAAGCCCAAGGCCGTAGTCAAGGCATCCAAAGGCGGTGCTGCGGAAGGTGGCGATAGCAAGAAGAGATTCGAAGTCAAGAAGGTATAACCCTCCTCCAGATGGATTCGCAACTACACGGTTCTGATGTCGCTGTTCTAGTGGAATGCAGTGGCTCTATGGGCTTGGGATATTGTGGTTGACAACTGCGCCATCTGCCGGAATCACATCATGGATCTATGTATACATCACTCCTTGGATTTCCGGCTCCATGGCCACCTCGTCTAACCAAGCTTCTAGGTATTGAATGTCAAGCAAACCAGGGTGCAGCCATCACTGAAGAATGTACCGTTGCCTGGGGTATTTGCAATGTAAGGACAACCCTCATCCTTCCATGACGACCATTCCTAATTCCGACCACAGCACGCCTTTCACTTCCACTGTATTTCGAGATGGCTAAAAACCCGACAAGTCTGTCCGCTTGACAACCGAGATTGGGAGTTCCAGAAATATGGTCGCTAGACAATTGCTGCCATTGCTGACGATGCGTACATTTCGGAGGCTATTGCTAGTTCAAGGCGACCGAGTTTAAGAGAGTAACCAAGAGACGAGCAAATCACAAAAGGATTTGCAGTGGTACACAGAAACGCTGGGTCGTCCACAACCAAACACAAGTTTGGCAAGTGGCCAAATGAAAAAGCTCAGCCAAATGAATCAAGACCGAGAGCGGCAAAGCGAAACTCGGGTCAATGGCTGAGAAATGGTGCGATGAGGAATGAATTGATGGTGGAGAAGCTGCATATAGAATCTGGCAGGAAATGAAACAAAGCCATCAACGTGCTTTCCTCCCTCCACCGACCACGATTCCACCAGACAGTAATGCCGCATTGGAGCCAACCCAGGGCTGAGGATTTTGGTTATAAAAAGGCCAGGGTGGAACCACCACGAGCATGGCCACCAATGTGCCTAATAGTCCTACCCACAAAGTCAAGTAGATATCCTGTTGAACGAATCCAGCAATGAGTGCGATGACCTTATGTTGCGTTAGTCATTATTCCAACGAGTCCGATGTCCTTTGACAAGCAGAGAGACATACCGAGGTGATGCTCAACAATACGGTCGAAATTGACTCGGCAACATGTTGGCCCTTGAAATCCTAGAGCAAGGTGTTATTGGGGCCTCATGCCAGCTGTCAAGATTGAAGATCATGCATACTATTTGACCTTCAAACAGGTCCTGAATCTGGCTAATGACGGCATCCATGTTGAGGGTATGCTCCGTGTGTGTGTCGGGGGAAGTTGAGGAGAAGTGGATGATTTGGAGACAATCCCCTTTGGACGGAACTAGTCTTCAAGGACTAAGAGAAATACAAAGTATTGACTCTGAAGAGAGTCCAGACCGTGCTAGCGCCCTAAGGCCGATGGTTCTGAATGAGATCGTGGTGAGTTGCTATCAAGGGTGGACATGGGCATGTACGAGTTGGGGAACGGTACCAATGCAGCTGATGGATCATACATATTATGTACGGAGCACAACAGGTGGCCTCTGACTCGCAGGATGTGGCCTTTGAGGAGGGCTGAGGACATCAACGTGACTCGTGGCGCCAAGGCTGATGACCCCCCAGCGCGTGTCATTCGCGGGGTCCTTTTTTGCCTTCTACAGGCACCTCAGTGAACTAAAGTTTTAACCGCCGCTAATGGGGATAGTCTGCGAATAGTGCGTTTTTAGGCCAACTCTAGCAAATCCTCCTAAGCAAAGATGAGTTCTAGTGGGCGCTTCAGCAGTCTAAAAATGGCGCTAGTGGGTGACTAGCCCTTGATCTCTATCTTTTCCGGTGAGCGTTTTTTCACGCCTGGTGGGATCGCTCACCTGCGCCCGTGAAAATCCCCTCCCCTTCACTTGCTCCAACTTTTTTTTCCTCGGCGGCCACAATTTGGGTTCCTGCACTAGCCTGAGCTGACCAGTGACGGTTCGTTATAACACAACCTCTTCGCTGCTTTTCCCAGGTCTGTTTCCCTCTTCTTCTCACAACTCTACGAGTTCTCACTCCTTTACTTTCCTGCTTTTTCATTCCCAACACACATATCTCAGCAATTTTGACGTCTGGACTGTGTCGATTTAGTTCTGTCTCCCATTCCCGAGTCCTTGTCTTAGGTTAGGCATCGACTCTCCACCCCTACCCTCCAACCACATCCAAATTGGGTTCTAAGGAAGACTGCAATAAGTCTTTCTTGTCCACCAAACACAACCACCAATCTGGCTCTCGATAACACCTCTTTCCCTCCCCTAGCCTTCAAGTTGGCGGGCTCAAACGTCTTCGTCTCCTCCTTCATCCGCCCCTTGCTCGGCACTGCACTCATGATCTTCTGCGGCGCTACCACTCGACCTCCATAACTTGACCTACGGCACCACCACAGTTCCCTGGGCCTGGAATGGCCTAGGAAATCTACTCGACCTGATAAATAGAAATCTCTTTGGTTCCAATACCGAACCAATCCTGTTGGCGGATCTTTGGATTCCGAACTGTCTTTCATGCTGGCCCATTCAGCAATCTCTGTGCGCTGATTATAGCGCAACTCGTTGGTCATATTGGGGAGCCGTCGCAGTAGACTCGATACAACATGTCGTCCTCCGACTCTGTCCACTCCCAGAAGCTGGACACTCGCTTCAGTACTCCTGCTCCCGAGCTGGATGATCACCGCCGCAGAGTGGTCCAACCCCACCACCAATTGGTTGTCCCCTCTGTCGAGGTTGAGCACCCTACTCCGGCCCCTAGTGGCATCGATGAGAAGGACCTCCAGCAAATTGATGCCAGCCTACTACACAGTTTGGAACGGAATCCTATCGCCCGTGATTTTGAGCAGGCAATTCTAGACGATGATGCGACTGATGATGACGACGGTCAACCCGGTAGTTCCAGGAAGGTCGCCCACCACAACCGCAGAACCACAAACAGAGAAGGCCGCCCCAGAGTCCCTCGCCAGGATCGCTCCCGGGAAACATCCTCCTCTCGCTCAACTTCACCAGCCAACTCAGTCGAGGCCTTCGCCGAGCCACGACGACGACAGCGTGCAAATACTGCCGAGAGTCATTCTTCATCCTTTGTCGAGCATGTTCTCCGACGAACTAACTCGGGGGCCACAAGCCAGCGACGCCCAACCTTGACCAACGTCAGCGTGCCAGCTGCACTTACTTCACGAACCGATCGTGACGATGATGACGACATTATCTTCCCTACTGATGAGGAGCCAGGGAAGACCTACAAGATTGATTTTGAAGAGCTCGAGGAATATGTTGCTCTATGTGCCCAAGGCCAGGTCCCTGATTGCATCCCAGATCGATCGGGTGGGAGCAACATGGTCTTCGAAGACCTTCGAAAGGTTGAAACAAGCCACAGTGCCCCAAATGTGGCTCTGAATGGCGAGGCATTTTATGAACAGCCCCTGAATTGTTACGACACAACCACGACAGGGACCTCATCGGACGAAAAGGTCATGCAAAAGGACAAACTAGTGTCCACCAAGCCGACTGACCGATTCTTCTTGTTCTCGTCCGAATTCCTGCATGGGAAGAGCGCAGCCAAGCTAGGGGACTTTGTGGCCGACGGGACCACCTTCCGCGACCTATTTGATGTTGGACCAGATGGTGCGGGAGTCTGGTGGCTTGACATCCTCAACCCCACCAAATCCGAGCTAGAGGTCATCGCAAAGGCATTCAAAATCCATCGCCTCACCCGTGAGGATATCGAGACCCAAGAAGCTCGCGAGAAAGTCGAACTTTTCTCTCAGTACTACTTTGTCTGCTTCCGCACATTCAATCCGAACGTCAGGAGCGAGGACTTCCTCGACCCGATCCATATTTACATCGTGGTATGCAGCGATGGAGTCTTGAGCTTCAGCTACACGCCAAACCCACATGCGCGCAATGTTCGGCGCCGGATCGCCAAGCAGGGCGATTTCTTCTCCATCGGGCCCGACTACATCTGCTACGCCATGATCGACGACATCGTCGACTCGTTCGCACCCATCATCCTCGCTGCAGAACACGAATCCGAAGAAATCGAGGATCAGGTGTTTATTGCCCGTGAGAACGACTACTCGGCCCTGCTCCGCCAGATCGGTGAGTGCCGCAAGCGCGTCCTTAACATGATGCGCCTGCTAGGCGGCAAGGCCGACGTCATCAAGGGCTTCGCGAAGCGCTGCACCGACCAGTACGAGATGACCCCCCGTGGTGACATTGGCCTATATCTCGGCGATATCCAGGACCACGTCGTCACCATGATGTCCAACCTGGGCCACGTGGAGAAAATGCTCTCCCGGTCACACGCCAATTACCTGGCGCATTTGAACGTCGACAACCTGCTCAAGGGGAACAACACGAACAAGACACTGGCCAGAATCACGGTCATCGCGACAATGCTCGTACCGCTGAACCTAATCACCGGCCTGTTTGGAATGAACGTCCATGTTCCAGGAGCTGGTGGTGACAACCTCTCCTGGTTCTTTGGAATCATCGGTGTTATTTTCAGCATCATCACTGTGAGTCTATTCCTCGCGAGGAGGTTCAAGGCTATTTGACGTGGGCGTCGCGCGACGCAACGCTGCAGTTTAGACAATGTGGGAATCCTGCAAAGGATGACCGATGGGGGAGTGGTTGAGTTCTGTTTGTCGAACGTTCTTGGGTCATCTTTTCAATTTGATTTGATGTGATTTCTTGTCTTTTTGTTTTCCGCACCACGTTTTGTCTACGCCAATGCCATACTATATATTGGTTGATGGTACATAAGTGCATACATATATGGATGTGGTCATTTGGGTGTCCATGCTATCTAATGTCGTGCAGCATTCGGTCAGTGCATGCATCCTATAGATTTCCAGTTCAGTTATTCGTGGAGCGTAATTAATATCGAATACACGAAATTGTCAGAAGATCAATGTCCCTCTTCCATATTGAATTAAGCCTTCGAAGTTCGCTCATGAAGATGCATCATCTCCATCGCCTCCCTAACTAATTACTATCTATCGTTCACAAGAAGATACGTAGCCCGCGCGCCCAGCTCTGAGACGACTACGTCTTGCCATACAATGTCTACCTACAAGTTATGTACATAGCCGCAGCAAGGCGACGCACGAGATGCGCAACGGCGAGAAGAAATCGGATCAACAGCTGAGCTCATCCCGGCACGGGTGCTTCGCAGAGCGAGTGCTTCGCTTCATGGGTTTTGGACTGGTGCCTCTGCTTGCATGCATCGAGCGTTTGAAGGCCGGACTCATCTTCACATAGTGAGGCCGGGCGGCCTCCGCGCCGCCCTCGCACGCCGAAGAGCTGGCTAAGCTTGACTTGACGAGCCCAGCCAGCGTCCAATGGTAATTAATTCCTTGTTGGACTCGCACCCTTCTGACGGGCACGCGGCGGACATGAACTGTTGTTTTTCGTTTTTCTGGCTGGCTTTCTCGCTAATACTCGTCGTCTGGTGACCTTTTCGGGAATACTGGTAGGTTGAACACACTGAAGGCCTTGAAACATGAGGTGGTCGCAAGGCCGTCATCCGCGTGGAGGCCGTAATCGTTAAGCCTTTCTCTGCTGTGTTCCGGTGGATCGCGGTTGGAAATTCGGAATTATTCTCTCAAACTTCGTTCTCACAAGACTTAACCACTCAGAACGAAATCGACTCCTTGTGAACGGTGAAGTTCTTCCAGCTCTTGTCTGACGCTTTGGTCGTCTCGAAATGAATTCGCCGTTGCTCGTAATTAACAGAGAACTTGAGATGGAAATTGGAACTTAGCACAGGTATCTCTGAGCCCTCCAGAAGTCCCGCTTCCTCAAGTTGTATGAATCTGATAGCAAGAGTTGCCAGGATTGAGGCTTCCAACGCCCCTTGGTCCCCAGCATGCCTCAATTGATTTACTGCCCTCCTGCGAATAACCCAGTCTCGACAACGGATGGCTACCACAAAGAGTGGATCCACAAGCTCAAACTCTCTTCTAAACGCTTTGAACCCGCATTCCGTCGATGCGATTGGCATGTGGAACCAGGAGTTCGTCCGACTCACCTTGGCTACCGCGTTCTCGAACTTCGTTCTAAACATCTCGAATGATGTCTCCTCTTCACAATCAATACACAATTTCAATACGATTCGCAGTAATATTATTCGTAGCAGGCCACCTAAGGGTATCAAAACCGCCAAAGGACTCGAAGGCACCCTTGATAATCGCAACCAGTAATGATAGTGGTCATCGAGAGACTCCGCCCAAGCGTTCAGGGTGTTGATGGCTTCTTTATGTTGCTTCTGCGGTTCTGATAGTTCTCCCTCCCTCTTCCAATATCGACGCTTATGAAAATGAGAGTCGATAAAGTGATGGGTAGCAATAACAAGTTCATCTATATCAAGAGGTATTGCATTTAGAATCGGTGAGGGCCTAGAGACTCCGATGAGCTTAGGCTCGAACTTCTGCTGAGAAGTGATCATATTGGTCCGAACATCATATCGCATAAACACTCTCAATAAATCCTCCAATATTCCAAAGGTTAGCCCGGGGTATCCTAGGACGGGCATCTCCTCAATTAATGCCAAGCGTTTGACAATGTATTGAAGCCGGACCAGGTCATTCCGGCCAAGGCCCTCAATGCAGAGAAAAAGAATACTAGCGATGATGGCGAGTGTCGCGTTGACTTTGGATGGGACATTAAGCCTCTGATTGAGGTTTGAAATAGCCCTTAGGTATGAGGTAGGAGTATTTGCAATGTTCCAATCCTTGACCAGATCGGGTACAAATTCATCCTTTCGGTCTTGGCAATGCTCATGCAAGGCCCCGAGAGTAAGAATGGCGCTCCGGATAGCCGATTCATCTTGATCTATGCGAAGCACAAGCCTCCAAAAGTCTGCTGAAGAATTGCCAGCAAAGACTGGGATGGTACAATATTGAAACCGGTGAAACAATCGATGCTCCAGAGAAGTTCCGGAAAATGAGGCCGAAAGCGACATAGGAAGTGGTAACTTAGCAACTGCAGGTTCAAGGTTGAAGACTCTCGTCCATACTCGATCGTGCACAGCGCCGGCGAGCGGTTGCTTTAGAAGCATGCGGAAAATGACATCGTTGCCAGATCGCGCTGCGAGCAACAGCAATGCATTTTCATATCTTCTTTCGGCCATGAGAAACTCTGTTGATGGGAGGGCAACGCGCGCTGTTTCCGAACCAGACGCCCTGTTCCGACTTATGCTTGAGAAGACATCAGTCGCCAGAAGCATGTAGCCCTGTTGGCTCTCAGGGGATGCTCCGATAACTATGCCTATGAGGTCGCCTGAATCCGCATCAACAACCCACGAACCACTTTCTCCCGCATCTATAGTTGCTTGTTAGCGTGACAGAATGGGTGGATACCAGTCGCGTACCAATTGGCTCATCGACAATGTGGGCCGAGTTAAGGGTATCCCGCGTGAGGGACGGAATTAGGGTGACGGCTCTTGAACACCCGACTTGACATGGCTCACCATACTTTGATCGAACCAGGAGCGTTTTGGTATGTGCGGAAAGTTTCCCTAGCCTTGTGGTATTCAATGTATGACCTTGGAATTGTACTTGATTGATCATGTGATTGGGTTCAATCTCGGGAGTTAAGAGAGCCCAATCTTTCTCTAAGCCTATATTCGATTTTCTCTCTGCAGTTTCGTTGGTGAAGGAAGCGACAGGCTCTCTGAGACAAAGCTTCGTCTGGGGATCGCTTGTATATGGTCTCAAGAAGGCATCTGCAGCCTCGAAAAAGAAATGCCCGTTCTTGAAAGTGCTCGGGGTAAGCCCTTCTGATATCATCAGGCTTTCATTGGACTCATCATTTTCGTCAGAACTTTCATCGTTCCAATCGCCAGAGTTTTCTTCAATGCCATGCCATGAGATCAGATCTTCCTCTGTACCATCCCTACCTTGGAGGTCTCCGTTGGTTGTCATTGGTGGGTGAGCAAGGAAGGAAGGCGTGTGCGACACAGAGGCAATAAAAGGCATCCTCAACTAAAATTAGACCTCCCACAGTCGTCGACTTCATTTCTTCTTCCTTGAAAGGCCTGGCCCTTGACTGGATGAGGACCTCAAGCCCGGAAAATTCAACCGTTTCCGGTGTCCTCGTCTGAGGACCCAACGCTTTGATGGCCATTTGTCTGTCGAGAAATATAAATTGTGGACTCGTTGAGAGTGTAAAATCTTCCTTTGAATCTCCAGTAGTGTACTTGAGGCAGCCCCGCCTCCCTACAAGATCAAAACCAGATGATTGCCAGCACGCATCTTTAATGATCTTCCTCATGAAGCGTTTCACTGTGGGGAGGTCGATGCAAGATACGACGACTTTCGGGAGTGCACACTCTGTTCGATCTCCGATCATCCAGCAATTAATGGCACCGTCCCATGCTCGCCCACGAAGGATATCATTGCGGTGGCTAGTGAAAGTTGCATGTACGGCATGGACAAGAACTTCGTTCCAATGGTCCAGGACGGGCCCCGAGATGTCCCAGGCAGTCTGCTTAGAGAAGCTGCGATATATACTGCTGTTCACAGAATCAACACGAGGCTGAGCAGAGAGTGATCCCCAGAAGGTCTGTGTCTTGGTCCCAAATACTTGCAAAACTGACAATGTGTCCGGCTCCTGCCTGTTCGGCACCACGAATGTCATGGTCGACATTGTGTACAAGGCTGACGGAACGAGCGTTGTCCAAGGAGGAAAGGGAGGAAAGAGAAGGTCGCAGAAATTGGAGTTGGCCCAGGGATTGTGGCCTGGGATGAGAAGAGGGGGTCGTGCCCTGCATTGGTGAACGCTTGAAGCCAAGCTGCAATTGGGCAGATCTAATGAGTACGCCCAATTCAACTGCTCCTGGCTTGGTGTCATGTGATGTAGATTGGTGAATAAGCCAATCGTTAACTCTCCGGCATGTGGTTTGAACTTTGAGGCCGAACGCACAGGATTTTGGTGTGCTAGTCAGCCTGACTTCTCAGTCAGGGCAAAGTGGGATGGAGGGTCAACGTCGTTCGTTCCCGTCCGGCTGGATCAAATTCATATATCTGCTTCAAATCACCCCTTAAAAGAAATCAAGTGCAGTACCAGCCTCGGTCTTTCTACCACGTCAAATTTGCTGGAGAACTCAGTCATAGAACGGAAAGGGCAAAAGGAGCATGACCTCGTGCTGGCCCTGTCAGAAAAGCTGTGGGGAATCCGTCTGCGGCTAAAGTCCAGAGAAGCCTCACTCTTTATGGAGTACTATGATGCCAAAACGTCCAACATCAACCTTGGCTTGTTTTATCCCGCATGCCATAGAGATTGTATATCTCGTGTCATTCTTGAAAACAAACAAAGACATGACATTGAGGGAGGCCAAGGCAGCGCTTCTAGCAATAAACCCTAAACCTGCATGGTTGGTCGTTTCATCAGAAGATGCCGCATCTCAAGCCTTACTCTTTGCTGCATCTGTATTTCTTATGCTTTCAACCTCAGATTGGCAGGATGCTGAGACATTGGACTGCTATGTCCGGAGGATAGAGCTGCAGGCGTCATCTCCTGTTGTCAAAGCGTCTGAGGGATTGGAAATTCGAGTAACTGCCAGAAGTCTCAACCAAGTCGCTGGAATTGAGCTTATCTGGACTAGTGATCTGAGAGAGCACCTTCACTACGACGCGGCTCATCGCAATCTTAGTCTATTCCGACATGCATCCTTTCTCAAGGATCGACCGGACAGCGGGTACCCCAGTGAGTATCTGCGCGAAACGGCGTCAACACTTGCAATACTATTTCCGTACGGCGAATCTGCGGATCGAAGATGGAATCGACGGGTACGGAGGAAGGCAGAGCCTGACGTCGAAGTTGGCATATCGACCACTGTTTCAAGAAATCCACAGGATTACAAATTCTGGTCCCAAAAACTCGTGATCATCCAGAATGCCTTTCAGAGCTCGCGACCGACTTCTTTGAGACAGTGGTATTATGATACTCGAGACGGAAGCCAGTACTATGCTTTTTGGTTTGCTGCGATTGCAGTGATGATGACACTTTTGTTTGGTCTCATTCAGTCTATCACCGGGATACTTCAGGTTCTGAAAGATTGAAAGCCCTGAACGACGATATCGATCGTAGAGCTCCGAGCATAAGAGACCGCCAAGAGGGGCAGAAGTAGCAAAAGCATCATGTCTTGAGCGGTGAGAAGCGCCACGGTGCCGTCAGTCGAGAGGGACTTAATTCGGGAGTGCCAGGGGGCTCGCTACCTCCGCCGGGTCATATTCGATGTGTTATTCCAAAGAGGGTTTCAGGGCTAGATGGCTTCTTTGATTTACATGGTGCATTCAGAGGGTATTGTCGAACAACATGAACCCATTTGGGATAATGAGGTTTGACTGGTGCACGGATGCAAGAAGATAGCGATACCGATAAATGCCAAGCATGGGGCGGCTCGACCACCCCGTCAGTCTCTGTGGTTGGAATTCTATACTTATCCCAACCAACCCGTGGTTGCATGATGCAAGCTTGAAGGTCTAGCCACGGAAATGTCTTGTGTACCTGCATTAAAGGGTGGCGAAATGATATTTTGTCATCTTGGTCCTTTCTTGAGCCTCCGACTCGCCGATGCATAGCATGTTATCAGAAATCCTTCCGGAGTAAAACGTTGGCGCTGATGGAGACTGGCGAGTACATTCTCTCTGAGATCAGACTTGCATGTGATTACGCGGCTTGTAGACGATGGAAGGAACAGACCGTTCGTAGAGATTGATGGAAATAAGACATGGCCAGGTGTCACCTCTTGCAGAAATCATCGGGGTCTAATGTTGATGGCTGCTGGTTGATGGTTGATGTCGGGATCAGCCAGCTAAGCTCAAAAGGTAGAAGCTTGGAAGATGAAGAGACTTCGCTTGTCGAGTTGTCAGCAATCCAGAATGTTCGATTATTGGGCTCTTGGTGGTACATATGTATCATAGGACTCGCATTTGGAGCGTCAGCTTGGCCGTGGCATGTTGAGGCCCAAGAGCCAAGCACCAAGCGACTTGTCCGTTGTGCTCCATAAATGGAGCGGTGAATCAGGATCAACAGCCATGTTTCTCGCCTAGCGAACAAGAATCATGATACTGTGTTGTACTCCAGACCAGAAAACAGGGTCGAACGGAGAATTTTCCTGCAGTGCATGTGACAACTTGACCAGGTGTGGCTTTAGCAATTCATTACTGTGGTAAGTAAAGGCCGTGCTTGAGAAATGTGGCTCAAGGGCTGAGGGGATGGAAATGATTGGGGGTGCTCCCTGGATCCTAGGACAGATGGCGAAACAATGTTTGACGATCCAACGATCGACATTGACGGTGACTTGATGTAATAGGACATGGCGAATGGCGATAGAGGAATGAATGGAACCCACCTTTGTAGGCATCAGTCCAGTACAAGCAGGGGCCCAGGTGCGACTCCAAGTATAATTGTCATTCGGCAGGCACGCGGTGAGCAGTGAGCACAGAATCAGACTCCAGAGGCAAGAATGACCCGCTCCCCTCCCCTCGTTCATGGCCCCCTTTTATCTCCTTCCTTGAGGCAATCATGGTCGTTCCTGCCAATGGAGCGGACAAGGAATCTTCCGTTCTCCGTAGCCAGTCCTTATTCTCCTTAACATTGCGGGCGGGGCTCTTATTTGCCAATCTCGAACAACCATCAATCAGCCTATCGGCTAGCGGGAGGCGCTAGAAGCTTGTTTGACGCCACGAAATGAGCGCGTCCTCGAGGCGCGACAAATTATCTCGAGGTTCCAAGGTTGATGGACAAGCGAGGATGGCGCACTTGATAAGAGTCCATCCTGTCCACGCTTGATCCAGAGTCCTGGACGGAGTACGGAGTACTTCTGGAGGGTGGGTGATTGGGGCAGAAAGCACCAATAAATACGAGATAATCCGTTGTTGGTCAGATCGACGGGTCGTGGTGATTTGCATCTGAGTCAAGATTGACGCGTGTCGATGGGATTCGGTGAGAGGGGCGCAGTCAAGACGGTGGCTATCAGGGAGTACTCCGTACTATGATCTGAGGAAGAGGACGGAGCACCTACCTGCCTCGGTCCCTACCCAGGTGCCTAAGGTTGGTGGATAACAAGTACCAACCTGGAATATAAGAAGTGCCTCGTGTAAACAATGCCAATACGGAGGACAGGAGAAGCTGTCAAAGATAGAGGTCTGTACTCGGTAACTAATACCTTCGAAGAGGTCTGAGTGATTATCTTACAAGTAAGACTAGTGCCGCGATAGGCGCCTTGTAACTGCCAAGCGATTGCCTCCAGGGGGATTCTGGTCGGGCGTCAGGCGGCTCGTTAGGCCTGATTAGGGGCATTCATGGCACGGCATTAGGCGTGGGCGTGGGCGTGGGCACTGGGCAGCAGTCCTAAGTAATAGTCGCAGTTAGGGACTCCGTGGTCCGTAGTGAGCCACTAATGCCTGTCCTCTCTGCCTGCGGCTTCTCCCTCTCCCTCTCGCCATCTCCACCCAAAAAACCCTCGCCTTCATCCTTCATCCCAGTCAAACAATCTCAATTCCAATCCACCACCTCATTCATCTTCACTTGACTCCCTCCTTTTACCCTCCTCCGTGCCATCCCCCTCCCCATCTTCTCACCTGCCATCCGCTATTTGCACACCCTGGTCCTTCTTTCTCGTGCAGCCAGCCGACATTCCAATTCCAATTCCAACTTCAACTTCACCTTCAACATCCAACTTGGAGCCTTTTTGTTTTCCCGCGTTCGTCCTCGCTTTGTTTGCGGCTACATACACCCACTGCCACACGCCTTTGTTTGGCCTCCGCCAACGCATACACCCAACCCACACTCTCTACATACTCGGAAACACATGTCGCTTTAATCCACCAACACTCTCTTGAGAATTCGTCAAAGTGGCAGCCACTACTACCACCACCCTCGAGCCTGCCATGGCCAACCCGTCAGTAATCCCCATCCCCCTTCAGCCTGCTCTTCATCCTCAACTAACCCCTTCCAGTCTTGCCTCAGCATGGCGCTCCTTCTGGCATACCATGACTTCCAACGACCGTCATGCCTCCCACGACTCTCCCTATCGGACAGGTCAGCATATGCCTGTTGGTCAGGACCGACATGCTCCCCTGACCTCCGTCGCCACCGCTGCAGGAGACTCGCACCAAGACCTGCCCTCCACCTACCACGATGACTCCAAAAGACCCTCAGTTTCTTCTACTCAGTTACCCCAATCACCCGCCCGGCCATACTCGCCCGGCATGCGGTCCTTATCCTCCCCCAAGACCGCAAATATGTCCATCGAAGAGACCATCTCTCCCGGTGAAATTCAAATGCAGAGCTTCACCGACGGCGGGCCTCCTCCCCCGCCTGTCTCACATTCCTGGAAGAAGATCGATCGCTGGGCAGAGAAGAATTACACCGAACTCTGGGATCAACTTTGTGAAGGCTGCACTCAGAATGACATTAATGAACTAGAACATGAACTCGATATGTCTCTACCACAGGATGTCCGGGAGTCACTTAGTATTCATGATGGCCAAGAACGCGGTGGCCGGCCCACTGGCATCATCTTTGGTTGCATGTTACTGGACTGTGAAGAGATTGTTCACGAGTGGAAAAACTGGAAGATTGTCAATGAAGAGTATCTGAGTGGCGCATCGCGAAAGCAACCCTACATTTCCAAGGGCCTCAGCAATGGTGCCTCGTCCTCCTCGTCCTCTTCCGCTCAAGCCCAGAACAACAATCGTTATTGGCGACAAGAATTACTGGATCGACAAGACTCACAACCCCCCAAGGCAATTCAGAGAGCCTACGCACACCCCAGTTGGATTTCCCTGGCCCGAGACTGGGGTGGCAACAACATTGCAGTCGATCTCGCTCCTGGACCCACCGGAAAATGGGGTCAAGTCATTCTTTTTGGTCGAGACTACGATTGCAAATATGTCATTGCACGATCATGGGCTCATTTCTTGGCCACGGTCGCGGATGACTTGGCCACTGAGAAGGTCTTTGTCGATGAGGAGACGGGAGAGCTCAAATTGAAAGAATTCAAGACCGAAACCGTCGAGCCTGCCTACATGGACATCCTTCGCTGGAGAGCCGATCAAAAGTATGGCCGCAGAGGCCCAAAACGGAGACCGCAACCTGCTGGGCTCAACACCAACTCTGTAAACCAAAACGGCCGACATTCACCCTACGGCAGTCCCGTCCTAGGCAACGAAGACCGTGGTCGATCTCCACAGAGGTTCTCAAGAGGGACATCGAGTAGTCCTAGACATGCAGTTGGGAGCCCCCTCGCCCGTGTCCAAGAAGAGATCGCTCAGCCACAAGCCATTCGCCCTGGTGGTGACGTTGTGAGAGATTTTGCACAAGTCGCAGAGAAGAGTGAAGGCAAGAAGAGACTCGTGGACGGTCCAGCACCCATTGACTCTGTCATTGCCAACAGTAAGAAGCCCGAAAAGCTAGTCGATGCCCCAACCCCAGCGTCCTTGAAAAGCTCAGAGGCACGAGAATTTCCTGTGACTCGACTTTCCAGAGTCTCGACGGAAAGTGAGAACAAGGAAAACCAAGCCAAGAGCCCAACTACAGAAGGAGAAGTCAAAGGCTTAGGTGTTAATGGAATCGAGGATGAAATGAAGAACGTGGCAATCTAATATATGATTATTGTCACAAGAAATACTGCACCCATATTGCAGTTCAACTGCGGATACTAGCCATGGCGGGGCTTTGGTCAACAATCCGCCACCAAGCTACACTTCCATACACTTGTCTCATTACCAGTGGCGATTTATGTGATCAAACGAAGGCGTCTCTTTTCCTACCCAGCAAGCTATTTTGGGCAGTCAAACGACCATGTCGATCGATAAACGGAGTGGACAGCGACAGGTAATGGAAGGCATCATTTGGGAGGTGTTTGTTCTTTTGGGGGCTTTGGATCGGTTCGATGGGGTGCCAGAGCTTTCTTATGAGCGGCCCCCAGATGAGTTTTTTGCTTACATAACGGCATAAATAACATAGTGGCATGGACGAGAGCGAGGTGAAGCGGCACAGTAGTGCTTGTAGGCTAGCTTTCTAGTTAGCCAAGTGTGTGGATTATGAAACCAGCAAGACAGGCTTGTGCCCGGCACAGTAGGACCAATGAAGACATACGGACCCCAATTTTGTTCCTCTATACTCCGTACTCCCTACCTAGCCCGTACTCTCATCGTCAATATTTTATTCGTACACCCAAAGTTGTGCGTCGAAAGAGACTAGAGTGACAGAATCACAATCAACCACGCTGACTAGCTCAAGCAAGGACGATGCAGAAGTTATTCCTGCCACCACCCGGATTAATCTCCCTCTTTGGAAACCGAGTCGGGCGTCCCTGAGCCAGCCACTCCTCCCGCTTCGAGCGCTCATAGCGCCACAGGCTGTAATACAGCTTCTGCGTCGTCTTGCTCTCGAGGAGCGAGTAGCCCAAAGACGCCATCAGCGCCGCCAGGTGCGGCGGATCGAGATACCGCGAGTTATGCAGGCACGGGGCGGGGAGCACGAGGAACAGGCACGGCAGACGAGACTGCCGGCGCCGCCAGCGACGGATCGATCCAGCCTCGCCCGCGCCCGCAACCTCAGCTTCCGCGGTCCCACTGACGACGACGACGGCGGCGGCAGTAGCAGTAGCAGTAGCAGTAGCAGTAGCAGTAGCAAAGAACTCGGTCGTGCGCCGCAGCATCTCGCCCCGCCCCGCCGGGTCAGGCACGTAGTTCAGCACCAGGCTGAGGCTGAGCACGTCGTAGCCGCGCCGCCCGCGCCACTCGCCCGCGCCGTCGGCCGCGCCCGGCACCGCGAACGCCATGAAGTCGCACTCCTCGATCCCGGGCCCGGAGGACCGCAGGTCGATGCGCCGCACGCTCGTCGCGCCGGCGACGTTCAGTGCGTTGTGCGTGCTCAGTGCTCCGATTTCTAGGATGTGGAGAGGTGGTGTCGTGAGGTTTGGGGTTGACGAGGAGGGAGAGGAAATCGAAGACGAAGACGAAGACGAAGAGGGTGAGGAAGCACCAGGGTTTGTAGATCGGTCTCCCGCCGTCCTCGCCGCGCGTCTGCGCCGCTCGATCTCAGAGCGAAGCCACTCGACCAGCACACGGCTGGAGTCGCCGCCGCGGCTCGCACTCTGGCCCACCGTACTGGCGAGCTGGTACGTCTTAAGGCCCCCTGCTGCGGCGAGTTGCGCTTCGAGGAGTTGGATCTGGGCCGTGTCGTTGCCGGCCCGCGCGCGCGTCAGCCGCTTCTGCAGCACGTGGTGCGCCCGGATGATGCTGCGTGTGTGCTTGGATGACTGTGAGTGTGATTGCGATTGACGAGCTACATGTGATGGCGTGGATGCCGATGTGGACGTCGCATTGTTGCTGGGCTGGACCAGTGGTGGACGACCTGATTTGAGGCGGGGCGGTTTGGCCCGCCGCCGCGACGACGACGACGACGACGATGATGGCGGCCGAGTCCTCGTCATACCAAATCTTGATGTAAAAATTCCATCCACTCAAGTAAGAGTGCAATGCTCAGGGTTGCGATCCTTCACCCCAACTCTTGGGGGGAGACCGACAAAATTCGCCAGGAATGAGATGGTTTGGTGGTGGTGGTTGTGTTCAGAATTTGCCCTGCCCCTCCCTGCCTTACGAGAAGAGGGCGATCGTTTGCATTTTGTTAGGCTTTGGCGAGGTTAGCAAGAAATGGCTTGATGTGCTTCGTTTTGCCAGATGGACGCCTCCGCCTTTCCCCCTGCCTCGCGGCATTGAATGTAGGTATCTTGGGAGGCAAGGCTGTGAAGTTTTGTTACATACCCGTTCTTGGCGTAGGGCAGATGCCAAGAACTGATATCCTTTTGGTCGCTGACGTCATGTCAATATCAACTGGCATAATGTTGGGTGGCATGCGCAGTGACAAGGCTTCCTAAGTAGCCCCCTGTCGACTTGAGAAATGTTTACGAGGTACGGGTGGAGCCTATTCGGAGTAATGTGGTGATGAAAGATGGTCAATGACTCGAGGTAAATTTGGGGGCCTAAATATATAAAAGAATTCCTAGAAGCCACCAGCAAATGGCCGGCCATCGGCCTGAAACTCTTGGGCCAAAATACTCCAGTCTGGCCATGCATCACTGCCAATGTCAAAGTTGAAATCACCACCATAGACATCCCCAAGCAAGATATCGGTCTGGCTTTCGTCTTTTGACGAGACTCCTCCCGCCTCTTCAGCACTGGCTTCGCTATCATCACCTGCCATCCTATCCAGACCAGACGTACGCTTCTTCTGAAGACTTTCTCTCAGCGCAACTGCTTTGACTTTCAGAGCAGCCAGCACGGCCGACTTTGCTCCAAAGCCGGAAGTGTACTCATTCCATAGCTCATCTGAGAATACCAGATCCACTGATTTCCATGCCCTGGAGACATATGGCCCTTCGGGCTTGACACAGAGGTGCCACAATATATACATTGTGACATGGTACTGTGGGAAGACTTTCCTCACCCACGAAAACTGCTTCAGCAGCTCATCTTCAGTCATCTCTGTGAATCTGGGCTCCAAGATCTCAAGCGCCTCCAGGAGATTCTCATCCGTGGCAAGGTCCTCGCGAGGACCAGGATGTTTCCGCATGCGGAACTGTTGTCGCGTGATGAAGTCGAGTTTTTTCACCAACCACCGTGCACAAGACACTGCCATCCGGTGTTGGGGCACCACAAAATTAAACAGTCGAACCTTCTGCTCTACCAGCTCGCGCATCTCCCCAATGACTTTTGCTCTTTGACTCTCGCTTTTGGAGGACGAAAGGCCACTAGATGCACCGATCTCAACTAGTCTCTGCCCTGCCCTGGCTATTTCAATATGGATCAATGAGAATGTCATCCCGGTCCAACCCTTCTTGGCGGCCGGAAGTTCTCGGATATCTGGTGAAAGGTCCACATCGTCGACGTTAAGGGGAGGAGCCACCTTGGAGGTTAGCAAGAGGCTATTGGTACTTTCCAAACCATAGTCCTCGCCTGCTCGACTGTCTCGAGTGATCAGGTGCCACCATAAGCGTCGTCGAATCTCGGCTTGAAATGGGGAGAGAGCAAGCTGGCCACCATCCCGATGAAGCCCCATCGATTCCGCCATGCGGATAGCGAGCCCATTCAAAACCCAGATACCGCTTCCTCGATTGTGGACACGCATTGCAGACTGTGAATGAATCAGATTACCGTGGATCCTAGAGTAACAACAAACGAGAGGTATACCAAATATATCGCCAATGCATGAAGCCCAGTCAAAGTCGGACGATCGAGAAAATCCCCTTGCGCAAAGGCTTGCTCCAGTCCAACTTTGAATTTGAGTAGTTGAATAGATCTGGCCTGTCCCAATAGGTCAAGTGCTTCGTTTTCTTCGAGTGTTATCGTTGTGGCATAAAAAATAGCCAAGCATAAGGCGTGGTGATCTAACGGGGCACCGACCGGTTGCTCGATAGTCGAATAGATTTTGACCTCGTCAGTGGGAATGTGTAGCAATTTGAGGCCGGTACAACCATCAACATTATTCACGTAAGTATTCCAGAGCTTCACGGCCACTCGCTTGGGCGGGTGGAAATCAGCAACTGCCAGAGAGAAAACTGGAGCGGAAAGAATCCCTGAGGCACTAAAAGGAGAGGTTGACCCGTTCACCGTCACTGAGGGTGGTGTCGTCACAACTGATGCAATGCTTTCTTCCTGTACGCGAGTTTAGCAACTCTCCGAGTAATTTCTTTGGCGACGTTGTTTGGACTGACCTCAGCCAATGCTCTGGACAGAAGTACGTCGTTGAAATAATGACTTGAAGTCCCCTTCTGTACAAGCACTCCTGTCTCATTCAAGTCATGGCGCTGAGCTGGACTTCGATGCGACACTGGCTCTGTACTTATTGCCTCGGCATGACCCCCAGATTGAGACTCAGTAGAGGCATCATTGAGGGCGTTTTCAAGGTTGCGAATCCGAGAAGCCATTTCCTCCATGATTGTCTGCTTAGACCGCCGGGTACGGGGACCTAGCGGCGGATAATTGCATGGCCTTCCAGACCGCGTGCATGATGTGCATGGTTTCCTCTTGTCACATCGAACCTTTTTGCGGTTGCATGCGAAACATGAGCGGCTATTCGCCGAATTTGCATGCATGGGTTCCATCAGGCTCAGAACCTCGATAGATCTTACTTCTGCAAATTGTGCATCTTTCTTTCGCGCAGGTGTATGCAAAGAAGAGAATGTTGGATTAAGAGGTTTTCTGCATAAGGATAATGCAAGAAGATTTAGTAGGCACGTTGAGGGAGAGATAAAAACGACGAGGAGCAGGAAATCATTTTGTCAGACACCGCATTTCTTCAAACTCCTTTGCTAGGCACTGACCGAGGAGGCATATTCTGACATCATTCCCGCAGCAGCCTTATCTCAAGTCACTTCAATGTTGCGTCAGACCGGATAATTCTCATTTTAACACCGAGGCCGAGATGACGCCTTCGGTAGTCTCGCCTCCTTAAAATAACTCTCCCCTTGCAGCTAATATTATTACCACTATCCTGATGCAGCGAGACGAATAACACACTCATCTTCACGGAATCACAGTTTCAATACATCCTTCGCTTATATGTCCATACATTACCAGGAACTCCAACTGACCTGCTACTGTTCCTCATTGCCTTACACCCTTTGTTCTCAGAACCCCAAGCACTGAATCTGCTCTCAGGTACCATATCTCAATAGATTAGGTAGATTCATTCTAGCAGCCTTTTGTAGATCATCTCTCGATCCCCTGAACGGCTGCTTCTCACTGGGAAAAATCTAAGAATAGTCGACGCCACCACACTCCAAGTCGCCTGACTTGCTTCAACACAGGTATTCCGTGACCAGGGAGTATGCCCTTCTGAAGTATCTGTAAAGTTCGGTTTTATATTCTGCCACGTTCTGGGTCTGAACTCACGCATCGCACTCTGCAAACTCATCCTCCGATCCTTTTCAAATGCCTTCTCCCTTGTCTTTGTTTCAGCTTTTCTTCGCCTCTCGCTGGCAAGATAGGCACGACGCCGCAGGTTGTATTCTTGTACTTCATAATCGTGTTGGGCGGAGAAAGGCGAAATAGCCATGGTAATACTTCTGGCTTTAGACCTGTGCAGTTCGATCGAGTTACAAAGTTATGGTTACGACCCGCCAAAAGAGAGAACAAGGTACCTAATGTAGATTCTCGAGTCTGGGTAGGAAAGCATTGGCAAGAGACACCCTTAAGTACTACTCTATCTCATTCAAGTCCATGGATTTACTCATGAACTCGATTCAATCCACAGGTATTCATGGTTGCCAATACTCCGTACCTGAGTCAATCCGGCGAGAGTTGGCCCGATCGCAGCCTCGTGTGAATCCAATTACCGAGATATTATTGGTTTCACCTCCAATAACATCTCGCAGAAGCGACCTAAATCAACACCATGCGAGGCAGTACTTGGCCCAAGTATCCCCCTTGCCGACAAAACGGCTTGTTGCCAACAAGCGCAAGGTAATATCCAAACTCCACAGCCTCGTAGGTGTGATGAACCGGCCAAGGCTAAAGTTCGGCAATATTGGGGCGCTTTTGAGTCTGAATCACGCGCCGTCAAGATGGCGTGGATGGCCTTCGGTCCCCAGCCTCCCATAAATATCAACCCACAACACTTCACCCGCCCATCCGTCTTTCTCTACTACAGACATAATGATCTCAGTTATTTGCTAACCATCCATTTGTTTGGGAGCCAGGTGCCCTATACCAGGGTAATTGCCCTCAAACTATAAGCCACCACGAAATCCGCCTAATTTGATACCTTTGGCGCGACTTTTGGCGCACCCAGTGCCACTGAGCAAAGGCACCTGTCAAGTGACCACTACTACACTGGCTTCCGCGATGACTGGGCCCATTGTCTGTATTGGGGGCTTGCACAGCCTCGTAGCGGGTACATCGAATAAACTCATTACTTGAGGGCCCAGGAGTTTCTCAATAAGGCGATCGGCAGCGTACAAGCGCCTGAGGAAGGCGGAAAGCAAAACAATAGTCTTCCAAAGTCTAGAGCGAAAAGCAGGCATCCAAATTTGAGCTAGGTGAGTTCAAGGTACAGCCAGGCTGAAACCTACATATCATCAGGGATAGCCAGCCCAAGCGAACTTTTAGAATCCTGTGAGCCTGTTTTTTCTCCGGACACCGAGGTTTGGCTCACTTTTGATCAACAGCGATCACAGTTGTGAAACAGCTCTAACTTGGGTATTATGTGGCGGTACTGGCAAGTCTCATCTTACATACTAACACAAGAGTTGTCCGAATTGTACTAGAGCGAAAAGGCAACGGGTTGCCTTGTGCTCGTAAGGTTCTGATAAACGCCAACACTTTGGCAACTTCCACTTCCTACGAAAGAACCCTGAGATTCCAAAAAGCGCTACTCGGCAAAGGGTTTAAATTCCCCAACGTGGTCGAATATGCTGTGCAAAAATATTGCCGGGCTAACAGCCCTTCGAAAGCCTGTTTAGCCGCTACTCAGCTGCCCCTGAGGATGGATTTTCCACACCGTGGCCCACCATACCAGGTCCCACGCCATCCTGCTTCGGAGATCCCAGGAAATGAACTCAATTTGCACACAGAAAGAGGCGGTAAGATTGAATATCTTCCAATGTCAAGGCTAGTCGATTCCTATTTCACCAACAAGGTGGCTCAGCACGGTCTTTTGCTCCGGACCCGGACCCGTTGAGGGTTCGCACAATTACAATTGACAATGGCATGTCTCCATTTATCTGGATGCCTAAAGGCTAAGGCTCCCTCGAAATCCTCCAATCGTAGTGTTCGCACTGCCAGTGGCCATGCCAAAAAAAATCACAAGTTATACACAGGAGAACTAGACCATCCCTTGCAACACACTGAGGTCATCGACGTCCTGGTCTAGCCAAAAAGTTAAGTGGGAAGCGCCATCTGGCCCCTCTTCCCTATGTCGCCTCTTGATCAAACTGAGTGGTTTCCTTATCCCAGAGAGTCTTTCATAAACAACAACCAACATAGTATTACATGGCAAGTGAGAGTCACCAGGAGTCTGACACAGGTTGTATCCGCCTTGATCAAGCCTTGCGTCCTCGCCTGGCCAATAGCTCGATGTATGTCGCTAGCCACGAGCAAAGTTTAAAAGACCCTCCCTCATTCTCTGTCATCTCTGCCATACACACAAATACTCCAGTTGTCCATCCAGCCACAATTGGGTCCGTCAGTATCCACAACGACGCCTTTTTGTGGCGAAGAATATTTGCAGGATAGACCACTAAGCTGACGTTCTGGTCGAAAACCTCGACCGTTGGACCAAATTTCCCAGAATCAGGGCAAGCATCATTGTCCGGGCTGAGTATCCTGTTCATCATCCTTCCAATTGTGGAGAGCAAGCAGTTCACCAGCATGGCACTCGGTGCTCGTGAAACACTCCTTAAAAGGAACGATGAGCACCTGCCATTACCTTTTGTCGAAGTGCTTTTCATTCTATCCAGAAATTGAAGTTCTTTTTCGATTGAAGTTTTTTATCCCATCTCAGCAAGACCCCTTCTCCCGCAACTCTGCGATCATGCCGTCCACAGGTGCAAAACGAGTTACTTTGAAAGAAGCAAATGCATGGCAGTGTGGATGCGGAGAAGTTAACCTCCTTCATAGCTCCGAATGCCCGATATGTCACCGACGCCAAAAAGACCATGGATGCTATTACATCTATCTGAAGCCACGTTCCAACTCTAGGCGGGAGGATATAATCCCCCCTAAGCGCCGTTGAAGCTCATCAGCGGCTCCTACAATGGTATGTAAACAAGAGAAGCATCGCCAACTCCAACAGCTAAGAGTTGTATTAGGGTCCATCCGGCAAATTTAATCGTTTAGACTTCTTGTGAACGACCGTGGATGGAGTACCTGGGGGATGGGTGGGATAGGTGACGTTGCTCTGCTTGATGGATCCATAATGGACGAGTGTGGGCTGCTACTGGCCCGTGTCTATCGTTTGAGAGGGGTAGCTTAGGCTGTGTGCTGGCTTGAATGATTGGCTCCGAGTTCTATTCCCCTGTATTTATACTGGAGTTCTTGACTTGCCTGTCCGTTTCATCACTCGGAGCGCCAGATCGTTCAAGCATGCCTGGATCAGTTGGTCGAGGTAGTGGTATTCAATCAAGCTCATCTTCAACCCAGTATAGTTGATGTCCTTTGTCCTACGAATTACCGCGCTTTTCTGCATGTCATCAAATATACAACAACCCTTGACCCTGGTGGATCGTCCCTTCACCCAATCAATCCCCACTGCCAACTTTTTTCGCAACATCTTCATGCACAGACCACCCGATTAGGACCCCCGGGCCACAAACTCTCCTTCCACTCGAGCACTAGTGGTTTGACCAGGACAGCGTTCTATCCCAACGTCAACCATAGCTGTCATAAATAATAGTTTTGTTGTGTGTTGTCAGCCATGGCGGACAAAGGCTGACTTCACCCTTTGCTCGATTGAGGTCTGTTCCTAACGCTAATACGATGTCATTAATACCCCTTTAGGCGCTACGTGATGACTAGCTGATGTGTCAGTTTCATCCCTCTGGACTCCCAGCAATTCCCCCCCATGCAGCGACAGGCACGTCGGATGACTGAGGCTTGATGCATGTCTCCGAGGACAGCCTTGGAGGAAACCTCTTGTGGCGTAGGGAAGTTAAGCGCCTGGAGACACCGCAGACAGAGGATGGATTGGTCAATTGAGCTTCCCCCCCCCAGCCCAGCCACACCACACCCTACTCCGTATTCAACGAGATCGAAGTGTTGAACGTTAAGTTTCAGGATACGGGGGGCCGGGAATACTCTTACTCCTTGACTAGTGAGCCGGTCCTCACTCCTCGGCAAAAATTTAACAGGGGACCTGAGCACCGAGCAGGCAACAAGGCAAACAATCGCATCCGCGAACCTCGCCGGCTCACCCTCAAGCCTAATTATCTTTTTTCTTCACACAAACTGCGTGATTTGTTTTAGGCGCTACCTAGTGAACTCAGCTCCTGGGGACTTGGCACAGCTCAAAGTTGAAAACGCAGCAGGAACAGTGCACCCCAACCCTTAGTGGCTTCAGATTCGAATGCATAGATCTACATCTACTCTATCCGCTTACAAGGCTGGCTTTTCATTTCTGTTCATCTTTCACAGCTCTCTCATGCCACACCGCTACTCCTTTCTCTGATCCAATTCTCTTTCTTTTATTAAATCATTGGTTGTTTTTCTCTCTCTCACTCCGTGGTTTTCCAGCAGGGGAAACAGGAGGGTGGTGGTGGGCGGATGCATGTCTTCCTCCATGCCCGCCCTGCACCACCCCTAGGAGTCCTGTTCGACGGGGCTCCACAGTCTTTTTCGCAATTTTGAACCCCGTAGATACCCAGCAGTTGATTTTCCAATAACATTGCCTCCCTCACACTTCTTGTATGCCTCTCAAACCGCCTAGCATGGCTCATCTCTCCGTCAGCCACCCCGTCGTGGATCACCGACTGTCCAGGGGAGCGACCCTTGTCATTGCAAAGAGGATTGTTCAAGGAGCCAGGGCAATGCGCGTCGTCCGGCGTACTCAGGGCGGGCAATGGCAGTGGCAGTGGCAGGCAAGTCGCTGTCTGAGAATGTATCCCTCCCGGTCTCTCTCACCAAGTATTTACAACGGCCTCCAGGGCCCTCAGGTTCTGAGATTCCTCTCTCAAATCGACCGACCAGACCAGACCAGACCAGATAGGATAACCAACAGACAAACTCCAGCTCCAATTTCACATCCGACATGGACAGCAGCAACAGCAGCAGCCGCAAAGCCGGTCCGCCAGGCTTCGTCTCCGCGACAACCTGGTACTGCTGTATCTGCACGCCGCACGCGATGCTAGGAGCACCTCCGTATTCTTACGCCCTCTACAAGCGGTGTCCCGCGTGCGACCATGCCCCGTGCAGCAATTGCAACAAGACACACCGGCCCAAAAAGTAAAGAAGAAGTGGACCAAAAACTGACGCCTACCAATACCGCACCGATCTCGTTTTCGTCCTTCGTAAGTATTTTGCTTTTAACTACTTCTGCAGAGTGGCCCATTTGCTTACGAGAGACACAGTTCAGATACCCCGTCGGAATCTGTCTTCCACAAGCAGGCTTGTGGAACAAGATCAACGAACGACCTCGAGATTCCGAAAGAATATCCTTCGCCGACTTGTGTTATCACGCCTACTATAACTATACTCTACCATATCTCGACATGACAACTATGAATTGAGGATCTTGGTGGATCTATTCAAGGGTTGGGGGGGGGGAACAACAAACGCTTTGGAGAATGTTAGAGAACAAAATGTCAACGAATTCACGGTGCAGAGTCTCTGCTTCGGCCGTTCTTACCTTTCTCGTGGGCCATGTCCCTTACCTATGTCTGCCTATTAGATAGAACGGCCCTCTGGATATCCGACGTTGACGTCGGCTTAATCATAGTCTCTCATAGTCTATCATAGTCTATCATATTCTACCTGTAATGGCTTCGATCAATTCTCAGCCATCTTCAGTCTTCAAAAGTAGGGGTGGTGAGCTTCTTGAATTCATCTGTCTATGCCTGTGCGCTATCTACACTACTATGGTGTCTCCGGACCTGTGTACTAGGTAGACACCCATAGTCCTAAGAATCTGATCTATGTGGGCAAACACCGCTACGGCGTAGCTCTCCCACCTCCGTGGGGGGAATAGGGGTAACCGATTCAACCAACTTGCCTGGTGTCCAGAACTAGAGGTTGGAGGTACAAGGATGGTCCTATTGCACCTCAGTAGCGGCTCTCCGCTGTAGATCTTCGATTATTCTTGCCCAGGAGTCAGCCCCAGGGAGGGGGGGCGAAAGCGAAGAAAACTTCGAAGCCTACATACCAGGAGGGCAGCGAACGCATCTGTGGCTCACGATTTCCCTTACAAGAGGCTCTCGGGGCTAACGAGGAGCCAATGACTGCAGATGATAGGCATGGATGGGATGCCGGGGCTGATGAAACGCCTCCTAACCCTAGGAATTCGAGGCGTCTCAGCTCTTGAGAAACACCCTGGCTACGTTTTGGATTCAGTTGGGGGAATGAGGGCTCAGGATGAGGCAGAAACGGGGTCTGCTAATGTAAAAATTTAATATGAATACCGTTGAGATGACAACAACGGATGAGAAGGAGGTCGGTCAGCTGGCCAGTCGTGCAACTGCCTTGCCCTCCTTCGCCAGCTCGTATGCGCCATGCAGCCTCAGGATGCAGGTACGACTCCCCACTAGAGTACAAAGGACATGCCTTCCTGGTGCCCGGTTTGGTAGGAAAGGCCAGGAAATCAAGTGTCTTGCTGTGGATCGGGGTTGAGGGGCTTGCTTAGGCGGCATTTCCAGAATCTGGGCGTGCGGTGTTGAATACGAGTTCATGAATCACCATATCTAGCCTGACCTTGAGGCACTCGGTGCGGGTACTGGGTCTACACGGTCCCATGATCTCGCGGTCAATGTCACCAGTGGAGAAACCATCCTGGCAGGTTTGCCCTGTTGTAGGCATCGATGGCCTAGGCCTCTGATACGGCGAGACAGTCAGTGGGGTGACTGCGTAGGGCGGCGCAGCCAGAGGGGTCAAAAGGGGGAGGGGGTTGGATCATGAAGGTGAGGTTGACGAGGCAGGTGAATCATGGGCAACAAAACCAGGGCACCAGGTTTCCAAGGGCCGATTTGCTGCACAGCCGACCGAAGAATAGGCTGTCATATATGGAGTACGGCTTTCAAAGAATGGCATCTTAGCCAAGTAGGAACCTTGTATAAGGGCCGGCCACAAAGACTTGGTACATCTGGAAAGGTTCTCGTAGCCTCACGGCTGCCCCGATTCGAAAAAGTTACACGTCAAATATGCATTCTGTCCCAAAAGTGGAGAAGTTTCCGCCTCACAGACGGGAGTCAGTGTTGGAAAACGTTGCCGAAGATCGAAAGCGTGGTGACACAGAAGAAGCATGCGCCGGGGATGCCGATCCTGGGTGCTGGGAGAGTTCTGCAGATTTCTTTAATTTCGAGAGCAAGGATTCCGTACAGGTGCACCCGCATCAAGCTGTAGATGCTCCTTAATTAGTACTGGCCCTCAGAGAGAACGCTCCTGCCTCCTCTGCCGGACGAAAAGGTCAAATTTTGTGCATGCATACACATCTTGCATAATCTCTACCATGCCAAGAGATGATCGGCAACCGCAGAGTTACCAGAGCAACACCAGTGTACATCCTGCCTCTCTGTGTTTTGGTTCTGCAATTGGTTTCGTTTCGGTTGTCCGGTCAGCAGATGGATGGGTGGACTGCATGGTGTTGAGTAAGCATGCACGAGTAACCAATCATCAAAAAGAGCTAGAGCCTTGATGAGTTAAACGCGAGCGCTTGCGTGACCGGTGTGGAGAAAACAATGCATTACGAAACTCCTTTCTAGGCATGGTGCTTGAATGATTGATCGGGTCGTGTTAAGTCGACCGTACTCTTGCATGCGGCTCAACAAGCCCCGGTCGTTCAGCGACATGATGGAGTTGGAGTCGTTGCGTCACCAGTGGTAAAACGACACTCGGAATTAGCTTGCTTCTTGAGAAAAGAATGCAAGCTTGGAGCTACCAAGCGATCGTACCTCGTTTAGCCATCATGAATCCATGTGGAAACATATCATTTGCAGAGAGGGTGGACGACAAGCCGTGGGGCGAAAGACAACGGGGCTTGACAGTACAGCATTCAAGGTGATTGCATTCCAGTTCACTGCTCGCGTGTCACCTTGTTTTCAGATGAATAGGCTTGCCAGCAGATACGAACCGCGGTGTCCCCGAAGTGACAAGTCGGCAAGCCGCGTCCTCGGATTCAGGTCGAGGTTGGAAAAGGCAACCGGAAAGGCCCTCGGTGAGTCGGTGTCCTCCGAATCCGTGATCGTAAGTACCATCACTCACCATTGAGCGTCTTTAATGCAGGATTTGATATAGAGTGTGATGATTCGACACTTGAAGAGGCATCGAGGTTTCCGGCGACGGCGAAACAACATCAAATCCAGAAGCATGGATGTTTCGGACGCACCGAAATATCCTTGCCTTGTGCATCGTACTGTTGATTCCTTGATTCGTCTTGTCTAGTAGGCGATACTTAAGCCCTTGTTGTAGGACTATCAGCCCCCCGGAGGTATTCTCAGTGCCTGGTTTCCCGTATGCGAATAGATATCGGTTGACGGTAGTCATGATTGTCAGACCAGGGAGTCCTGGCCCTGGCTTCTTCAGCTTCCCTCGAGTCATTTTGATGCTAGAACCGCCCAATTCGGATGGGAAATGCCCCCTTTCCTCCACAAATTCAGCCAAAAGATAGTCTTTGGCCGTTTGCGTGACGAACGAATTCGAACAAGCCATCCTGACAACGACGTAGAAGTCAGCCTGTTGCCCTGGTGTTAAGGTAAGTGCCTGATGGCACGGCGGCGCCTTGTTAGCCTCCAGCATTAAACGCTCACCGACACATGCAATCCTCCTAGTCATGTTACTGCCTTGAAAATATCATCCCATGGCACGGTCCAAATCTGGCTGCGGCATTGAGTACCTTGGCGTGTTTGATCGATAGCATGCTGAGGAATCCCTTCTGCCCCACCATCAGCCTCAAATGAAGTCTGCCCGGTGTCCTCCATTGAGAACCAGTGGTAGAGCTGCCAGTGCCATTACAAACGATGATCCGCTACGGACGCCTCCTCATCCATCGCCAACGATGCTAACAGGTATGCATGGATTGACGCTAATTGAACTTAATATGGGGTCGAAACTGCGGAAACTGCGTGCTTCCAGTAGCTATCGGTGAAGTATTGTTGTGTGCAAACGGAAACGAAATTGATCCTAACGTCCCACAATCCCCCCCCTTCCCCGCCCACTGGACAGTCACTGCCACTGCCACTTCTTGGTAGGCAATTTGCGAACTGAACTCGTGTTTGAATCTTTGCCGTGAGGAGAACTATATTGGCTCAAAGAAGGCGATCGAGAAACGGAAGAATATCAGTAAAGGTTCGGTGATCACAAGCTTGTTGACCAGCAGAGATTAAGCAAAAGTAAGTCACCTATGCAGTTCGCATCTTAGAGGGCAGTGGTGGATCTGGTCCCCCTAGTATAGATTAGCTGAAGTGGTTACGGGAGAAGAACATCTCCTCGTGTTACACGGAAGAAAGACATGCGTTGGGGATGATTTGACCATACACCAGTAGTGGTCAGCTTAACCGCCGGAAAATCTCAGCATTTTGCAGGATAAGCCAATGTAACGGGGTACAGGACAGATAACCATCGCTGGCTGGAGTCTTCCCATCTGAATTTTTCAATTTCGCACGTATGAAGCTTGAATGGCGATCATGATATAGGGACTGGGACCGAAAGAGAACAAGTAAAGAATGGAAATAAAGCAGGCAATGAATAGATCCGCTGGTCGAAGTCAGTATTCTGCGGCAAATACAAAGACAGTTCGAATTGGAATGGTTGCCATGTCCTAGGAAATAATGAACCTCTGGAGGCTGTCAGATTGAGAAATGATCCACTCTTCCGAGTGTACGGGCGTTATTGAATTGTTGGTGATGAGTGTTCATCTCGGTTGTCATCATTGCTGATAGTTAGCAAGCCAGCCAAGCTCGGTGAAAAGGCTACAATTGATAAGAACCCGCGTGGATAGGTACTCTCGTGGGAGAATGCGAAACCGCCAAGCTGATAATGTGTTCTCAGGATCGTTAGGTTCATGCTGATTACAGGACCAATTTTGGCAAATCGTCAAGTGAAGGACGAGGAACCGTGCTTAGGATATGAAGTCACAGTACTCGGTAAATTCATCACGATCGGATATCTGAACTGTATATTTAGCTTCCATGGCAGAAAGGATCGGCGGGCAGATTCAGAACTTGTATCAGGGATTGGGCGATGAAGCGAGCTCAAGGCGGGGGAGCTCGAGGCTACCTCGTGGTCTACCGAGTGCCCTGGATGGGAGGTGGGTTGGAGGGGAGCACGCAAGATAACACGGGTTTGAAAACTGTAGCTGAGGACTACTCGTATTATCCCATTCTTGGGTGATGATGGCGTCGATCGCGATTTGCCGTGTGCCTCTGCGTGCTTAAGCACAACCTTGGCATGTTGGTGGAGGACTTGAAGGAGGGGAAGAAGGAAGAAAATACAAAATACCGCTAGACTGGAAAAGGAAAGGGCTCGGTTGCTACACCAGGTGAGGGTGAGTGAGGGTCACATGGGAATCGCCCCCAGAGTGGTTCTCGCGTTTCTTCCGTTCTGCCTTATTATCGCATAGACGGGGAGGTGTCTGTATGAGTATTCGTTCTCCGTACTCGGTAGTTTTTCCATTTGGACTTGGACCTGGCTTCATTCGACTCGGCCTCCGCCGATGGCTCACCACAACTTCGGAACGGACACGATGGAACGATGGCTTGGGTGCTCTGTGGTCCGTCCGCTGGTGATGCTCGGAACGATCTGCCATCGACTACAGATACTGGATAGGGGCTGTTTAGGAATTGCCAGCCGAGTACCAAGTACGGACGAGCTATCAAGCACACATTGGCAGAGTCTTGTCAATGCGACGCTGATCAAAGTCAGGGTATCGCTGGCCTCCACTATGGCTTGGTCTGGCATCCACTTGATATGACTTGCACGCCATTGATACCCGGCTGGGCGTGTGCTGGGTGATGCGAGGCCTCGAGCGCTGAATCCATCCAGGATCCATCCATGGATCTTCCGACAAGAACTGCTGCATATATCTTGGCAATCCACCGCCGCATCACGTTGTCTTGGGACGTTTGATAACTGCTCGCCTTCTGATTGACGCACGCAAAGATAATGTATCGTCACTATCAATTGGACGAACCGCCTGGGAAAAGTCTCTTCACCCCAGTAATTTCGTCGGATTTGGTGTGGCAGGGCTTTGGACTGTTTCAACCACTTACATCATCCGCCCTCCTCCCAACATTAGGCGAGCCTTGGCGTTCAATGTCCTCTTCACTTTGCACTCACAGCGGAAAGTCTGGACAAGACGGGCAACCGATGATATCCGTCTGCCACTCCCTCAAATCACCAACTCTGGCTTTCTCTCGACCTCGTGGAGGGTCGCCATCGTATCGGCGCCAACTGACTTTGTATCGACCCACTCGGGTCTTCCGATGGGTGGTCTGAAGCATGGAAATGGAGATGTTCTGGAATGCTTCCACCACCTCCCTGGGGCCGCTGGTAGGCGTGGTGAGGCCCACGCTGAGCCCGCACCCGCAGGCTGCGGCCCGCCAAGCCTTGGCGGATATCTTGGCGGAAGCTAGTCGACCTTGAAGTGGCAAGCCCTTTGAGCGGTGGTCTTCACCTTTGCCCAGAAGACTTCGCCAATCTTGACTGGCTTCCGCTCCATCCTTCCGCCCATGGTTGGCCCAATTTGCAGCCATTTGCCAGCCATTGCCAGCCAATGCCTCCCGCCCAGTCTCTTAATCTCTTGGGTGGTACCGTCACACCGCTGGACCTGCTCGTCTTAGTTAGCCTACTCCCCGAGCCAAGCGGCCATCCCTAAACAAAACTCCACCCCCGAGGTTGCAAGGCGGGGGACACGAGATAACATGACAGATGCAAACTGATCCATCCATGAGAGCTCGTGTGAGTTGCCTGAGCTTGGGCTTTCCGAAGCTTCAACATCGTTTGGTCGCATCATCCCAGGGCGATGTGGACCGATCGGCGACCTTGTTGCTTACTCGCGATCGAGCCCTCATTATTAAAGATGTCGTCGTGCCGTGCTCTTCCTGGCGCGATTTTCTCTACTGCTCTGTCTCTCACAGCATTTGCGACTGTTTGTTGACCAGTCGACTGTCCATCCAGTGTTGTGTGCCAGCCACGCGCAAGCATTTCTACTATTTCTCTTGAATCACCTTCACGCAGCTTAGACTGTATACATCTTTTACCATGGAGGAACCCAAACGAGTTTCCCCTGTTGACTCTGAGAAGGGGGGACCACACGTCGTTGAGCCTCGCCGCGCCAGTGTGGTCGGAGGAACTGATCATGACCTGAGCTCAGGTCGTGAGGATGACTTTATGACCCGAAATGGTCTCAATCTCAAGAGTTTTCAGCGACGTGAGTGTGCTTGTTCAAACCCATTCCTTTGCCTCCCATGGTCACTCCTCTATGAACGCGAGTGTTGACAAAAATGTACAGGTGAGAATGTTGGTGAAGTAGCCCAACTCGATCGTTCGATGAAAGCTCGCCACTTGAACATGATTGCTATCGGCGGTTCAATCGGTGCTGGTTTCTTCGTCGGCTCAGGAAGTGCCTTGACAAGAGGTGGCCCTGGTTCCGTGCTCATCTGCTTCTTGATCTCTGGTTGTATGATTTTCAACGTCGTCTACGCTCTTGGTGAACTCGCTGTCATGTACCCGGTCTCTGGTGGTTTCTACACTTATTCCATTCGCTTTATCGATCCATCTTGGGGCTTCGCCATGGGCTGGAACTATGTAAGCTCTCTCCTTTTAGTCCCAGAACCCCATTTACTAAGAAATGAACAGGTCCTTCAATGGCTGATAGTCTTACCGCTCGAGTTAACTGTCTGCTCCTTCACTGTACAGTATTGGAACAAAGACATAAGTGTCGCCGTTTGGATCACCATATTCTGGGTCTTCATCATCATTATCAACGTATTCGGTACTCTCGGTTATGCGGAAGAAGAATTCGTTTCGTCCCTATTCAAGCTGTTGGCGACCGTGATCTTCATGGTTGTGGCTGTCGTCCTCATCTGCGGTGGTGGCCCTTCCAGCGGCATCTACGACGAATACTGGGGCGCACGCCTTTGGTACGACCCCGGTGCATTCCAAAATGGCTTCCGTGGCTTCTGCTCCGTCTTTGTCACAGCCGCCTTTGCTTTCGCAGGTACCGAGCTGGTTGGTTTGGCCGCAGCTGAATCCAACAACCCCAGCAAGGCCCTCCCCAGTGCGATCAAGCAGGTCTTCTGGCGTATCACTGTGTAAGAACATCTCACCAACCCACTATTGCCTCCTATGTCAAAGCTAACAAATCCTTCTCTAGGTTCTATATCCTCGGTCTTACCTTTGTCGGCCTCCTTGTCAGCTCCACCGATGACAGGCTCTTGAACTCCTCCAACCCATATGCTGATGGTACCTCGCCTTTCGTCCTCGCTCCTCTCGATGCTGGTCTACATGGCTATGACAGCTTCATGAACGTCGTTATTCTCGTGTCCGTGGTTTCCATTGGCGTGTCATGCGTTTATGGTGGCTCCCGAACCCTGACTGCGCTCGCTCAGCAAGGATACGCCCCAAGAATCTTTGCCTACATTGACCGATCTGGTCGACCTCTCTGGTCCGTGGTCATCAACTTGGCCTTCGGTGCTCTCGCCTACGTTATTTTGGCCTCCACTGGTGGTGTTGTCTTTGACTGGCTTCTGGCATTGTCTGGTCTTGCTGCCCTTTTCACCTGGGGCTCCATCTTAGTGGTATGTGCTTCCCCCTCTTCTGAAGTCTCTCGTCTCAACGACACAATATCTCTAACATGGTGAACACAGGCTCACATCCGATTCCGAGCCGCATGGAAGCACCAGGGCCGCTCCCTCGACGACATCCCTTTCCACGCCATCTTCGGTGTCACCGGATCCTGGGTCGGTCTCTTCCTCATTTTCATCGCATTGGCTGCGCAATTCTTCGTGGCCATTGCTCCTCCATTCACAAGCGACCTGAACGATGCCGAGGGCTTCTTCAAGGCCTACCTCGCCCTCCCTGTCGTCCTCTTCTTCTGGGTCGTCGGCTACGTCTGGAAGCGACAGGGATTCGTCCGCATCGCCGACATCGACCTCGATACCGGCCGTCGTGAGCACGACTGGGACACAATCAATGCCTACAGACGCCAAGTCGCGACCTGGCCTGCCTGGAGACGCGCTTTGGCTGCTGTCTGGTAAAGAAAATTACCCCACCAAAATGGAACAATCAAACAATCAACCAAATCAAGAGAAGGGTTACCTCCTTGCTATATGAAAAAAGATCCTTTGGGGCATCCAGTCGTCAGCAGCCCAGCTGTGTGGGCGAATTGTTCTACGAATTTTTTTTCCATATATATAGTAATAATCAATCAATAGGGTCAGACCTATGATTTTCAAACCAGCAGCGAGCGCAGTCTTGTCACTCATCTGCGACGTGTGAACTCGATGGCAATAGGACGAAAAGAAGAACGAAAAAAGCAATACAGCCCCTAGTTTTCTTAATTGCATTCAGTAAGCTTCTCTATCTCCATGTCACCGTGTACTCGACGGTAGTATCCTATAACCCCTATGGTATCGTTTGTACGGAGCGCGTGCTGTTTTAATAATACGAAGAAGAGATGACAGGTTGACGGTCGGACGTCCCTGCTCCCTGCTCCCTGCTTCCTGCTCATGGGGCCTCCTCAGTATCCTGGTTGACATTTCCTCATCATCGACGGCTTCAACTTCATCGCCAACTACGCACGATTACCCTCGCGCCTCGCTGAGACTTTCCTGCCCACGGTACTCCATACAACTGGGTTAGGCTCCACTGCGAACCTCGCCACCACCACCACTAAAGATTCTTCCCCGGGGTTCCAATCTCGGAGCTGTTTCTCCACATTTCTTTTTCCATGACGCCATGCATCCGTCCGTGGCACGGGAAGGATTCTGTTGCCCGTATTAATGTGTGGAGAATGAGGGGGAGGAGGGGGGGAGTGCAAAACTCAATTGATCATGGCAATTAATTGATCGGGGCAAGAATAATGAAAACATTCCCCCCCCTCCGCCCGCCCCCCGGTCGACAACCGAATCGATGCGAGGCGCATAGAGAAAGAAAAAAAAGGAAAAAAGTCAAAAAACCGAAGGCCATAGTTCCATTTTACTTTCGTATCTACGGAATGATTCGGAGGAACCCAAAAGGTGGAAACTGTTTAATATACGGTTACCTAGGTACCTAATGTGCGATAGAGTATTATAGAATGCATATATCCAATACAAAACGCGGCGTCGAGAAAGATTCTCCACATGTTTTTGACGACGACCCCAGATCCTGGACCCTGGACCCTAGACCCTAGACCCTGCAGGCTGCAGGCTGCAGGCTGCAGCTCCTACGAGTATGTACATACCCGCAGCATGCGCAGGACTACCAAGGTACCATCAGGCACAAACTTACCAAGTATGTATGAGGACACAGAAAAGGGGCCCCTTCCCGCTAGCGAGCCTTGCCTTGTGGTTTCCCGCTCGCGCTATTAAGCGGGATCCGTATCTAGCCGTAGGTCAAGTCAGGCCAGGTACGGAGGAAGGTAAGGTAGTATCGACAACAGCATAGCGCAACTACCTAACTAGCGTCCGCCCGCTGGTGCCTTCCCGGGGTAAGGTAAGGCAAGGCAAGGCACGGCAGATTGGGACGAGCCCTGGTGTTTCGAGTATGTACAAGAATCAGGATAGCTTTGTGCAAACCTTGAGTCATCCTTCTAGAACTGTTCTATGCGTCCTCGTGGAGAAATAGGGATATGCATGCTAAACATGGGAGACGACGAGAGTAATTACAAGCTTTGGCTTTTTTTGGGCGTGCATTTGGCCCCCATGTTTGATTGTACCGATTCATCCGTTGATTGGTGATTTGGTGAATGGACATTCCGATACTGCGGAGAGATTGTTCAGGGCCTTGACCTTGAGAGAACTAGTATTGACGAGACTGGTGTTTCGAACAAGCGAGAGCTTTCCCTAGGGAGCACAATGGATGAGCACAGTAAGAGGGCCAATGCTGTCTTAAGACCCCTTCATGTGTGATGGTCACTCTTTGTGTGACCTGTGCTGTTGGGCTGTGCCTGTCGCCCATAGCCAAGAACCTCACTCTTCAGTACATGGGCATGGACGGTGATTCCGAAAGATAGACACTTTGTCGGATGGATTGATGTGAGAGCGAGGTAGGGCAACTCTCGCACCTTAGAAACCCATGAAGTCGGCGGTCTCCTTCCAGGATAACTGATGCTTGGCAGGTTGCGGTGAGTGCTTCAAGGCACCTACCACATGCTAGCAGCAGCGGATAGTGGTGCTTGCCATCGATCCTCTACCATATTCTTGAAGGATAGCTTAGGACGCCATCCGTACAGGCTTGGTGTCCCAGTGATGTACAGTCGACATTCACATTCCCATTCGGCACTTGGCGTTAAATGTGTTGGTGGCCGTGAGTGCGGTGCGTTCGGCGCAGCATACCGAGAAGTCTAGGTGATGCTCGACGACATGGGGAGGGCGACAGATCCAACCCTCAAACATCATCAGCCTCACTCAGCACCACCGCCCTCAAGGACACTCGCCCTCAGAATCCTGACCTCCTCCTTCGGGCGATCCTCAGCATCGGTCCTAACCAAGCCGAGGCGCTGTACAACCTTCATCCCACCCTTAACCCTCCCAAAAATCGTATGTTTCCCATCCAACCACGGCGTGGGCGCAAGGGTGATGAAGAACTGGGAGCCATTGGTGTCCTTGCCGCTATTCGCCATGCTGAGCACGCCGGCGCCGGTGTGTTTGAGGGAAGCGTCGATCTCGTCCGCGAACTTGTCGCCGTAGATGCTGGTCCCCCCGCGCCCCGTCCCTGTCGGGTCGCCTGTCTGCACCATGAAGTCCGGGATGATCCTGTGGAACACCACGTTGTTGTAGTAGCCGCGCGTGGCTAGGGTTGAGAAGTTCGTGCACGTCTTCGGCGCGTGAGCCGTGTACAGTTCGATTGTGATTGCGCCCTGTAAAGGTGAGCAAGGGCTTGGTTTAGAAGAGAGAGCACTGAGGGTTTGGAGAGGCAGAGAATAGAGAGCGAGGAATTGAAGGGGGGATATGTTACGTACCATCGTGGTCTCGAGGAGGACTTCGGTCGCCATCGCTGGTTTGCGAGGTGTTTGGGCTGCTAGCGACAGGGAGGAGTCTGGACTGGAAGATTATGTATGATGAGCAGTAGTGCGAGAGTCGCTCCTCCGAACGTTAAAAAAGTTGAGAGATCTCCAGAATTGCCTATTTTGGGGTGTGTCCATTGGCAGCCTTGGGGGGTTTGGAATGACGGCCATTTGTGGTCATTTCAAAAAGGACAACACCAATCGATCTCACGTGCACGCACAGTTTGCTTTGCTTCGGACGCTCCTTTCGTTCCTTTACAGCCTCACCAACCCCTACGCCTGTGGGCTATAGGCTACTGGGATATATAGTAGAGTATATGGACGAGAGCAGTCAAGCGTCAGAAATATCACTGCTTTCCCACGGGTAAAAATGAATATCTCATCATCACTCCCAGCGCCAGCTTTGTTGCTTCCATGCAAAAGGGTGCGTCCGTTAAAAGCAAGACATGTCTCTATCTATGGGGAGGTAGGTAATTATTTCTTTCTATATATTTCGTATATTAGTACAACTAATCCCGCCCCCGCCCATCCCATCCCTCCTATTGATTCCAGTGAAATGGAATCATAGCAGGCATCAAAAAAGCAGGGGTGTGTCTCTACCGGCCCCGCAGTCTAGCCGTCGTCAGTCAGCATCAGCGAGGCACGGAGAAGCGGCGGTGGACACCCTCCATCCAGCCTACCCGTCGACCGAAGATTCTCAGCAATGGCGGGATCCTCGCCGTCGTCGTCTCCATCGTCGT
>Ga0105239_10000423_pt1 | contig 61600 bp, 64 predicted proteins | sample KBSC44metaG_FD_92761 | JGI IMG/M metagenome (GOLD analysis project Ga0105239, IMG submission 92761) | Corn rhizosphere microbial communities from Kellogg Biological Station, Michigan, USA - KBS C4-4 metaG | ecosystem: Host-associated > Plants > Roots > Rhizosphere > Soil | place: Michigan, USA...
CAGCACAGCACAGCACAGCACAGCACAGCACAGTAAATCCCAGGCTTGGGTGCCGGTAAAGAGCACTAGGTACAGTACAGTACCTAGCTAGCTAGCTAAGTATCTGTAACTATTACTCCGAGGTATTCACTCCGTACAGGACCGGTAATATTGCAATTGCGTTTCGCGCGAGGGTGAAATAAGTTTAGCTAGGCTAGCACAAGTCCATCAATATTGATAATTAATCTGTTGGATAGGGTAAGGTCCTCGCACTGTACCGAGGTTTCGGAGAAATGGTACCTGATCAGCGCCCAGATGGTAGGAAAGCAGTCTAGTTAATGGTGCTACAAATATACTACCCATGTAATATGTATGTACTCCGTATCTATGTACATACCCAAATCACTCAACTACTGATTACCCTAATTATCACGACACCTTCATGCTCGGCACTAATCAAGTCAAAAATTAAACCTACTACCAAGGTACATAACGTATGTACTCCATCCTTAGGTACCTAAGGGGGTGTTGTTTTTCGTTTGGAGGTTGTTTTAATTACAGTGAGGAAATGGTACATACATACCAGGTGCGTACCCTGGAATCCATTCTCCTCATCATCATTACCCATCAAACATAACCCACACACATCCACCATCCACCATCCCGACTCGAAGAGTTAATTAATCTAATTTCCAATTCCCTCCTCTCCCGCGTCGCGCACCCACGGGTGAATCCTGAGGATTGAGGCCAGCGGGCGACCCATTGATCACTCAACAGTGCCCACCGTACTGTACTGTAGATCCGCGGTACGCCGGGGGAAGCTTACGGAGAACGGAGTACCTACATCCCTGCTGCTTACTACTTCGGATCGCGATCGGTGTGGGTTGCTGACTGTGTCGATTGCAGCTCAGCAATACTCTGTACGTGCATATATACATATGTACCACCGCGGCCTGCTGGAAGCTTTTTGCTGACTCAAGTACAGAGTACAGAGTACTAATTACCCTACTTAGATATGTACTACCCTAACGAGGTACAGTACCTCGGTATTACCTTGGGAAGTGAGGATAGAGAGAGAGAGAGAGAGAGAGAGAGATCAGCTCTCCACGTACTCACTAACATGTACTCACTATAGTAGAGTGGATAAATAGATAGACCCGGGTGGAAAAATATCTTGTGCCAGGAAAACCATTTATATATTCATGCATTCATTTGTCTAACTCATTCACACACAACTCACACACAGAGAGATCCATACTAAACATCCTCAGCACGTATAGCCACCAAAAAGGTGGGTCGCTAGGTATCCAGCCATGCCATCCTGCTGCAACCGCCCTCGTTCATTTCTTAGGGACCGTTGCCCCCGGATAAATACGATCCATCATGCGCTTCCCGAAAGAAATAAATAATAATAATAGAATCAATCAATCGATCAATCAATCCAAGTTGATTTGACTGAACTAATGACCATGACCTCGACGATGACGCAAGCAATGAGATTCATTCATCGAAATCCACGCAAAACAACCAAAACGTAAAAAAAAAGAAGAAGGGTCAAAAAGTGGCATGCACATTATACGACCCCATGACATGACGCTTTCCCAAATATTTCCTCCTGTCCGCCTGTGACCTGTCCGACTTTCATGTACCCTTCTCATGCAACCTGCCTCGCTTTGGATGGAACGGGAAGAGAAGATGAGGGAAAGGAAAGGGGGAGAGGGAAGAGGGAAACCCGCCTGTCCTGCCCTGCTCTCCTGTTCTTTTTCTTTTTCTTCTTCTTCTTCTTCTTCTTCTTCCTTCGACTTCAATTCTTCGATAATGACCGTGACTGTGACTGTGACTGTAGCTGTAGCTCTTAACTTCGACCGCAACCGCGACCATGACCCTCTTGCAAACCGAACCCAAAATTTCAGCCCCGCCGCCAACCTGCAACAGCCCAATGAATGGACATGTCGCCTCATCTCCTTCCATGGGCCCTATAGTAGTCGCTTCCTTCTTTCACTGATTTCCAACAACCAAACAAGTGAGATGTAAAACGCCCCCAAAAAGGTTGCCCATATGGTGTGTGTGTGTGTGCAGCCTTCCCTTTGCTGCCCTGACTTGTTTGCTTGCTGAATGGGGAATCTCGTGCTGGAACATGCTCAAGCAAAAAATAGAAAACGAAACCAACAAAGACCAATGGGAGTTCCAGCACCCACGCAACCGCGACCGCGACCGCAACATATATGCCCAAAATTCCAAAAGGAAAGCAATCGCCATCGACCATGTTCATCCCTGCCCCAATTCCTACCAAAGACACCATCTCAACTCCGATAGATGAGTCAATGTGCCGCTCGTACTATGTCGGGTCGTGTCTTCGACCGTCCATCAAGGAAAAACGTCATCCTGTAAAATCCGAAAATGTTCACGCGCTCGTCCCTCCATAGCCAATTCATTCTCTTTGAACGGACTGGCCGGGAATCAATCTCTTCGATCCTTGCCTACGCCTGCTTCCTCCTTCAAGATACTCTTCATCGACCGAGCATGTAGTCTGGATAGTTGCCTCCCAACGATGGTCCACCGTGTCCGTGATTCACTGCCATTCCATGCATCCTCAGCGCTTGGTTGACGAAATGCCCATTCGGGCCAGCGCCAGAGTAGGCATCGGGGCCTGGCCCCACTCCATTCATGGCTGCGTTGAGGCCAGGTGGCATAGACAGCCCCGGTGGCGGCCCATTGGCCGATGCGTAGTTTCCGGGTGAAACGGCGTTCGAGAATCCATTGATGCCCACGGGTCCAGTAGCACTCAATGGCGAGATGGGATTGCCGCCTCCCGCTTGACCTGTTCGAACCCCCAACGGGTTCTTGGAGAAGCTCAGTCGAATACCTCCTTTCACGCTGTTGTGAAGCTGTGCCCCGTACAATTCATTCAATGCCTTGGTGGCGAAAGAAATGTCTTCGAATTCTACAAAACACATTGGCCCATTTTGCTTCGTCCGAAAGCAAAGACGTTTGTAGCCGCGTTGTTTGGAGAACATGGCTTTCAACTCATCCTCCGATGTGTCGATAGGGAGATTGCCCACGTAGAGCGTGTTGCACGGCGGGTTCTGATCCGCAGGGTTGACGGGAGGATAGTTATGTCGAATATAGGAAGGGCCGGCCGAAGAATATGGACCGTTCGGTGCCGCATTCGGCGAGAACTGGTGATGATTCCCCCTCCCCTGCACCGAAGATCGTGGAGATCCGTAGTTTTTGGACGAGCCATTGTTCATACTCGTATTCAACGATAACGCCGAGAATGCGGAGGTCGGAGGGCGTCCGTTGCCCGATTTGCGACCTGCATTTGCACCCACACCAGAGCTATGCATGAAAGCTAGGGGATCCTTTAACAATTCTCTCGTGTCATCGTCGCCGCCGTCTTCGTCAATCACCTGCTTCCCGCTGGCCCGAGACCGGTCGGTGACTGCGCTGTTGACAGGTGATTGAGGAGAGAAGATGGTTTGCAAATGCGAACTGGTTTCAGATGACGGATGGTCCGGAGGTGACGCGAGGAGAGGAGGAGAGGTCTTGCTGTCGAGTGCCTGAAACGTGCCGTTGAACCGCGAGGACTTCTGACCATTGACCGCGAGGGGTGACGTGGATTGAGCAAGCTTTCGATTCGTCATAGGATCAATCGTATTGCGTCGTGGCGCTGAAGCCAGCAGAGGACTAGCAATCACGTCCACGATCATCTTGGCTTGCCCGGCCGTGTTTGGCTTTCCATTCAACATAGATTGGGCCTCGGTGGCGCCGGTCAAAGAAGCAAATCGAGCAATGGCGGTGGTGAACCCATTGTCCTCTTCATACTCGGTCGGAACAATCTCGGTGTCGTGGAGGTCTTTGGCGAACAACAACATGGTTCTGACTGCCTCTGCAGTTGTATTGCGCGGCAGGCGTCGCAACAATACGGTTGGGAAGGCCATTGTCGTTTCGTTGGCCGATGACATGCGTCGATCAGTTGCGACCGATTCGAATGCGGTCGGGGTAGAAGATGGTGGATATTGATGAGACAGTGAGGGATGCAGGCGACCCTCTAATGGACTAAAGGCGATTGCACTCATGCTTCTGGGGGGTTGGAAGGCCAGTCACCACGAAATCATCCACTCCTATCACAGTTGCAATTCAAAACACCCGATGATGGCAAGGGCTCGTCTGATAATGTTGTTTCAGATCCGACCCTGGGATGACCAACCTTTCCCTCGGGTAAATAGTGCGGTCACGATGGCGGCAATAGTTGAGGGATCCCAACAAGAACGAAAGGCGCACCGGGATCCTGGAAGCGTCTAAGTGAGATGAGAATGGTGATTGAGAAGCGTGTCGATAACAATGGTCATAGTATTCAAGGCGGTAGGTGGGTTGCGAGGCTGGGTGTCGACGAAAAGATGCTGACAAGATGGTTCAGGATGATACTTTAACTGTGAAACGTTGAGACAAGCGGCGCAGAGCGAGAGCGAAATAACAGCCTTTGAGGTGGTCTAAGGTGATTGTCGATCAGAAGAAATTGAGCGAGGTACCTGAAGCAGCCACCACCACCACCACCTAGATCGCGGACTCCACCAGTAAGGCGTCGACAGAGCGGTCGTCGGTGCGAGAATAATACGAGCAAGGACAACCACTGACCACCAGACTAGGGCAGGCGGTAACCATGCAGGGACAAGGAGATAGATAAGTACAGACTACCTAGGCGTCGTTGCGAAGAAGATGCGACAACAACGAGATATGGAGTACAGAGTAATAAATGGTAGAGATGGTAGGAGTGTGGCGTGTGGACCAAATGAAAAAGGTGTTGGATTTCGAGCAAAGAGTTTCGTCACAGGGAGACACCGAAAGGAACAGCAGGCGCAGAGGTCTGAGGAAGTCAGACACGCCCCAGGGCTTGTTGAGACTCGAGAGTCGAGAGTGGGATAGAGGGATTCAGGGTGAGTGCAGCGATTGCAGCGAGTGCAGCGAATGCGTGCAGTATGGCACTCGAGAAGCACAGCTAGAACTCGAGAGACGCGGAATATTTTGGCGGCGACGAGTGGCCAGTGGCCAGTGGAAGTGGCCAGTGACAAGCTGGACCTGGGACCTTGCACCTTGCACCTTGCACAGTTCGATAGAGGCTAGAGGCTAGAGGCTCGAGGTGATAAAGCCGGACAGGGTCATGTTTGGCAAATGTGCGAGGATGGTTGAGGATGGTTGAGGATGGTTGAGGATGGTCAATCGTGCCAATCCGGGACGCGTGTGGCTTGCAGATGGGCCCGAGCACCAAGCTGGAGGCGCAGGATAGGCAGGGTGGGCTGCCACTGGGCTGCCACTGGGCTGCCATGCCACCGCCCACTGGGGCACCCACCCAGCACCCGAGGGCAGGGCAGGGCGGGCAGGGTGGCAGGGGTCGCAGAGGCCAGATACAAATCGCGATCGCGCGGCGACCGGATGGTGGAGTTCTCAGCGTCCAGGCACTAAACAGGCGGCATGAAGGTCCTCGGGCCCAAGGGGAATGGTCCCTACTCGTGCACCGCACGGCAAGCACCTGGGGCCTTGTAAGTTCCCAGGGAACCAGGAGAGGGGTTCTGCGTGCGGTTTAGTTACGACCAACTAGTGTGCCACAGTTGACGGACTACCAATGGTGAGTATCCGGAGGCTTGGTGGGTTGACGATCAGCGTGGGTGCTTGTTCTGGACGAACGAACGGGGAACTCTCCTTGGTCGTCTCATCATGGGAAAGTTGGAACGTCCCCAGATCTGGGATCGTCGAGAAACATGGATGCTTTCAGAGACGGTGGGTTGGAAGAAGTCAGACTCCATCGAGGCTCGAGATGGTGAGCACGGCAGGAGGACTGAGCGTTCCCTCGTCGTCCTTGGGGCCACAATCAAGAGTCAAGCACTCACCAGTGATAAGCTGATGGATGGGGGTCAGGATTACGGAGCACTGAGTGTCCAGGTGGAAGTGGGAGTGGAAATGCAAATGCAAAAGCAGATGGAAGGTTGAAGTGGAGGGGGGGCATTGTTGATGCAGACTCCAGGGCAGAGCCACCGAGCCAGTGCGTGGGAAGGGAACGTGCAGGGTATCGAGACTCGGTAGCCCAACGACCAGTGCCTGGCTGTCCTGGCTGTCCTGGCCGCCCTGGCGAGAGCGCAAGGCGTGGCGGCGCAATTGACGACGAGTCCCGACTCCTCGCACTAGCTGCTACTGGGATTTGACTAACGGGGGTGTGTCGAATAGTCTGAGGCAGTCGAGATGAGATGGGATGGAATGGGATGGAATGGGATGGGATGGCAAGGCACGATGTTGGCCTCGAGATGTCAGCAACCACCACGAGATACACAGAGGTGTGTACCCTGTACTAGTTCAAACTCATCTGGTCCTTGATTTGATGGACTGATCCAGTACTCCGTCCTATGAAGGGGTAGTAACACACTTGGTCGCCCATCTACTGGTACTCGTCCATGCCCTGGTACCTAGGCTTGATTTGCATCGCACAAACCGAAGTCGCTTCGAACAGCGACGGGATGGGATGCATGCGTGTCCTCCGTACAACTTTGTCAACAATACACACATTCTCCACCAATGTACTCCGTACTCCGTACTCTCACGCACAATGCACCACTGCAACTGGCACGCACGGGAACCATTCCTGATAATTAGTGATCATTGCGGGCGCCGAAAAGGTGATGAGAGTTCACCAAGGCCCGTAGCCCCAAGACCTAAAACACCCAAAACCCAAAAGCTTCCAACCTCACCGACAACCGTTGACACCCACGTCGCAGGCACGGTTCTTTGACTTCTTGTTCCTCAGAGTGCTCCGTCCCCACCCTCCCGTTCATTCTTGGAGTGGCAGGCGGGACTTGGGACTTTGTTCTGGCATTTTGACAGGCGGGTGGGTTGGGAAGGACTAGCGAAAGGATGCACCCAGGACCCAGGGTGCAAGGCCTTAGGCACAATCAATGCCACGGCTAGCTTCAAGTGCCAGAAACTTTTACTTAGTTTAGTTGGCTTGCTTGATTGTGGGGAGACCAGGGGGGCTCGGGAGTGGCCTACTTAGGAGCCCAAGAGCCAGGACCAGATGCCTGCTGATTCCTGAAGCCTGAGAGGGCGCGAGAGGCGACCATCGGGAGGGCCACAATCGCAAGGGCTTTGGATTTAAGCCTTAAGGTTTAGGTAGGTACCGAGTCCCTGTAGGGGCGAGGACCACCGTCGAAATAAGGCTGCTGGCCACTAAGATCATGCTCGCAGGCTGCAGCTTGACCCTAACTGCTCGGTATAAGTACTCGTAGTCCCCAGGACGAGGGATCGCCGTAGTGCCCACCGTCAGCATCTCTCGGCCTAGTGACTCCGTAGTCCTCTGTCCCTACCGACAAGGAGTGGAGTGCGGCAGTGCGCAGTGCCTAGTGAGTAGCAATGCTCTCCCAGGCTCCGTGCGAGTCCTCGTCGACGCGTCTCCGAAGCAGTGGACTTTCGGTGTGCTGAAGTGGACCCCCACATGATAAGCGTATCAGCATCCTTTTTCACAGCCTGAATGGGCCGAAAAGCCCAGGCCCTGCACACCCTGTTGGAAACCCAACTCACCCATCCATTCCCCAGCTTAGTGCGTGTCCCAGGCTCGCAACATTCAAACGAAATGTCCGCCATGCAGCCCCCAGCTTGTCTGCTGCTCCACCTTGCCTCTGAATGGGAGGACGCCTTGAGAGAGCATCTGAGAGGTACGCATTATCCCTCATCTACGGAGTGCTCCCTAGCTCTACAGTACCATCATCCATCTAGCACGGAGTGCGGAATACACCAACGAGGAAGGGCTGGCGTCGTCGCTCGGAAAAGCTGTCCGTGTCAATGTTCTTTCAGTCCTGGTCTAGGAAGATGGAGGAGTCCTCTCCCTGTCACTAGAGGACTAGTCCGTGTTGAGCTTGGGGTACATCGTATATCAACCTCGACCCACAATTTCTCTCCCTGGACATGAGGAGCTGGGAGTAGATTGATTGGGCACTGGTCCGAATGATAAGTGGTGTCCTCTGTATCTTCCAGGACGAGGACGTGCAGAAGGAGGCTCGACGGGATGTCCCAACTCTTGAAAGTTGCACTGCCGTCGCTCTCGATATTCCAACTGGGCAGGGTTTTTCACGGCTGGCTGGCAGTCCGCAACATGGCTTGTATTTAGGACATCCCCATCGCGCAAATCATGATCCATCTCTTCACTCAACCACCCACACTCCATCACTTCGATGCCATGATTTCTTCCGCATGTCAGCAATGCTGGACCATTGAGCCGAACTTAGTCAAGTAGGAAAATGCCCAGATCGCTAACCCAGACTCAAGAAAGTATTGCCCTTGAATGTTCTAGCCACTTAAAGAGGACAGCGACCCTCTTTGATCGACGCACACCGACGCCCCTAGCTTGTTATGGCTGGGGATTGGGAATCGGTACGGAGTGCTTCGTGCGCTGTCTTGGGGCATCGTATATTGTACAGCCCCTGCCAGAAATTGAAGCGGCACCTCCATGCCGCGTACAGCATTAAATCCTTATCAGTTGCCTTCATGGCAGATTCAATGAAGTCCAGATGTCCTCCGTACTCGTACCTATACCGAGCGGGATCCAAATGATGGGAACCTAATAGTTCATTCCCCCCTTGGAACTGTGGAAGTCCAGAAAGCTAGGGAAGCTAGTCCTAGAACTTCGTCGTTCGGACGCGACCCGGGCTGTATCGTTCCAGAGGCTAACGGATGCCAACCTCTGCATATCCGGAAACCTGGCTTTAGGGACCGAAGGACCTCTGGGGAACAATTCTAAATGAAAAAGCTTGGGGCAAGGAAGCCAAACGAATGCTGGCCACCCCCAATGGCCTGAAATGCAAGAGCCTACCCTTGCGGGCCCCGGACCAGGGCGTCTTCATGGGTGTTTGCCGTTGGGAGAGGTGGTTGCTGAGTGGCTGAGCTTGCGTCCATCCGCTGAAGAATTGTGCGACGCCAAATACTAATAATTAGTCAAGTTAATTAACTTCGACATTGCCGAAGTGATGCTCCAAGCTAGGGAAAGCTCGACCAACGTCGCAAACCTGCTTGCCTTCAAGCCTAATAAGTTAATAACCTGGAGAGCTGCAGCATGGCTCCTTGCCGGTTTTCGAGAGGCTGGCACTAGCCCAGCTGTAACATGTATATCCAAGCTAAGGGTCATCCTCTACGCAATACCTAGAATCAATGTTGTCATGTATATTCCTGGTTGTCTGTTGTGGGAGATTGATTGTTGCTACCCGTACAAGGTCGCGTCCACCCTTTGGATCCTCGACAGATGGAGCCATTCTAGTTCGCTGGATGATTTTCGACATGCATGAAGCTTGGCTTCTGGCCCTTTTCATCAGCCTGCTCGACTTCCTCTCCGTATTTCTGGAGCATCTGTTCCGCATGGAAACCAATCTTGTTCCCCTTCTTCTCCTGCATCTCCGGCTTGCCAGTACTCTCTTCGTACGATGGCAGTGGTTCGGAGAGGCTCACCAAATTCTCTCCTCTAAGTCGTTTCGGTGACGCCTGCCCATCCTCATCACGCCCGGGGCTTGAGGTTGACATGGGTGTCAATCCTCGAGCGGAGCTGCTGGAACCGTTGGGGTCGATCAATGGCACATCTTCAAATTCCACCTCATTGTCTCGGTCAACCGACATAGCCTGAACTGGGCCCTCCCCACCCTGAAGGTCTTCTGCAAATGCCCGATTGTCTCGATCCACGAAATGCCTCAGAGCGATGCTCAACTCGTTGCCCTCATACGAAAGCGCATCCTCGCTCGCATATACCAGGACCACGGTGCTGTGTTCCTTCTTGACAGCCTCCAGAACTTGCTCCTCAGTAACTTTCTGGATTACATACGGCTTGGTGGCATCCTGCGACGACCCTTTCGACTTCGGAAGGTTATCAAAGGTCAAGCCGGCGGCGAAGCCCTTCTTGTTCGATTCTTCGGCTTGCGCTTGAGTGATCGGCCCCATGACTGGAGCAATATACTGCGGATTCGGTTTTCGACTTGGAATCTCGCCCTGAATCCAAGCCAACCTCCACCATTGCCACTCGGAGGCATCGGAACTGTCATCATCCTCGTCGAGCAGCAAATCTGTGTCGAGACGACGAAGGTAAGTGATGTTGGGCTTCGTGGACAGTCCTTGAAGTGTGTACTTGTGCCGCGGGAGATCCGGACTCTCTGCTGTGGGCTTGGTGAGCTGCAGTGCTATTTGCCTCGTCCTCGCGCGAAGGTCATTCCTCCTCTCGTCAAGCGATTGCAGTTTCTGGTCGATACGACCAAGGAGCCGTTGTAACTCCAATTCCACTCCATCGACATTGACCTGATCCAACGCCTCATGAGAGTGTTGACCATCAATGAGTCGGTTAGGTGGTGATTTCTTTCCCACAGCTTCCGCCGACACCTTAGCAGCGGCATCAAGAACCTCGCGTATCATCAGGACCCTATTGTCAGGTAGCTTTAGAATCTCACACCGACGTTGAATGTTGGTGCAGTGTGCAATCTCTCTGAGAAGGAGTTGCATCTGCCTCCGCATTTCTTGTGTGGTTTGTTTGCACTCGAGCAGATACCTGTCCGGGTACCAGATGGGGTCTAGGTTCAGTTCAAGACTCCCATTTTTGCCATCATTCGGATCGTAGACACGAATTGTAAACACCTCTGCAACTTGGTCAATCCACACATCGTCGATGATCCCCTGGTCATCGTCCCAGACCGTATGATCGAGCAAATCTACCAACGTCTCACCTGGCACTCGGTTGACAGGAGCTTCGACACATAGCAGAGGCTTCGCCTCAGTTTCGCCCACATCTGGGCCAAAATCTTTGGTTGCTATAGAGCCAAAGACCTGGGCGAGCTGGCCATTGGGAGCTTGTGCAAGTGCGGCGGACTCCCACGCAGAGAGAAATCGTATGAAGTTGGCACTGCCACGAGAGCTACGTACAGCCTGAAGATCAACCAAGGCATCCACGCTGCCATAGGCACGATTGGTGTTGTCAAGAAAGGCCATCAGACACTGCACTTCAGCCAGGAGATTGCACTCGTCACGATCAATCTGTAGATCGTTGTTTGTCGATAAAGCTTTTGTATTCTCGTCCGTCGTTCCCGACCACCAGCTTGGATCATGACCGTAAGTGTGAACCTTGAAATTCTGCAACAGGAGTGCCTCGCGGGCAAGAGGGATGGAATGGTAGATAGTGAGTAGTGGTGCCAAATAATCAGTCTCCTTGGAGCCTCGAAGGAAAGCCGGCTCGTCGTTTAGACGGCGTCTCTTAGTTGGTGGTGGATGTTCAATAATTTCGCGCGAGGAAGAGATGGTGGTCATGGCCCATCTGGAAGGCTCATAGTATGATCGGTCTGCACGTCCAAAATGGGTTCCTGCAGATGTGACTCCGTTCTCTTGAGCAGGTAAGGTGGAGCGCATAGACTCGGTAATGGCTCGTTGAATGTTTGGATCATCCAGCTCTTCTTGTTCCCTAAGACTCCTTGCGTTGCTCGCCATCGCTACGCCATGTCAATATATATACTCACTCTTGTCGCGATTGGGGTTTGCCTGCGTACCTGACTCGTATTCAGCCGATAAATCGATTCTTGGTCTGGAGTTATCGACTCGGGATGGAGGCCGCGACATAGGAGGAGCGCCTCCCATACTACCGTCATCGGCGACTATGTTAAATGCTCAAGTCAACATCAGTGTCTCCCCCTCGATATGGAAGGGTATCGGATCGTACAGGGCATGTGGTCAGCATAATCCGCCCACTGATTGGACACGGGCTAAGGACGAATAGATTAGCAAGATGATGGAAGATGGGGAATCCTTGAATCCCTCCTTCAGGTGCGACTCACAGCCTCTCGCAGGGAAGCAACGGGATCTTCGAAGAATGCATTGATGGCTGAATTGGGGTCGTTGTTATGTTTCTGTGGAACAGGTCAGGCGTTAGGTCGCGCCTTCTGAGCTGCTTGGTATTCATATATCTCACCCGTAGTAAAACCCTCGCACTCGCTTCGTCCACCTGTGTGATGCCGCAGACTTGAGCCAATTGGTCTGCGGTGGGCATTGCGCCAGCCATAGTTTTAGGTTTCAAGATCGGGTGGTTCGGTTTACTTGGGAGACAGGCGGTCTCTTGCAGACAGTACGAGGTAGACTGGAGGTAAATCGGATGGCAAAGGGCTTGATGGAATTAATCTAGAGTGTAATATTAGGTAGTAAGGCGGAAATCTGTGACATGGCGGTGGGAGTGGCAGAGGGTGTTGGTGGTCTCTTGGAGAAGAAAGCGAGCGGAGTGGATAATCAACGAAGGCAGTAAGAAGGGAGTTGCCACTGGGCACCAGTTGGAGGGCACTGGTCACAAGCCTGAGAAGGATGACCGTTTGCTGCTCAGGTGCATCACCACTTTCAGGCTGTCTCGTCAAAGTGCTTCGTACTGAGTGCCGAAGATAAAGAATACGTGTAGTCACGTTTGATGAAATGACGAAAGGTTCAACTAAGTCTCAGGTGCGAAGTTTAGCTACATCCCTACCCTAGGTATGTAATTACTCCTTCCTTGTACCTAGGAGGCAGCCTTGCTGTCTCGTACACAGTATTGGTGCGGAAACTGCAACTAACCAATTTGTCGATGCTTCCCCGCATAATACTGTCTCCAATTCAATTGCACCTCGCTTCTCTGTACGGGGTTCTAACCACATACTATCCCTTCAGTGGTAAAGGGATATTACAGGCCCGAATTGGAATTTGGACGTGAGGGTTGTCCTGGAAATGTACTACTGTAGAAGCACTCTGTATATGATGGTACATGGCCGATGGATCGACTGCGGCGGCAAACTATACCGATTCAAACACCCACTGTATGTAATATTATAATAAATTTCATTCAGATGGCGGCTGTGCTCCTCAGACTACATACCTACTTAGGCATCGAGAGTAATAGCTGTCGAGTCATCATATCTCTTCCCTTCGTAATCCCCCAATTTGGTATCCTGTTCAAACGTAATCCCAGAGCCGTTTTAAAATCACAACTGCATCCCAATACCTGGGTACCGTCCCAAACCGTGACAATGGTCGTCTAGTCAGTAGATGATGGGTATATCCATCCTAGTAGAATCTCACCCACGCTCGTGTGCCAATCCTGACGCCCGCTACTCACCACCGCGCGGTATCTTCGCTCCATGTAGATAATTTGGCCAGCGCATAACTAGAACGACGCAAAAGCCTCCTCCCATTCGTCGCGCAATTCGTCGGTATAGCGTCCTCTCCCGCCCTCACTTTCTTCGCCCTCGATCGGATCGGGATATTCGTCGAAGTTTCCCGCGTCACCCACCCATTCGACCCTGGGAATAATGGGTCCTCTTCTTCTTCGATAGTATATTTCATCCCAGTCAATTCCGTCGAAGAAATAATGATCCATGACTCGTTTGCTACCACCCGCAATGTGGCCGAGACGTTGCGTGGGGTCAATCTTGCACAGCGCGAGGATAAAGTCCCGTGCTGCTCTTGGAATGTGCAAGCTGTGACGTTGGCCATGATGAGCAGGATGGGCGGTCGGAAAACGGATGTGACCAGCAACGATCTGCTCATATATCCTCATCGGGTTTTGATCCCAGAACGGCGGCTGGCCGATCAACATTTCATAGACTAGAATACCGAGCGCCCACCAGTCTACTGCCGTGCCATGTCCTGTATTGCGAATGACTTCAGGTGCCAGGTACTCGGGTGTTCCACATAGCGTGTATGTCACACCGGCACCGCTTGCTTGAGGCTCCAAATGTTCCGACTCAGGTTTGGCAGAATGGGTACTTTGCTTGCTTCCTGGTGACTGCTCCTGGTTCGGGGGCAGATATTTGGCAAAACCAAAATCCACCAATTTCAAATGTCCGTCAACGTCAAGCAAGATGTTTTCTGGCTTCAGATCACGATATGCGACAAATTGGACCTCGTGGAGATATGCCAGGATGAGCGTGATCTCTGCGGCATAGAATTGAACAGTGGAGAAGGGGAAACGGCGGGCCCGTCTCAGATAAGAGAATATTTCTCCGCCTGGCGTGTAATCCAGGAGCATGTAAAGCGATGTTTCGTCAGAAAAGGAGGTGACTAATGTCGTAATGAACGGATGGCCTGCAACTGCCGCCAACACATCCCTCTCGTTGCGAACATGCTCAACCTGTTTGAGTTTGATGACGTCGACCTTTTTCAACACTTTCAATGCGAACACTTTGTCTCTGTCTTGGGGGAGGGGATTGGCAAAGCGACACAGCCACACTCGCGCAAAGGTGCCTGGTGGACGCGTGGTTAGTAGCCAAACACAGGTTGCAAATAGCAAAGGAGGAGGGATAGCATACCAGTACCCAATGTCCGCATCAACTCGAAATCGGTGACTTTCAGAGAGCGTGAGGAGCGTCCCACTTGTTTCTCGTCGGGATGTTTGGAGATCTCCTCAGGAGACAGGACTTCTTTTGACTTGGAAGCATCTGCCTGCTTGGTGACGACATCCTTCTCATATTGACGGCTCGGGTGTGGATGAGAGGCGCTTCTTGCATTATTTGGGTTGCTAGATCGCAGATACTGTCTATGACCTTGGGCAGAGGCAGCTCGCGGCGGCGGCTGTTGCTGCGACGGCTGGAGGGTCGCTGTGCTCATCGGAGCAACCAATTCGCATCTTCTCAGATCAGGAGCCGTAGAGGCCGAGGTTCATGTCGAAGGGAGAGCCGACCCCATGCGAAAGATGCGCGGACAGAGGTCGGGTCAGTAGTGAGGAGCGAGGAGTGAGGAGTGAGGAGTGAGGCGCGTTGATGAAACGGTTGCACAGGACGGGTGCGGTTGCGGTAGGGAGGTATGAGCGTAAGGAATGGTCCAGAGGCCTGAAACCCGAGACCAGAGACGGGAAGGATATCTGATTGTAATTGCAGAGCGCAGAGTGCAGAGGGCTGCAGAGGGCGGCAGCGGGAACTATGTTAGTTAAGCTGTTCGACTGCGACGGACCGCCACCTGCGACAGCCACACACAGGGGAACTGCACAACACAGCACAGCACAGCGCACAGCAGGAAAAAAGAGACACAAGCGGGCAGAAATTCAGAAAAAGGCAAAGGCGAGGCGATTTAATCCAAGTGGATCTCCAAACAGGGGCAAGGCATGACGACAGGTTGAAAGTTGAAGTTTTCCTTAGTCGAGGAATAAAAAGTGGATGGAAGGCCGAGCTGAATGAAGGATGAAGGAGGGACGACTCAGACCTCACAGGTTGGAGTCAGAAGATCAGGTCCAGGCGTGCAGTTCCTGGCAACTGGGTATGTAGGCTTGACCTCTACTTCTCCTACGAGGACTAATCATCATTACTCGCAACCGCTACAGCACAAGGAATATCAGTTTACCTTCAAGGAGTAGCCAGTCCCTCTGTGGTTCAACGAAGTTACTTGAGTTTAGTTAATAGTTAACTTCCAGTTCCTAGGGATGAGAGAGGGGGAGGGGGAGGGGCAGTAAGGCCCAATTGAAACACGAATCGCCGCCGCCATCGCCATCGCCATCGCCATCGCCCATCGTGAACTTAACTCAAACCTCGAACCGTGAGGCTCGAGACTCCATTCCATCATCCTTTGAAAGCCCTGGTTGCAAAATGTCGCTACCCAACTCACGCATGGATACCTTCGAAGGTCAGTTCCTTTGGGCTTGCGGGAAGAATTGGAAGTCCCCGTGTGTGCATCTTCGTGCCTGAGGTATTATCTGCCAGTGTCCTCACAATTGAACCCCGCCATGGCACTCGCTCTATCCTCAAACTATACAGAGTAAGTTTCTCGGTAGTGCAGTGGATCGCTGACTGCCAGTGCCGTAGCGATTACAGCGACATGCACATGTACCGAAGTCATGTACTTACCTGTCCATGCGGTGAGTGTGCGACCAGTCCCTGTAGAGCCTGGTCCTCCCAATTCATGGTTAGTCCCTCGGTCTGTGGCTGTTAGTGCCACTCCCATCTGCCTACCTAGGTATGTACAGAGGACGTTGAGAGTCAGTATTAGTCTTGTCAGTGATAAGCCCATCCGGTATGGGTCAGTTTTGGTGATGCACGGATGCGAGTGCGACGCATGCCAGAGGGACACCTCGTCCCAACCCGTTCTCCACGTTTGATGCCCTCGATTCCCGCCTCCCTAACCGGCTAGTGGTGATAGGAGTGTATGTCACTTTCTTGCAGATCCGGAAACTTACTCGTGGCTACATGGCTGTGCTTTCGACTCCCACTTTGCTGCACGAGCCTTTGGGCATCAATACTCAGAAGTCAGGACACGATCAAGAAAAAATAGTCTCCCAACATTCAGTTTCTAGTCCCCATTGTCTGAAAGTAGACGGGTCTCATAGTTAATACTTCTCGCTGGGTGCCCATGCTCATCCTCGCTTGTCATCCTTGGGTGGCTTGGTAACCGAATTCGAGATCCTGTCAGCTTCGCTAACACAATTGCCCAAACAAAAGTCCATCGGGAGTAGTTGTAACGGCTACCGATGCATATCGCAAGTGCGCTTGACTCTGTCGAGGCTGTCCTGAAGCCGACTTGCAGTGGCATGATGCTCAACACTAATTCCTCGTAGAAAATCAAGAGGCAGTCTTGTTACTGTTCCTCTCTAGCTTCCCAGCCATTCTCTTTTTTCAAGCATCGGGCCTCAGTCTTCATCATACATAATCGTTTCATTAGAGGCGCTCATGCATTGAGAAATTGCACCATACTTGGCTGTCATACGCTCGCTTGTCGGGTCTGATCACCGCCTGACGTGCATCAACGCATCTGCGTCTAGCCTAGTCGACTGGCACCTCAAGACCATCAACAACAAAAACAGTGTATCTTCGCGGCTTGATAGGCTATGTATTCGGTCGACCCGGATTGTCCGCTTTGGCCACAATATCGAACAAAAGAATCCCCCGGGCCTTCCTGGCTGTTCTATTTTTCATATTTTCATTGGGATGATGGTTGTACCGCCTCAAGTAGTGGTCACATCGTCCAGCCCCCCTTTTCCTCTATCTGCCATGGCCCATTCCCGCCTCGCTATGCTAGAAATCACGAGCGAAATTGGTCTATCGACTCCACATTCAGGTTACAGTGTGTCACAGTGTGTCCTCCTTTGATACAGTTCATATTTAATACATCCGTTCATCTGCCGGTTTCCAAGATCCTGTCACGCTAGTTAGCTCGCATCTCACAAAGACAACCTTGGTGCTACTTACCATCAAATTCATGTTTGACGAAAGCCATGGGATGCTCGGGTCCTTCAGCTCCCATTTGTCCAACCCCAGGGCTGAAACTAGTGATGGGTAGCACAATCACATCACCCATCCTCTTGTGCTCTCTAATGTTGAAAAAGTCCGAATATGTCACATTCGTTTTCCTCGACGTGAAATCGAAATATTCTCTGTTGTTCAAGTAGGAGAAAATAGCGTCGGTCCAGACACCTGGTCCGGTGTATTCCATAATATCCTTCCTCGGCGCCTGTCCCTTCTTCAGCTTGCCAGTCTTTTTCATGGCAAGAGTGTCTTCCGTAATCGTCGCCACAATATCTCGTAGGATCGGGTGACCTGGTTTGGCCTGGATTGTCCACTGACAAAACTGTATTCTCCTAGCATACCAATCTTTCCAATCCGGTCGGTCGGGGTCTGCTTCAACCCCAATTACCAATCCCACCGTAGACCGATCTAATTTTTCAGGAAGCCAGTCGGCAGCACTTCGTAGTGCTTTGGTGTCAATGTCACTGTAAATCCCACCCCTCGCCAGAAGGATCAAATAGCGAAAGAAGTCGGCCTTGATGACCGGAAGGGGCATTGCTTCGTATGCTTGAACAATCTCCGGCACCGACGCAAAGAGGTAATTGATGAGATGCACGGCAGCCTGGTCGGTTATGACCTCGTGGACAAATCCAGGATGTAGGCTGCTCCAAGATGCCTCAAATGGTCTCAACCTCGCCTCGAAGTCGCCCGAATCCGGTCCCACTTTCCATGTTTGCCAGATGTAGGCGGGAAATTTGGATTCTCTTTCATACGGAAAGTGGAATTTTAATCTTTCCCTCAAGGGCTTGGAGCCAACATCTTGAATGGGCGTCTGGTCCACTTCTGACTTCTTTGGCACCTGTGGAGGGGGGTAGGCTCGTGTGGGTTGTTCTGAGGGGGCTGAAGCAGATCGAAATGATGGAGGATCAGGCGCTGTTGGAGATGAGGGTCTGAGGAGGAGGAACAAGACGACGAGAAGAACGGCGGCGAGCACAGCTCTCCGCAACGAACTTGGTACCGGCATGGTATGGGAAATGTGATGTGACGGTGCAATGAAGCAGCTGGTTGGGACAATGACGAAATGCAGCAATAGCTCGTCGCCCACCGCAGCGGCCTGGCCTGCTATCGTTGGTTGACAGCCTCTGAAAGCATGTGACGCAATGTAGTCTCGGGAGTGGCCTATGTTTTGAGGCAACGCATGCTTGTTTCTTCTTCAAAACATGTGCGGCTCCTGGAGGGACAGTAACAGGTACAATCGCCGACACGGTAAAGAGAACAATGGAGGAAGATGTTGAAAGGAGTCTGAAAGATAATTTGGCCAGGTGGTAATATGGAGAACAGGGCGGAGTGGCAGAGACCTTTGTCTCGGTCGGCTACCCACCTTTGGGTGCGGCGATAGATCACAAGCTATTAGAACAGCAAGTCGGCCGAAGTGGGAATTGCGACGAAAGCTTCAAAGCTCAACGACGGGACAATCGAGCAAAAGTATGGTAGCAACTGGATGAGCATGGGCCACGATGGGATCATCAGTGGCGCCAACTTAGAATTATATTTGGGACGGCCACGCAACACTCACTGCAGCGCAACGGGAATGATGCGCAGGCTCAGGAGGCCTTAGTTGGACCATTGGGAATTTGGGGAAGATCGAAAGCCAAGGGCCCCCGGACGGCTTGCACCCTAGCGGCCATTAGCAAGACACAGTGGGTGGAATGAGGGCCCTCGCATCCTGGGTTAGGGACCAACCAAGGCCTGTGGTTAAGCTTCTAGGCGGTTCGCTAAACAACGTCTTTATTTCCAAGTCCCAACCAGAGTACGAGTACGACGATCCTGGCAAGCGGTTCTCCATACTCCGTGTCTGGACAATACGTGTTGACAAGTTTCCTACAAAAGTTGTTCCTGCAGAGGTTTTGCCTGCCTGCTCACAAAGCAAAGGTCAGAAAAAGTAGTTGTACGACCAACCGTCTTTCACCTACTAACATACTTATATGCTATTCGCCGCCCCAACGATCGAGCGAAGACATTCGACACCACACCTGGTTTGACCCACTGCAGGGACTAATATCGGTAGTTAGGTTGCTCCCTAGTTAGGTGGTCAGGGGCAGTGCGAACAAAAGACAGACTTTCGATGTCATTGCTAGCAAAATTCTTCACGGAGTCCTACTGCACATTTTTATGTCCTAAGATCGCATGAGCTGTTAGGACGCCATTATTACGTCGTTCGTTTTGACGCACCACAATGCACTCGACGCTTCTAGTCATGGAGGCCTTATCAACTTGGGCGTTTTCTTCTCCCCAGGGGATTCAAGCAATACAGTGATGAAATATAGGAATAGTGTACGGGTTTGTATTACTTTGCAAGTGCATCAGGGGATGTGACGGAGCACCATATGTCTTTATCAAAGTGCCACTGCTTCACTCCAACCAGCTTAGAGTCACGTGATTTCCACTCCAGACATCCTCCACGAGCGCACCATCGAGTGGAAGACTATGACCGGAGAATCTGTTCATCACTTCTCAAATATAGTACACATTCTTAGCTACTTAGATCGGCTAATCATTCGAACACAATTCTTGTTGTTCCCAAATGCTTGCAAACTCTCTAAGGTGCCATAGTGGTGCCATTGAAACTCTGGTATTTCTCGTGCTCCTAATCTGGACAAGGCTGCATGACGTCGGCCGCTGCACCGCATTCTCCAAACGCCTCCACGACCAAGACGACATCCACGCACACACCTGCCTCACCACGCACCACAGAGTACCTATCTAGAGACATTCAGGTATTTCTGATCATTTGAATCTTCCCTCACCTATCTCATCTATCCTACCCGCTCGTCAAAATGTCAGCGAAAATAGCGAAAACGATCGCGCGCCAGAAAGAAAAGTGAGTTCCATTGGCAATCACACCCATCATAGTTGCCTAACTAATTACCCAACCTGCCATGCTCCTCTTGTCCCTAAGCTCATTGACTAGATAACTAACATCATGCCCGAAAAAAAAAGAATAGCAGAAGGCAACTTCTACGAAGCGCACCAACAACTGCGGGTCATCACATCGCGGTACCTGAAAGCTGCGGACTACACGTCGGCCTGCGATGTGCTGTTCAATGGATCACTCCTATTACTGCGAGCTGGACAGGGCGGCTCAGGAGGGGATCTGGCGCTGATGCTGCTGAATGATGTCTACATCAAGGGAGAATGGGAGTGCAACGAGCAGAACAAGAAGCGGCTGTCGGAAATACTACATGCGTTCCCTAAGGACGAGCCCACGCGCAAGAGATTCATTACTGAGATTATCGGCTGGTCGAGTCGGTTTGGGGACATCGAAAGAGGCGACCCGGACCTCCATCATGACGCTGGGAAGCTCTACGCTGAAGGTAAGCCAAAAGTCGAACATCTAGAAAACGATGGTTTCGCCACGTCCTTCCTGTCTGTCGCAAACACAAACTCTAACCAAACCTCTTCTTTTCCTCTCAATAGAAGGAGAAGCCTACGACGCCGAACGGCACCTCGTCCTCGGCACCGCCCACTCCCCGCCAATCCTCGCACATCTGCACTACACATGGTATAAAGAAGACACACCACACCTGGCGCCACTGTACGCCTCACGCTCTGTACTTCCGTACCTGATCGTCGGCAACCTCGCATCCGCGAACAGCGCGCTCTCGACGTTCACCTCCGAACTAACGACGACCAACCCACACCTCCTGGCGCTGTCCCAACCCATCGAATCCGCCAAGTCCGGACTCAGCCTACGCATCTTCCCGTCAATCCCGCTCCTCAACTTCCTCGCACTGCTCGTGCTCGCGGCCCAAAAGGGTGACTCGGCGCTCTTCAAGCAGCTGGCGAAATACTACGCGCCGCACCTGAAGGACGTCGAGGGCCTGTGGGGCGACGCACTGACGCAGATCGGCGAGATCTGGTTCGGCATCAAGATCCCGCGGCAGGGCGGCAACCCGCTGTTCGACATGATGGGCAGCATGCTCTTCGGTGGTGGGCAGGGCGGCGGGGGGAAGGGAAGCGGGACTGGAAGCACACCTAGGAGTGGTACCCCGAAGCCGATTGCCGGTGCCCCTGCCGCTGGGCCTAAGAAGGAGGTCGAGAAACCTCCTACCATGGAGCTCGATTGATTGATTGGCTGATTGATGCACCTCCTGCATATGCAGTGGGTTTTGGAAAGTCAACCGAGAGCGTAAGCGCTGTTTGTTGCTCGACATGATGAATGTTCGCATACTACAGGAACATGGGAAAGGGCCAAGTAAGCCTCGGCCCAGCTGAGCAAGAACGCTTTGATGTTGGTTGGGTCGAGGAATGGTCCACCGACAGGCAGTGCATTTGGACAATTAAGCATTCCACTCCCCCATACTGGTTACTAACTTCTGGGGAACCTCTAGTCATTGCTCTGGTGGTCATCGTCGTCTCTGTCGTCATTTCGATTCTGCCGTATTCATACACTTCGCTCGCTAGAAAATCCAAGAAGCAAAAACCAAGTCGCGTTATAGTACATGATACACATTACACTCCCCCCCCCACGGTGAAAATGTATCCCATCCCATTAATCGTAGCCACTGACGAGGCCTTCCTCCCTCCCATCCCAGCTCGTGCCAATTCCCATGCCGCTATCACCGTACATCCAGCCCTCGTCTTCCGCCCTAGCGACCTCGCGCCGCAGACTCGCCGTGATGAGACCCATGAGCTCTTCCCGCTCAGCTTCTGACTCCTCGCTGTCCGGGTCTTCAGCGGAGAAGACGTTGTTACCGTCTTCATCATTGGCATGACGCCCACTCCCGGCTGCCAGGTGCCCCTGGCGTCGAATTGTGCCCCGTTTCTTCGCGCCGTTTGACACCATTGCGGCAGATGACGACGAAGGCTGGTCGGTCCCGATCGTAGAAGTGGAGGACTTGTTGCTGCTGACTTTGGCTCGTGCTCGCTGCCGGCCCATCATCTCGCGCAGGAGGCGCTCGATCCGCTCGCGGTCACGTCGCTCCTCATCTGCCTCCAATGCTGCTTCGTCTTCGGCCGCTGTGCGCATCATTGATGCCGAGCCAGGGTGCGTGTGGTGGTGGTGTTGGTGGTGCATGTCTGGATCTGACGGTATATGTTGATGGTGGTGGTGATGTGGATGTTGTTGATACGAAGGGTGGTCGGGGTAAGCCCCTGTTTGTGCATAGAAATGCTGTGGTTGTGCTTCGCCATGAGGGTGGTCATTGTGATCTTGGTCCGTATAGCTAAGGTGGTGAGGGTGACGGTATCCGTCGTCGGGTGATCGCGACGCACCCATTTCTCTGTCGTCCTCTTCTCCGTGATTCATTTCCCCTTCCTGCACCACTCCATCCTCATCGGTGAGTCTCAGCCGTCCCGGTAGGGCAGGAATGTGAGGCAGGATTGGCCGCCCGGTGACCGGATTGATTGCGATCACAGAGGAGTTTGGGAACAGAGTCTCCCGAGAACGCGGTGACGGTGGCCGGTTGGGTGCGACGGTCGGGTCATACGTGTCTGTGACTGCCGCCATATGTCGCGGAGGGGTTGGCGCGAAGGGGGCTGGCGCGGTGACAGTGGCGGCGTTGTGGTTGAACGTCGCGGCAGGCGGCAGGTTGTGGAAGGGGGACAGGCGGGGGGGTGATGGGGACAGCGAGGGTGTTGAGACAGAGCGCTGGTGTTGATATCGACGGGACGCCGCGTGCATTTGACTGACGGTCGGAGGACCAGCCGTTGTGTATGTCATTCGAGGCATGCGGTGGTGAGACGGTTCCTCTTCATGTTCAACAGCCCCATTTCGAACCGCATGAGCAGACTCCTCTTGGGTGAGCCGGTTTGATTGCGGAGGATGTTGGCTAGAGGAGCCTTGAGAACTGGACTGGGAGCCTGACGCTGGCCGGCGTGACAAATGTGCTGAGAAAAGATTCCTGCGCACAGAGGGGGCGGTGGTGGCAGTTGCGGTGGTGGACGAACCCGAGAGGTAGCCTGGTTGTTGCTGCAGTTGCTGGGATGGGACGCGTGAAGGAGGCATGGATTCGTTCAGGGATCGGTAGCCAGGCCGCAAGGATCAAGGGTTAGCGGTGGACTCGATCGGGATTCAGAATTGATCGTGCTACTTATGTCTATCATGGGACGAGTCAAGGGATGGGTCTTGGATAAACTCTCTCTTATTAACGCCAATATGGAGTGAATATCCATACAAGGACTTTAGTAGTGCTTGATGGGCGGTTGTTTGAATTATTTGGTGTTGACTGAAAGAGGCAAGGTCGTCGTAGAGCCTCGCAGACGGAGTTACTATACTCCGTCGTACTGGGTAGTAGTGCCTTTTCATATTACCCCACTCCAACAAGCTGTACAAGGCTGTAATCCTCACTCAAACTTTGGAGCCCACTTCAACTGTAGTGTAGATTGCTCGTATCACTGGCACTCATTACGAGCACTTCTGGGAGAGGGAAGAAATATCCGAGATTGGGCTTAAAGTTGAATCACAACTGTTTTCATTTACTGACCAATCGGTCGTGTTTGTCACATTGCTAACTCGGCTTTCATGACCGACTTTCATTTCCACACCATAATCACACTACCTAAATGTACTTCAGCACTCTGCTCGTGAGAAAGGTCATATCTAACATCCGATCCTTGCGATATTTGCGTATTGATGCCATCACCCGATCACAGCCACCTCTTAAACTCTGATGCCTAGAGTGAATTGCTCCTCTCCCAGTTGTAGAAATGGAAAAACTCCCAAAATGTATATCGATTAGCCAATGTCGCCAATAAGTCTATGCTTTGATTTGTACAGCTTTTGCCCGATCACGTAGAATGAGCCACATAATTAATACTCCCAGAACCCCTATGTACAGAAATGCGAATGGCCTTGTAGGTAGCGTCGCGTCATTACCATTTAGCCGTGATTAGTAGAAGAATGCCGCGACAAAAACGACTGTGGTGAATAGGGTGGTAAAGGAATATTCCACCTCAAATAGCCAGGTCTGTGGAGCCCGACCAATTTTCTTAGCTTTTTCAGTAGGATGCGCCACACCTGTCTTGGGATCTCGGACGAGAAGCTCCTCACGATCAGGCATTGAGGGTGGGTCGACCGCGTATGTAAATGGAATCCAGAAGGACGAGCAGACAATAACCCAGGCAAGAGGTGGCCAGAAAGCGTGTGTGAGTAGGCCAACCAGCTTCGCTCGAACGGTGTAATTCGTAATAATAGAGCGATAGGATGACAGACACACTGCGGTGAGGACGAAATACACATACAGGACATGGAATCCAGCCATGTAGTTGACACAGATTGTCCAGATGCGTCGATACATTGGCTTGCGTGTTTTAGGGAATCGCTCGTTGAGGGCCGATTGAAGAGAACCGGTAGGTTTAAAGGCCTGTGTTTGACCACCGAGCCATGTCGGCAAGACAAATGAGCGAATGATGCACAAGGCAACGTATGGGCTCATCCACAGTTGTGATCGACTTCCTCGTTGTCCAGTGGCGTAGCCAGAAGGAATGTAGAGAACAAACTCGCAAAGACGATTGCAGACTATGGTCGCAAAGCAGGCCCGAATTAACCATCGCAGCTGGTTTTCATTGGCGTACGCGACCAAAGGCTTGTTCGAAATGAGGACAATCGGCATTGCGAACATTGAGAGGCACAAAAAGACGTTGAAAAGACTCAGGAAGGCGTAGATAAAGCTGGAAACTCGGGCAGCAAATTTCATCTGTTTCACGGGTTCGCCCCACAGACAAAACTTCAGCTTGAAGGCGGTATCGACAGTTCCAATGGCCTGTGATGATTAGCGAGGCTCGCAAAGGGGGGACAAATCAACTTACCCATCGAGTCCGCTGCTTCAGATGACTACCATAGTCCTCTGGGACCGTACCAAACTGTAGTTTCTCGTGAACATAGGCAGTTTTCCAGCCTTTACCCAGCAACAATGTAGATGTCGCAACGTCTTCAGCCAAAGAGCCACATGGGAAGTTGCCGATTTGATCGAGAGCTGTGCGTCGAACAACATAACCCGAACCGGTACACCATGCCACGCCCATAGCATCTTTAACAGTCTCTGACACGCTGACGAAGAAGTCGAGACTCTGGCAAAGAGGATCATCTTTGGGAACATTGTAAAACAGTTGAGGTGGGCAAGCAAGAGCCATCTTGTCGTCCACCAACAGATGGGGTAGCACGGCACGAAGCCAATGCTGCTCAGGGATCATGTCAGCGTCAAGAGCAGCCATGAATTCGCCCGCCCCACCTGGCATGTGGTGAACGTCATCCAATCCGTAATTCAGATTACCGGCTTTGAAATGATGGGGTACTCCTGGGAACTTTGGCCGACGCTTATAGAAAAGGTTGGGGAAGTTTTCACGCATATCTTCGATAGCCTCCTTTAGAGAATCGGACTTTCCATCATCTAGGAGAAGCACCCGGAAACGATCTGCAGGATAGTCCAAGTCACAGGCTGCTCGAACGGTATCCATGATGACGTCAAAATCCTCACCGCAGCAGGTGATGAAGACGTCCACTGTCGGGACGTCGTTGCCCAACAACCGCAACTTTGGCCTCCTTCGCTTCTTCATGATGAATAGCGACCAGAATGTTTGAAGAAAGATGGGAACAGCAACGCTGATTTCAATGGCGATGAAGATCCAGGCCAGAGGAAATGGTGCACCGAACTTGTGCTGGGCAGAGATGACGAATGTGATTCGCATTCCGAAGTAAAGCCAGTACATGGCGAGGGTCAACAGCCCAAGGGTGGGGGCAAAATAGGTGTAGAGCCATCTCCTCTTGCCAGCAAGAAGCTCTTTGTCGTCTCGGTGGTGAAGTTGAGCAATGGATCCTTCTTTGACCCAATCTCGATGCAAGTACGTGGGAGAAGATTCAGGAACGAGTGGTCGGAGAGTTTCTTGACTTCGCTGTGGATTGTGAGTAGTTGGCCTAGGCCAGGGTATAATAGAGGCAGGCTACTTACGAAGGGAGTAGAGGCAGGATATGGAGATGGATAAGGCGAAGAGCTGCGAGTTCCGGCTTCTGAATATGAGGAGGTAGCTCTGGGGGCAAAGAGAGGGAAAGAGCCTCCATTTGGAGTGTCCATGGGACTGTTTTGAATACTCTCTGTCATGAGGTCGGACAGAGTTCGACTGTGGTTGTCAGGCATGCCTGGTCTCATCACGGGTGTGGGAGGCTGGAGTTCTCTATATGCCCCATAGACAGGATGTGAAGAGGGAGCCTGCTCAAAACCAGACTGGTTGTCCGGACTGACCAAGGTGGTGTCTGTTGAGTTGACAGACATTCTGATCTCAGTCATGGGCTGTGATTCCACCCTCTGTTGCAAACTCCTGCGGTCGGTCTTGCGAAGAGGAGGCATGATGAATGAGGAGGAGGATGCAGAAGCTAGAGTGGTGTTGTGATCATACCAGGGTCAACTGCCTTTGACTAATCTCTGGTCCCGGGGTGCGTGAAATTGGTCTAGAATCTAGGCATGTGCTCTCGTGTCCCTGCGCTGTGTGGTGTTATTAGATTCTCCCCTCTTCACTTCTTCTGTACAACGAGTGAATGGGCGAGCGAGTGTGGAGGATGGAAAGAAGACTGAAGGTATGGTTTGGTAGCGAGTGGTCACCACTTGGTGTAAACGAAGGTGAAGGGTGGTGAGGAAGAGCCGGACGAGGAAGGCTTCAGTAAACAAGAAGAAGAAGATTTGACTTGACTTTGACGAAAGGATGGTCGGATAGTGCCAAGGTCAAGGAGGTTATGGCCCATGGGTGGATGTCCGAATTACTGGCTGGAGGACGAGTAGGGCTTGGCTGGTGGACGGACGGCGAAGTGGTAGTGGGCCCGGGAGAGCACTGGACACGGCTGTGTTGTTGGTAGCCGACCTTATCTCGTTCGCTAGAAAATAACGGCTGGCACAGGGGAGTGGGAGGAGGTGGGAGGTGGCGATGGATGAGCAGGTTGGAGGACGGGTGACGAGGTATTCGTATCAATCTTGAAAACAGGATCTGGACGGACAATGGAGCTGCCAGGAACGGGTCAAGGGCTGGGGCAAGCTAGGGAATGGTAGGGTAAAGGTGACGAAGCCAGGGGTGGTCCTGGCGAGAGTGATAAAGGGAGGATGGGGGAGAATGTTCTGGGGAGGTGGTCCGTCGAGAGCAAGGATGTGAGAACCAAGAATAGGATTAGAAGGAAGATGGAGTTGAGTCTTGAGTCCTGACCCTACACCAGTCCGTAGCAAGAGTTCTTGCACGAACGGACAATCGGCGAATACCAGGGACATACGTGATGCTACTCATGCCAGTACATGATACTACGGAGTACGGAGGACGGAGGACTGCTGCCAGCCTACAGATACCGCCGAGTATCAGAACTTCCGTATATGAGCGAATTTACTGGTGCAGATAGAGCGGATACCGAGCACGAGCAAGAAACGCTTCCAGAACCCGGTGGTTTCGCTGGTTGGCAAACTTTGAAGTATTCCCCCTAGTATCCATCAGTGACGCCAGACAAGCGCGTCGTGTCTCAAGAGTCAAGACTAGTAATAACAAGGGGGGCAGCTGTTGGTTGTAGCTGGGCACTGGTGTTGCGACTCAGAGCTTCCCGAGAGGATTGATAAAGTGGCCATCAAACGGCCGTCAAACAACCAGCCATTGTTTGGCTGCGGTGTTTGGTTGTTTAGCTTTGGCCGAGCGCGAGAGAAAATAAAATGGCGAGAGACATCAGAAACAAGCGTCTAAAGTGGCCAGGGTCAGGGTTTAATTTCATCCACAAATTTCCCAAGAGGGTCAAGGGCAATATGCAGGCTGTGCTGGGATCGTCGCGTGCATTTCAAGCCGACGCCACCAGAAAAACACAAACCTGCAGGGGGGTATTGGTTATCCACTGCCGCCTACTGAGGACCTGAACGAAGATTCGGTAGGCGTGGGCGGCACGAGCGACGGACGACTTAGGGGCGCACGGAGACAGTCCCTGGGGTGACGGGCACCACCCACGCACCTGTACCAGTACCCGTACCAGTACCAGTGCTCCGTAGGGGCCACTGCATGACTAACACCCATCACTCTCCAAGGCTGGCCAATATCACCATGTTACCCGTGATTCCACTCTTTGGCCTGCTGGCATCTGCTGGGATGAGCCAGTCACACCCAACACCAGTGGACCACCAAAACCCTAAAAATCTTCATTCTCGCTTCCCACCCAAGACTGCGAACCTGAGACTGGACATCAAGTCCGCCGCTACTCGTCTGTTGCGATGAGTTTGAGCAGCCAGAGCTTCCCTGCCCCGCCCGCCCCGACCAGCACAAGGTGATTTAATCATCTCCATGCGCCGTACTGCTTTCGGTATTCCGTACCCAGCAAGCCAGAATCCAGCAGGGCACAAGGCAAACACACAAGCACAGGCACAAGAACCGACGCATACAGTACACACAGAGACACGCACGGCTTGACCTCAATCACCGACGCGCCTTCTCTCCTGCTTTTCCCTTCCTACACATTTGCTTTCCTCGAAATATTTTCCTTCTATTCCCGCGAGCATACACCCGACGACCACCGACATTCTTTTTTTATCCCACTGCATTGCTCGTCCTCAAATCAAACCTACCCTTTTGTCAGTGCTTGTCGTCTCTCATCTCTCCTTCTCACCCAACCACGCAGTACTCCTGTACAGAGTGAATCTGCATTCATACGACACCATGGGTATACGCTCTCTCGTCAGCCTGGGCTTTTTCCTCCTTCCCGTTGCCGTCACTCTAGGCGTACTGCTTAGCCTGCAGGCACATAGGCAATCCCAGGGCATGCCACCGCCGTTTGTGAGCAACAAGGTCGATACGAAGACATATTGTCAAAGGGCTTTTGGTATCTCACCAGCTACACATGGACAACAGTACACCCGTGAGTTTTCCCCTTTTTGCCACGACGGAATTCCCATCCTGCTTTTGACATCATCCGTCCCGAGGGCGATTTTTCCCAAACCCACCACCACTGCACCCTCGACGAGCGTTGAGCTCATAGAGTTTCCCCATGTTCCTGAACTATCACTTGTTGGGACTGGTTGGGATCCGCTGCAGGGGATCCCTGCATCGCTTCCTCCTCCTTATCCGACCCTTGCCATCTTGGCAGATCATCTCCGATGCGTTGACACGCGACCAATCATTCAGGGCCTTCGCTGACCACTCATAGTGAATCCAAATCAATGGGGTATTGCAGAGAATTATACAGGCCCCGGTGGTCTCTGTATGAATGTAAGTAGGAGTCGACACAATCTCGCTAAAAGCGGTGTTATTGGTTACTGATTACGAGTACTTACAATGCCTCGATAGGTGACCTCCTATGAGAATGCCACTTACCCAACCAACACCACGGCTCCGCAATGGTCTATCACGTGGCAATTTCCTCCTGGCCCACCCACGCAGCCAGTCCATGCTTTTCCCAATATCAAACTCGATCCTGACAATGTCTTTCCAATCGAGATATCCCAGGTCGCTGCCATTGACTTTTCCGCTGACTGGGCATATGGAGTGGGCGATGTCAAACCCAACACCACCAATGTGAATGACCTGCTTGCCGCCGATGTCAATTCCAACGTGGCCATTGATATGTTTTTGGATTCCGATCCGACAAAAGCCACCAGCTCCGTTGATGCCAAGTACGAAGTCATGGTGTGGCTAGGCGTGTTTGGTGTGGCCACCGAGCCCATTGGTTTAAGACAAGGCTCTCTCAAAACTGAGGCTATCAATGGCACCAACTTGTATGTCTGCCCGCATTGCCACCCATTCTCAGCTCGAATCTTTTCACTGACTCTTTGTGATAGCAATCTGTATTTCGGTGAAAACGGTTTGGGACAGAGTGTCTTGACCTGGGTCGCTCAAGGAACAGTTCAAAGCTTCCACGCTGACATCGGTCCTCTGTTGCAAGGCCTGACAGGACTGGGAGGCCCTACTGTCAACGACTACCTAGGCTATCTCGCATTCGGCTCAGAAGCTCTCAGCGCGTCTACCAACATTACTTTCTACAACCCCAACTTGAGCATGGATATCAAATCCCTATAATCATACAGAAGCCGCAGGATTACACCAAATTACAGACCACCCTGATTCAAGATAGCAACAACATGTATTGACAAACTCACATAAGGCACCCATGCATGCTCCCTACACTGGTATTGGCTCATATATGTGGTCGGCCAATTACCGCGGACTAATTGAAGCATGGTGCACGGCGCCGCTCATCCTGCTCGAGTGGGATTATTCAGGGTTAGACCTGAAGGCCATCCTCCACGGCCTTCGTACAAGAGCCCACGGACACATGGAGTTTCCTTCGCAGGTGTCGACATTCTGGAGGCCCCGGAGTGTGCGGGTGGAATGTCCGACAGCAAGTAAACCTGGACCTCTGCATGGCTACGCAAACACGAGGGCACCGGAGCCCTCGACAAATCAAAGAATAATCCATATCGAGATCCTCAGATAACGGTCGACCGTTCTGGACTAGTGGCAGGCGCATGATAGGAAACCGGAGGCCTAAAGTGGGATGACGAGGTTGGGAGGCGGAGTGACATATCTTATTGTCAAAAACCACAACATTAAAGCGAAAACCATGAAAATTACGTGCACTGTTGGTGCCACCGGATTAGGCTGGCAAATCGTACACTTTTGTGCCAAATTTGGGTATTCCGATCTGGCCAAGATCTTCTGGGTTGGGTTCCACCTACCAGGAGCGTCAACTTTCAAGCCCAGGCTCTTGGCAGCAAACTTGAAAGGATCCTTGACTCAAACAGAAGATTTGATGTCATCCGTGCTGGGGCAAGAGAATAAGCCCTCCAGACTGCCGATTCAGGCTCATCAATTGAATCATTGTCTCGTTTGATCAATCCACAATGCAAAATAGTATATCACAGTGTGATGCAAAGTTATCTCACCATCCCACTCCACTCGAGCGATCGCTCATTGAGTTTTGACACCATTTAGCTGTCATTGTGGAGGTTGACTCTGAAGCAAAGAGTACTCCGTGCCCCGTCTGGAGTATGATACGAACTTGCTGGCAAATGGTCGATCCCTCCCCAGCCCCAGATCTACTCATATCTGATGTAATCCAGAGAAAAAGTTGACTTGGATTGACCTACTAAAGAGATTCGGTTCGAAGGGGCCAACTTGGAGGCCTAACTCCGCGTTGAGGGGATCAGGCGCCCATTAATGCAAGCTCAAATTCAACCTCAGTCATACGGAGTACGGAGTATGGCGTGCGTGTACGGAGTACAAAGGGCCCAGCTGTCACTCTCATATCTCGTGTGTCAATGCAGAATCGATACGTCCTCATTGTTGTGGGGGCTCGGTGTGAGGCTGGTGAACCGCCACGGGCTCGCACTACCAATCCATTCCTCTGGGCGTTATCGCGTGACTCCTGCCTGGCACCTGCAGATACGAGAGACATCACCTATCAAACAACATAGATAAGCTACGACGCTTGCGAAAAATCATAAACAACTCCTGATAACCCAGCCATTTTGACACCCCAGCCATCATTAAATGGACCGCCCCCGAGTCCCTTCATGCACGCAACAGATTGTCAATGTACGGAGCACTGTGCTCTGTACAGAGCATCAAGTTTTCCATACTTCGTACTCCGTACCCCAGTCTCCAGGCATTCACCAGCTGGAATCTATTTTCCTGACATCAGGCTTCTTACCTAGGAGGGCAACAACATTGTTGCGCTTTTCGCTCTCACAACTCCGGAGTCCCATCCTCTGATACCTCGCAGACTTCTCGCATATACTTTCGTCCCGCCAACGACTTGGGTGTTCACTTGACCAAAAATCAAATGCCAAGTCTATGTAAATCAAGGCTTGCTACATCTGTATAACCAATCACCTTTTTCTTTCCGCTACGGTCGTTCATTCAATTGCCGCAGCTTTCCCATGTTATCAACACATATACATAACCGAGGCCCCCTCCCCAAAACGGCTGAAGGTAGGTCATGTGACCCCCCGTATTCTGCTTACATGCTTCTCCCCTCCTTACTCGCTGGATATTCCGGGCCCGACTGTTGTGCCGAGGTCCAATTCCCACCAAACCAAACCGCCTCCCCGACCCCAATTCTGGCCTCTGGAGGCCTGGTTTAGGCTTCGGACAATCCAATGGTGAATCCATCATCACTAATCAGACCTCAATCGTGAATTCGGAAGATATGTAGCTTACTGACAGTATATTATTACCGCCTTCTGCAGGCCGTTCAACTCTGGTTCCTATACTGGGAGCCGTGCTGTCTCACTGCTTTGCCCTAGTAACTTAGGGGGTATAGTGGTTATTGATTCTTTGAATTCAAGGTCGCCCCAAGCCTAACTTGATGTCCCGGGCATTTCATACAAATATCTTTAAGTTATTCGCGGGGAGCGCCTCAAAGAGCTACAGATACTCTGGACATTTGGACATTTGACCTTTGGGCCTTACTCGATCAAGATGCCTTCGGAGAAGAAGCCCTTGGCCCTTCTCGTCACCATCCATCCTCGCTCGGCGGAGAAAAGAGAAAAGGTTTGTACAGCACAACACTTGCCTCGCCCCCCGGATGATGATGTTGCTTTTTGCCTTGTCTTCCCCGTTTCTTAAAGGATCAAACCAGCATCTTACTTCTGTGTGGCTGCTGGTTGACTTGGTGCATGGATGTGCGTTATATGCGCTCAGTACGGACTTGCCATCGCATCGCACGGGGCAGACTGCTTGACGGAGAAAATGCTTCAAGACTGCTCTAGCATGGGGTAATATGGGACGAGACCTATACCACCACTTTGACCAAAAGAGCTCCATGAAGCGAGTCCTGTCCCACGCGAGGTCCGGCAACAGACTCTGGACTGAGCACTGCGCCTCGCCAGCCCAAGAACCCCCTTTCATAAGAGTGCCTTGTTCAAATCCTGGTGCGAGAGAGAAGGAACCCTAGCTAACCAAAGCACCCTCCCCACCACGATAGGTCATCTCAACCCTCCCGGCCCAATTCTTCAGGCAACCTGCGACATCCTGCACGACATGGTGCTACTTCACGCCGGCGACACGCAAGGGCGGCATGATAGCGAAATTCCAGCGAGAAGCGCCGGTGCCCCTGATCGCCGGCGTCGAGATCTACACATCATCCTCGGCGCTCTCCTATGTCCAGAACTCCACGGAGTACAAGGATTATGTCGGCTTGGTGAAGAGCGAAGAACTGTTTGAGAAGGAGGAAGGCCTGGAGGCCTGGTATCCTGCTGGAGGCTTTGTCACAAGGCCCGGCCAGAACGAGACAGGGAAGGCAGCGATTGTCGTCCTTGCGAAGTTTGTTGCGAAGGACGGAGAGGACAATAAGGAGAAGTTGGTGCAGGTTCTGGAGTATGTTTCCCCCCTTTCGTTTTCCATTTCTGCTTGTTGCCCCCTAGGCTGTTACATCCGAAGAGCTGACATTCTCACGCCCGTGTCTGACAGCAACTACTGCACATGGGTCCGCGACAACGAGCCCACAACCCTGACGTACGGCGTCTTCACGCGCCCGAAATCACCCAACGAGGTCCTCCTCTTCGAGCGCTACAAGGACCTGCCTGCCCTTGGCGTACACGGCACGGCCAAGGAGTTCAAGGCCATGTTGTAAGTACTAAATCACCTACCCTGAGGGTGCCTGATAGAGCAATTGCAGGGCGAAACCTGCCACTTTCTCCCTTTGCGTATTCGATGCCTGAGCAAGAGCAATGCAGTGACTGACCTGGTTTCGCGCGCATAGCAAGGGGACTGGCCCCTACATCCAAGGAAAGAAAACGGTGTTGAGCGAGTGGGAGGAGTTGGATGGTTCGTTTGTCGGAAACGTGCCCGGTGGAAATAGTGGGTCGGATGCGAGACCGAAGCTGTGAGAGGAAAGGAATGAGGAAATCCGGTGCATCGAATCGCCGTGTAGGTTGAGGACGGACGTGGCAGAGCGGAGAATTTGCTTCCGCCCTACTTAAATAGTACGCTGCCCTAATTACACACGCCCAATATCGAGTCGATCGACGGCGACACAGCCATCACAGACCAAGACTCCAAACTCACCACTTGTACACTCCGCATCTTCCACTTCCAGAAGTTTAGTGCCGGATATAATAGCCGTGATTGTGCTATGTACCACGAGCAGCCAAAAGCGACTCTGAGAGGCCGTTGCAGCGTCAAGCATGGATTCCCACTGTAAGCCAGGGCGTCCAGCCAGATGGAGGAGCGCTTGGTGGATCCTCCTTGGTTTGAAAGTGCCAGTCCGATCTTTTGGATTGGCTGGCCATCGAGGATGTCGGGGATGGACCAGCTCAGCGTCTTTTCCTGGTTTGGGGAGATGTTGGCGAGCAAAAGAGAAATCCTAGAAGATCTCTCATTAGTGCTTTTTAGTGCCTTCGACCTCCCCCCGGCCCCCAGAAGAAGACCCCGGCCCCGCAAAATGGTCCCGCATTTTCAATTCACACCACAAACACCTTCTGCAAAAGCTGCCATTACCACCATAATACCCCATGTAGAAAATGCGTTGGACCGCCGTCCCGCACTTCTGTACGCTCGTGCTCCAGACAGTGGACTGAGATGTCCCGCCAGTATTACTCCATATGGAGAAGAGTGGGAAGCTGAATCGTCAAGTTAACCCGGATAAACACGAAATAGTAAGCCTTTTGACAATGCAAGTTAAAACCGTAAGTTTCCGCTGAATTATATAACAAACGATGGCCGGCCTCTTTGATGTATCTTGTCATTTCTTCATAATCTAGTCTATGCCAGCCAAGGGTGGTGGTTGAAATCTGCACGACTGGTGAGGAGATGGAGACGACCGATGTTGTTATTTGCGGTGGTGGGCCGACGGGCGCTCTTCTAAGTGCGTACTTGGGCCAAATGTCGATACCCAACGTGGTCCTTGAGAAAGAGAAAGAGATTGTGACCGATCCCCGAGGCATAGCCTTAGATGAGGATGGAATTCGGCTACTCCAAGGCCTTGGGCTGTATGACCAGGTGTATACTGAAATAGGAGAACCAATGGGTTGGGTTCATTTCACGTCTGGAAAGCAAGGGTTGACCACCAAGCCGTTCATAAAAATGAACCTCAGCACGACTGGTCCATTTGGCCATGTTGGAGCGATCTCCCACAAGCAGCCGGTGCTGGAGAGGAACATTCGCGAAGCGGCAAGTCGATTTTCAAGCTCTGAACTCCGCCTCGGCTCCACCGTCATGGCAATAGAAGAAGATGAAACAGGAGTCTCGGTGGACTATCGCGGTGACGACGGAAGATCGCGACAGATTAGAGGGAAGTTCCTTGTGGGAGCAGACGGCAAGACTGGATTTACCCGGAAACATTATCTAGAGCCGAAGGGCATCGTGCTTGAGAGCCTTCCCGGGTACGGTTTCATGGGAGTTCTCGACAAGACTCAATACTGACAATCTACAGATATGAATACCTAGAGACCTGGGTAGCGGCGAATTTCCGTAAGTGTTCATCATAAGCCTACAAACGGCGTTCATCATTTCGAAGAACGAACTCTTGCGCGAAGTATGACAATGGGTTGACCTTGACAAACGTACAGATATGAATCTACCCACACCTGAAAGCCATCCGGATTTCCCTTTGTGGAAACTTGGCTTCACACCACCACAAGTTTACGACACCTTCTTTCCGCAGAACTTTCGTTTCATTGGGAATCCCGATCGCCCAGCGGTTTGCGGCACCTTTGGGTTGCGAGATGAACGTTTGTGGAGGTTCGAATTTGTCGTTGAAAGGGATGAAGATCCTCAAGAAATGGCATCCTACAAATGCGCTACTGGAATCATTTTCCCCTATCTAACTCATCCAGGCCGTATCTACGGGTAAGATAATCTTCTCATCTTTTGTATTTGTGAATACTCAGCGCTTCCAGATTGAAAGAACCGGTCCAGTACCCAGAAGACTGCATACAGGTGCTCAGATCGAGGCCGTTCTCATTCTCCGCTAGAAGCTGCAATAGCTGGTTCTTGGGAAGAGTGATACTCTGTGGAGACGCAGCCCATGTAATGCCACCTTGTGAGTGTTCCGCTCGCACAGAGACTGATTTTTCCTGACATCGTACAGTCGGAGGCCAGGGTATCGCATCGGGATTCAGGGATGCATCCGGCATTGCTTGGAGACTCGCTGCAGCGTGCAGAGCGGGGATTACAGTCGACTATCAACGTCTGTTCCTTGGCTGGTGCCTGGAAAGAAAGCATTCTCTCAACAGATCGATCGAATCCACTGTGGCGAACGGCAATCTCACCACAGCCCGGAATAGGTGGAAAATACTCTGCAGGGATTGGATCCTCTGGTTCATGCAGCTCATTCCGAGTCTCAGGCGTAAACTTGAACTTGGTCAACGGGGGAAAGCCTTGCCCCGTTATAGGTGGAAGGAAGGAATGGCATTTCTACCTAACCTCTTAGGTGGCATCTCCTTCCCGCAGGTTTATTGTCGGCCAGTGTCGGGTGATGACAATGGTGAAGTGCTTTTTACTGATGATGTTATCTTCAAATATCCTCCCAACCCACTCTTACGGCTTGTGGCTTTGGTCAACAATATGGCCGAAGCTCAAGAAGCTCGTTCTGAATTGGACAATGTGGATCTCCACGCAATATCTCAAGGGACGCTGAAAATGGACGAGGTTTCCTTTTTGGTTCATGATCCCTTGCTTCAATCTCCAACCAAGTCGACAGCAAGATTCGCCACGCAAATATATCGAGTTGCAACAGGCGAAGAATTCGCAAAGTCCCGACTCTGCGTCAACCGCCCGGTGCCAGAGGGTTATGATATGTATCAAATCAGGGAGGGCTTTCAAGGTCGACGATATGTTTTGGTGAGACCCGATAGGATAGTATACGCAGCTTGTGGGTCATTGAAAGATCTAAGGGTAGCCTGTGGCGAGATCCCGTCACTTCTCCTTGGATATTCTTCTAGTTAGGACTACTCTCAGCAGAGCATGGAAAATACGGCACTCCAGGAGGCAGAGCCTTGATCATGTAGCATTAAGCGGCTGGGGTTGCTAAATTGTATGTAAGAAAGGCCATCCGTATCGTAAACAAATAAACCACCTTGGCCGCTCATGCCATCAAGGAAATTGGTCTGTGAAGTTTGGGTAGGCACATGTGAGGCCCAGAGAATAACACACATGTCAATTAGAACCATTCAACATGTGGACAACCTGGCTTGCATCGGGTATGTATCGCAAGCCTGGGAATATGCCCATGGGGTTCTCCAAGGTGTGGGGAGAGCCTCAGGGCCTCTTTAGCTGGGGAATTCCCCCCCACTTCCGAGGCTTCGATTTCTGCCTCTTCAAATACTCGGCACTGCTCGTCGTTTTGTGCCTCGCGTTCAGACCGCCCTTGAGAACCTCCGATGAGAAGCAACGTGGGTTGCTGTTTTACCATACTGGTATTGAGCGCGACGGGTGGATGACATGTCTGGCCATGATGCATCATGTTCTCAGAATGGATCACGGTTGTCTAGTCAAGAGCCTTCGCCAACATCGAGGAAGGGAAGAACATGCCCATATTGTTCAAAAACATTCGTCAAAGCCGATCACTACACTCGCCACATTCGATCTCACACGAAAGAGAAACCCTTTCGCTGTAATGTCTGCTTGAAGGCATATCCGCGCCAGTAAGTCTCCATTGCTTTCGGCACACTTTATCCTGATATTGAGAATGTAAGTGATACACTCCTCCGTCATTCAAGGACGCACCAAGCGGGGACGAACACTGTTCGTAGACATGGATCACAGGCCTCGAAATCCAGACACTGTGACGCCAAGTCGCCAGGCTCAGGCCCAGGATTCGATCCTGGGCCTTCAAGATCTGTAGAGTTTCCCGAAGCTACTGTGGACGCTTATACCCAGGTGCTGCTTGCAGCGACTTCCAATCAACCACAAGACTCTGGAGCAAGCCAGAAAACAGCGAGTCCCGCATCGCCTCGGCCCCATGACTTCCAAACAGCAGCATCATCTCATCAGGTCGGCCAAGAACAGATGTTGGACACTAACAAATCCCCTGAGATCGTTCCATTCCAGCAAGACACCGATATGCTACTTCTTTCGGTGCCAGATGGCCATGCGGCGACCAATAATGGAAACCACACGAACGCTGCGTCGTTCGTCCAATCGCTGTGGGGCATTGATTCAGCACACTGGCTTCTCGAAGATGACTTCGATATCTCCGTGTTCGACAATTTGAACTATTTTCCTACTCCAGGGTTGGAAGTCGTTTTCACTACCGACACTGAGGAACAATCCATCGCAACTCAAGGCACCCTGTCGGCGGTCAGACGTCCCATGCCTCGCGTCCTTGATTTGAGGAATCATTGGTATACCCAAGTTCCCTTGATGGCCTCAGGCTTTGCCGCTGGGTCTAGGGCAATGACCCCTCGTGATCCGGGGGATGATTCTGAAAATATTGATGAAACATACCGTGCAAAATTGGCAAGCAAGCTTCGACCTCCATTACGCGATGAACCTCTCCCAACAATCGAATTTATGGTCTGTTCATACACATTTTTCTCATCCGTTTCTAATGCCTGCATAGAATCTCTGCATCCACCTGTTCTTCACGCGCTTCAACATTGCACTTCCTATTGTCCACGGGCCTACCTTTCGGCCAACCACAGAGGGTGCTCTTCTGGTGCTTTCAATATGTTCTGTGGGTGCTCTGTGTCTGGGCTCAGAAGCTGCAGCTAGAACTGGCTGTATGCTCTTCGAGCGTGTCAACAAGGCGCATCTGGGTGCCGTAGGTCAATCCACTATAAGTAGTGAGGTATCACTAACATCTTTAGCCCTGGGAGAGATATCTATCGCGGAAACCAGGTGCCGTACGGGCGACGTTGAAAGCGTCAATGATTGGGCAGACGTTTGCTTTGCTTTCCGAAGTATGGAGGATTTGCACCCCTTGTACTACTAGGCTGACAGAAACCAGCATCCTTTCCATCTCACCACAGCATCTTCCTACCATGGCACACTTATTTCGGTTCGGTTCCGGGCATATTACCATCCCTCAAAGATTAGATTTAACCATATCTACTAGGTCGCTCGTCACGCTCGAATACTTAATTCTGCACCCGAGTTCACTCTTGCACAGAACCTATCAAGTGAAGAGCTGCACCAAACTTGGCTGGAGTGGGCGCAGAGAGAGGAAATGAAAAGGTGAGCGCTGTCCTGATTACAATCGACACGTGGAGATCGAATGTTCTGAGACGTGTTCGATAGAATTGCGTTGCTCCTATATATCCATGATGCGGAGCTCGCAGCCCTGTTCCACCACGAACCCATATTTCGCCACAACACAACATCGTTGCCCGTCATCTCATCGGCAGAGCTGTTTAGTGCCCCATCGGCTGCCGCCTGGGCTGCAAGATTTAGAGAAGAAGAACAAAATGGCATGCTAACCGGCCCAGTTCGACCAGGATCGAGCAATTCGAGGCAATCACCAAGTCGCAAAAGGTATCCGATGCTTCTAAGGTATGCATCGCTCTCTGGGATTGGCGCATCGATCGCGGAGTGTCGGTGTCTCACGCACCTCACATTCGAAATGATCACCAAACTTGAGTCTGAGCTGGTCTCCTGGCACTGGACCTTTCCAGAGTACTCCGAAACGAGAGCGGAGAACGCGGCACGAACAACGGCGAATGAATCGCCATATAGCCTTCTGCCTCTATGGCACTACTCCTTCATGACTCTGATGACGGATTTAGATGTCCTGGAATTAGCGATCGGGAAAGATGGACCGGACGTATCTTCTTCAGTTAGGCAATATGTGTCGTCTTGGATATCGTCCCCAGACTCTAAGCGGTGTCTCCTCCACGCACTGCTCTTGCAAGACTTCATGGTCAATACCAGCATGGGATCCGTCATGGCCATTCATACCCCACGTGTTTTATTTGCTGCAGCAGTTTGCTGGGCTTGCTATATGCTCTACCACCAACCAACCACCGTCAATTCCACCTCCTTGTCCGCCACCTTCACCGTCGATGGAGGAGGTCAGGCAGATGATGTATTCGAGTCTCTGGAGCACCTCCCGGAGATTCGCGCAATGGACAGCTCAGCTCGGTGGTCCTCCTCCGCCACCCCGTCAGGGTGGACAGGCAAGCAGGCAAGTGCGGCGCTGAAATCCATCCTCACAGCGAACACCGCCGAGATGAAGGCCGCCACGCTCTGCGTCTTGGAAACCCTGCTGCGTCGCCTGGGTACCAGTGGCATCTCGAGACGTTTTGCCGACATCATCCAGATCCTGATCGCGGGGGATAGTATTAATGATTGGGTCGCCTGAGAAGGATAATTATCAAATCCTTCTGGGTTGGTGACTGGTCACGAGTCTGAAAGGGGAGGCAGTCCTCCTCGTTTTCTGTTATTAAAAGGGTCCAGGCACACATGTCGGCGGGTACATACATACATAGGCGCATGCGACTTTTAAGTCTGTGTCACCGTGTGCTGGGAAACTATGTTGATTTTTCTCCTTGGACTTCATGGTTATCTGTCCATCTATCAGCAGGACAAGGCGAGTACAGTATACTCCTCGGTAATCAATTGCCAGCAAAACGGCTCATCCATATAAGTACCAAGCCCTCAGATGGAGCGTGAGCGCGAAACATGTACGTACCCGAGTTGTCACAAGATGGAGAAACGAATCTAGCCCGTCAAACATCATATGCATAATACTCATTCATGATCCTATTTACTCAAAAGTAATTTGTACTAGTTATAGTAGTTGGCGGGCTTGCAAAACACACTGAATACTTACTGACAACTCACTCCGTGCGCCTCGCCTGCAGCTACACCCTTTTCTTTCCAAAAAAAAGAAAAAACGGACAATCACATACGTGCAAGCAAGCAAGCAGAAGACCACTCCACCAAGCTGAGCTGCCCTCATTTCCAGAACCAGGGCCCAAGTAGAACGAAGAGACGGACACAAGGACCGACGCAGCGCAGCGTTCATTACCTTCGGCGGTGTTGCAAGAGCTATTAGACAGAAAACACAAATTGGCGATCATTGAGTATTGGTAACCAAAAATCATTATTTCATCTCCATATCGCGTGCGACAAGCAAACAAAACCTGGTTTTTTGTGGCGGTATTCCGTTTTGCCGAGCGAGCAATGATGTCTCAAACATTCGTCGCTTTTCTTTTACAACACCCACACGAACAAGCCCAACTCGAATATATATGCGCATGAACCAACACTCATGATGCAGCTGAGAAGTGTTGCGTGAAGAAGGGCATCGCTCGCTCCAGACATTTCCTGACCTCTGCGGCCTCGCGTTCCATCATGGCTCTCTGCGCCCTCATGCCGTCCAAGTCGCCCTGTAGATCCACGTGCTTCTGCTGGATGAGATCGTGCTTCCCAGCCAGGGCGTCATTTTCTTTTCTCAGCGCCATCTTCTCCCGCTCATGGTGCTCGATGTCTGCGATCAAGGCCGACAGCTCTCCTTCTTTCCGCCGGAGTGCTTCGTCGTGTTTCGATGCCTGCAATGACATCTTAGTCACTTGGGCCCGCAGCTCTTCGTTTTGGCCTTGCAGTTCGCGGAGGAGTTTCTTGGTGGTTGCCAGCTCGGTGCTTGTGCTCGCGAGCTTACTTTCGGCGTCTTTGTCGATCCTCGAGAGGTCGCTCTCGAGAGCATGTATTTTTCGATCTTTGCCAATCAAGTCGCTTTTCAGAGCGCCGATTTGGGACTCGAAGTCTTCTGTCTTGCGTTTGTTCTCCTCGGCGCGTAGGGACTCAGCCCTGTGCAGTCTGCTCTCAAGATCATCCTTCGTCCGATCCTGTTGGGCCAGCTGACTCTTCAAACTTCGGATTTCTTGCTCCAACCCCGAAGCTTTGCTGTCATTTGCTCGGTGCGATTGCTGGAGGCTGGTTTCTAGCTCAGAGATCTTTCGATCTTTAACTCCGAGTTGACTCTTCAACGTCCTGAGCTCTGCACTGATATTCTCTAAACGGTTGTCATTCTGCGAGTGTGTTTTCTCCACATTGTCGAGTTCATCTTCGAGCTTGTCGATTTGCTGTTGCAAATCTTTCTTCTCTGCCTCCAGTCTCGTTATGATCTGGCCAGCTTGGAGGACCTGTTCGCGACGAGTTGCGAGTTCTTCGTCGACTTTCTTCTTTGAATCTATCGCGGCGTCCAGCTGATCTTCAAGGCTTTCCTGCTCTGTTATTGCTTCTGATAATTTCTCGCTCAATTCACTCTCGCGATATTGTAATCTCTTGAATATCTCTTCTTTATCCAAAGCCAATGCGCGTTCAGCTTCAAGTGTCTGTTGGATCCGCTGGACATCGATCTCCGCGCGTCGTCTCTCTTCCTCCACCCGGTACCTCTCAGCTGCCTCTTGCCTCATCTTGGTGTTCAAATGTTCAATCTTCTCATCTCTCTTCTTGACCTCATTCGCCGTACGGGTTGCGCCTAGCAAAGGCTTCATGCGGACAAATAAGCGCCACCACGGATTTGATTGCAGGTCGAGATAGACATTTAGGTTTCGTTGAATTACCCTCGTCGCCTCTGCACGGTATAATTGCTTGAAGGCAACACGCCGTTGCATGAAGCCCCGTGCAATTGATTGAAAGCGTGACATGATGTCTCGGATTAGGCCATCTCTTTGTTCTTCCAGGTCAGCGAGCACCCCGGCCCGGAAAAACACCTTGGTTAAGCCAACTCTATAGTTCGACTTATCCATCTTCAAACATTCAAGCATAATCTTTGCGGCCTCTTGGCCGCCTAAGTAACCCTTTGGCATATTTTCACAAAGAACCTCGTATCGGGATCGGAACTCCGCGAATGTCAAGCGATTCGGGAAACCAGTGCGTGCTATACGGATACCCTCCAGAACACCATTGCATCTCAGTTGATCCAGAACTAACGGTGCTTGGAATTGTTTGGGTTTCTTTTTGTGGTTCGGAAGAATACAGCGAACAAAGTGTGGTTGTGTTGAATGGAGCTGTCGCATCAAGCTACTCAGCTGTTCCTTATGTCTCTGAGCAACAGTGCGGAACAAGCCTTTCTTCACTCGACTGCGTGGACTGTATGGCTCGTCTAACTCATCCACGCAGTCACTGAACAACGTCGAAATGTGACTGTCCTTCGAACATGCCAATAATCTAGTAAGATTATCGTTGAGAGGATCCTTGTTCTTTTCAAGCCATCCTTCAGTGGAGTATTCGACCTCGGCCGCGTAATGAGTTAAGATAAAGCCTTGCCTTGTACGGGCAGGTGCGTACTTGGAGGTCTTTTTCTCCCATAAGGAATGCAATTTGTCCGTGAAGGATTTGTCTGTGGCTCTTGGCATTACCGAATCTTCGTCTAGACAAGAGAATATCCCGATAGGATTAGGCAGTTCAATGAGGTCTATCGTAGGTTGAAGGTCTTTGCCGAAGTCAATGAACTGCCACTCAATCTGTTCCCGCGCATATTCCTCCTGTTCGAGAACAAACATATAGTGGTTGAAAAATTGCTGCAACTTTTCGTTGGTATAGTTTATACAGAGTTGCTCAAAGCTGTTGGTTTCAAAAATTTCGAAGCCAGCGATATCGAGCACTCCGATAAAATGGCTATCATCGCTGCTGACACCACCACGGTCGAGTTGAGTATTGATCTTGCTCACCAAGTCGCCAAATCCACGTTCGTAGATTCCCTTCGACAAAGCATCAATGGCTAGCCGAACCTGCTCTGGAGTTTGCACCTTTTCGACCCATTCTCGACCTGCCTTAACCTTTGGGTGGAGGAGACCATTTATGAAAGGCTCAGTTTGAACACCCATCAATCGACAGGCCTTGTCGATGGAAGCACGAGCTTCAGGGTCCAACGAAGCCTGATCACCTGCTCGGCTCTCTTGCCGCACAGAAACGTTGCCGAGGTGTAGAATAGCAGCGATCGTTTTGAAGACGGACAGTTGCTCCTTCTCGGAAAAGTTCATGATATGGAAAGCCTCAATCAATGTATTCCATTCGTCCCGGTCCGAAACGCCAGCGATGGTATCATTACCACCCCTAGTGTATGCAAAGTGCTCGACATCCATACCCGGTATTAGGAGTGCTTCGCGCATCCGTTGGTCAGCACCCGCAAGAAGTTGGTAGAAGACGTGGTAACTCCGTTCTTGTGGACTAATCTTGACCACTCGAGACTTTTCGAGGAGGTACCAATCGATGAAAGCACCTGCTATCTGACCAGAACGGGTGAACTGAATACGAATGAATTTGCCAAAACGGGAGGAGTTGTTGTTTCTGACTGTTTGAGCATTACCAAAGGACTCGAGAATGGGATTCGCTCGCAAGATCTGTTGGGAGAGATTGGAGAGCTGCTTTCCTGGTACCCTTCCGGTTAAGGGTGTATCAAAATCGGACGTTGCGACAGCGGCTAAGTACTGAATAACCTTCTTGGTGTTCTCTGTTTTCCCTGCTCCGGATTCTCCGGTAACGAGGATGCTTTGGTTCTCACCCTCTTCCACTAACCTACGGAAAGCAGCATCTGAAACAGCGAAGATATGGGGGCGTGTATCTTCTCGTGCTTGGCCCTTGTACATGCGGACGTAATCATTGCCATAAATGGGCAAAGGGCAATAAGGGTTGATAGTAACCAGGAATAGACCAGAATATGTGTATATCAAATCGGCTTGGTATCTGGTATGGAGATTGTGTATGACTGAGGCCTCATTTAGGTGTGTGAGTTCGGCCATGTCGTCAGCCTTGTCAAATTTTGCGGGATTGACAGCGTCCACGTCGTCAATTTGGGTTTCTATGGAAGCTCCGCTGTCGAATTGAATAATGACATTGCCGCCAGGCAGCTCTTCGGTGATCCAGCCCCGGACAAAAGCCTTCTCAGGGTCTTTTACCCAAACATATCTCTTGCCTGAGAAGTCATTTTCCCCTTCAATGGCAGAAATGCGTTCCTCGCTTTTCTTCATTTCCTCCGACTTGATAAACTTGGGAGCAAATGTGCTGGAGGTGCTGGCCTGGCGCTGCAGCGACTGAGTCCTTACATGAGAGGGTATTGAGCTGAAAGATGCGGTGGGTGAATAGGATTGGTGGCGCTCATGTCGTGTTGTAGGGGTCGGGCCCGGAGATGCAAACAGTAATGATTTGGAGCCCCGCGAGGGGGAGACGGGAGAAGGTAGAGACATGTCTGAATTGTAAGATCTGTTGAAGTATTGCCGCTGAGAAGCACTGTTGAAAGGTGAAGTGTCGGGACTGCGATCGTGGAGCAGCATTGTGCCGCGTTGCTGGGTTTCTTTCTTTACATGTGATGTGCTGAACGCGACGAGAAAAGGGCAACAGATGTGCAGCGAAAGAAGGTGGTTGCGAGGGACAAGACTGCAGGTGAAGTTGATCCGTGCAGTTGGGATGATAGATGATGAATTTGGTACGGGATGTGCTTGTTCAGTAGTGGTACGAGTAGTATGTCAATATGCAGGTGGTGCGGCAATGGGTCGCGGTGGGTGGTGGGCTTGTCATGTTTACAGTCAAATAGCCCTTTTGGGAAGCTCTTGCAACCCCAGGCAACGGACGTGTATGACGACATACTACAGCAGATCCTCTACGGCAGAGCACTTATTACCGGAGTGCAATGTCTCTGGCATGCTATGGAACAAAACTCCGCCGTACATAGCCCGCGTCAAGACTAGTGGCACGGTTCAACCCCCCTAATTTTGCCCTGAAGGCCGCTGTACTCAACAATCCCTCAACACAGGAAGTCAGATAATCATACAAGTTATATATATTGATAGATATATCTGTAAGAAGCTATTATCTAGAATATTAATATAGAGGTGGTGGAGGGTGGAGTATGCAGCGAAAAACGCATTGTAGTGAACCGTGAATTCTGTCATCCGCGGGTGACGAGGCTGCAGGCGCGAGGCTATAGTCACCAGGCGGCCAAGGCCCAGATGCACGTGAACTTTGCGAGCAGTGGCGCGGCTGCGTACCATACTATACTCGTACAATCCTTTTTCCACTCAACATTCATTGACACGACGATCTTCCACACTCCATCGCTGCCACTGCCACCGGAATCACAGACGCGACAAGGAAGCTTATTGCTACTGCTTCTCATCCCCGTCACTCCCAAGTGACTTGAGTTCAACGGTGAATTGCTTGTCACTGCCAAAACCAAAGCCAAAGCCACTTCCACCTTGCTCGCTACGCGCGCTTTGGTACTGAGACTCGGAGCCGTGTCTCCATCACTCTCTCTCTCATGCGCATCGAGATTTAAACTCTCGACCCGTATTAATGATGCCTTTGGCTGGCTCTGTTGCATCACCGCCCTTGCACTGGCCCCTCAAACTCGAAGCCTTCCAGTGATTCCTATCTCTTTCTCATCCTGCAATTTCTTCTCTAAAAATGGCGCACCCATACTCCTCGACTTCAGCGTACAGCGCCACCCAGTCGTACGCTGGTCAACAGTCGTTTTATCCCCCATACCAACCCAATCTCTTCCAGCAATCAGTTCCAACTCCTCCTGGTCTACCGCAACCTCCTCCACTCCCAGCTCAGTCGATGGCTACCTACCAGCCATCTCCTTCATCTAATACCGCAAGGTTCGATGCTAATTCTCAAGCTCGCCCACCTGCTCCTCCATTTCCATTTCCCCCAAATACCTTCACTCCAGATATTCTCAAGCAATTTGCGAATGCAGGATTGCCGCCTCCGCCACCGCCGTCTATGCCTCCGGTACCCTTACCAAACCCCGCTTACTCGCAGTTTTCTGCTTCTTTGACTACCTCCGGTACATCGCCATATTCCCAGCATGGCGCAAGTGGACCGAACGGTTTTGGCGCGGGTTTCTATGCGAATGAACAAACCCGGCCTAGCCAGCAAGACTCATTCAGAACATCACACCAGGGATCAAGAGATATGGGCGACTATCGGAGCTTGATAAATTCTGAATCTCAGGCATATTCTGCGCCACGTGCCGCGCACGGCGGAAGTCAGCAATCATCTTCTACTGTGAACCGAGGCAACGAGCGCGAACATGGTAAGTAGAACATGAACCTTCATTCATAATTCTCTAACCGACCTCTAGATCAAGTCGTTCCGTCTTTTGGCTCGAGATCAGACATTGATATGTTGTTTGCTGCGGCCCAGAGACCGGTCAACAATTATGGTCAGGACTCTGATACTGGTCTACAGCCACAACAATCAGCCGTGATGGATGGAAATGCCTCTCGTGAGTCCCTGTACCGCATAGTCTCAACATTACTGACCCCGACTCAAGCATATGATCCCACGCGACCAGCAGTTCTTGCATCGACAATGTCAGCTGGATTTGGACCCTCAAGAACAAAGGATCCTCCTCCCTTTGAGATGAAATACGATATGAACTCACTGGCTGAGCTCAGGCAAGCGGCCAAGGGAGCTCTACAATCACTTGTACCCTACAAGATTTTCTATGCGGATCTTATCAAGGAAGGCATTGATCCAACTATTTTGCAACGTCTGTATGGAGAGTTGGATCTCAGCTTTGACGAGCAAGTGGCGGAGAGGGATGTGTCTGGATTTGAACAATATCCGGTTGAAGTTCCTCATGACGTTACAACATCTAACACGCAGCCGAGTGATCTTATGGCAAATTCGCTTGCCTTTCAAGGTCCTCAGGGACTCGCACAAATTGTGCCAGAGCAATCCAGCTTAGCTCAAGTTGCAGCTGCACCAACTGATGTTGGAGCTTCTTCTGCAATGCGAGAACTTGGAAAGCAAAATCCCGCTCCTAGCCCTAGTCTGGAGCGAAAGGACCGCATTGCGCAATTACTTGCAGCTAAGACCGGCCGCGCAACCGCAGGTTCACCCCTGACACCCACTTCATCTGCTAAGGGGCAGTCGGGAACTACCCCAACGGCCAAGCTTAGTGACGCAAATCTTGATGGCACATCTTTCTCCAGACCTGAGTCAACAGATAGTCTAGCTAATTCTAGCCCCAATCAACACAGCCGGACAGGTCAGAAGCCCGTTCATAGTACACAAACTTGGCAAAAACAGGTCGAACTCGCGAGCCACGATCACAACCCCCCGGCAATATCTCAATCTCAACCGTTACGATACGGAGAACCATCCTCAACTAGGCCTCATTCAGCCAGAGTTACACAACAAGCTGGTGAAATTCTGGGTGGCCATACGCAACTAAGTGAGGGTCAATCCGCAGTTGCATCTATGATCCCAGGGTTATTTATGTCCTCAGCAGAGCCTGCCATGGAGGATGCTGTGACATCGAGTGTCATCAACCGTGATTCCGACATCAAATTGCAAAGTGCATTACCAGCTCATTCCTTGCCCCTCAAACGTCCATTCCAAGCCGAGTCTGATACAGCGCCTGATTCAAAGAGGGCGAACTTGTCGTTGGATTTACAAGGGAAACTAAATCATGCACAGGCCAATACACCAGACGATGCTTCAGAGGGCGAAATTATCGAGGATGCGGAAGAGGAGTCTATGGCCGCGGATGATCCTAGAGATGTCAATGATTCGGTTGGCAATGGCTCTGCTGAGCTGGACTCGTATGACCAACAAGCCGTCACCCAATTGCAAGGCTACTCGGCCAACGAGGCTGCCACGAGCAACTCGTATCGTACTAATCAATCAGAGATCGACTCCATGCATCGAATGATCTCTGGAACGGAACAGCGTAAGCAGCAGAAGCGAAGCAGCAGCCAAGACAATCCTCGAGACATCGCGCTCCCTCTCAGCTCTCCGGCACGAGGCGGTTTGGATCAGAGTAGAACAAGCACTCCGTCCGAGTTGCCACAGAGACCGCCCGTATTTGCAAAAGCGGTCTCAAAATTAACACCAGCGCAACTCGCTGAACGCACAGCGGCTTTGAAAGCTGAGGTTCTCAGACAGCGTGCACGACGCCAGCAAGTGCTCCAAGAAGAACTCCCTACCCTTAATACCGAAGTCCAGAAAATGGAGGCACGGCTTCAAAAAGCACGAGCTGACCTTCGTCGTGCACAGGAAGATGTTGCACGGTACCAAGCGGAACTATCCCAGGCGAAAAATTCCGAGAACGAATTTGCCCAAGAAGTACAACATCTTGAGAAACAGGTACAAGACGGGCACTCGGGACAAAAACAATATTCAGATGAACTCCACCAGATCCAGCGAGAGAAATTGGAGGAAAGTCAAGATCGTAGCAACAATGCCAGTGACATCCCGCCAGCACAGATGGAAGGACGGACCAGCGTGGCTGCTCTTGAGGAAGTTGATACAGACAGTGGGACTGGTCCGCCACGAGGCCTAGCGTCACTTTCTAGTAACAACAAGCAGAGGGGAGGGAGTTTGGGAGGTGAAAATGCGCTCCCGCCACGAGTGGATCCTCCTACATCTGATCTAGGCTTTGGGAACGAAAACGAGGAGATACCCCAGACTGACGAGATGGAGATATCACCTGAGCCTGAAACGCAGCCTATTATGATCACAACAACATTTGCTGCAGCCGATGAAGCCAATATGATCCGGCAATCTCCTGAAGACCCTCCCATGGACATTGATGAAGACAGCGACGGAAGTGTAAGTATGTCTGATGGTGGATCAGAACACGATGATGATGACTACGAACCTGCTGATGCGGATGATTCTGAACCCATGCAGCAATCGGACGAGGAATCAGAAGAATATGACCCTGAGGAGGCCCCCGTTTCCGAGTTTACACCGGGCACAGGGGTCGATGGTGGAGAGACTGAGGATTACTATGAGCCAGCAGAAAGCATAGGTGTGCTAGACTCTGCTGTTTCTGGTACACCCCCTCACGACACTGATCTTATGAACAATTTCCCTCAGTCGCCACCCAATCCGGACAATATACCTGCAGATAATGTGCTCAACAGAGGAGACACTGTTCTATCTGATTCCACCGGTGATCGACAGGACCCAACCGAACTAATCGTTCAATTAGCGGAAGACGATAGACGAAATACGGATGAAGGTACACCAACCCCTATCTTGGATGGCAGATCGCCACCGAATCCACATTTTGTCCCATACAGAACGCCCTTGAGCTCATTCAAAACCTTTCGATTTCACCAAGACTTCGATGACACGGTAAAAACCGGTTATCGGTCCCTGACATACAGCAACAATATCGATCCTTCACGCCCACTTTGTCCTACTGAACTCTCTGGCGAGCTTTGTACGGACCCAAGCTGCGAAGAGCAACATTTCCGCCAGCTTGGCCTTTCCGGTATGTTACAAGACTGAGATAGACGCCCACGTTCACAAATATACTCTCCCTTTCCCGTTCACGAATCCGTTGAGTGAAGCAAATTGCTCCTACTAATTGTTCAATCACTACCTCGTGCAGATGACAAGATTCTCGTCCAGATGAGTTCAGCGAGTGATATCAAAGACAAGGTACTACGCGATCAGTACCTGGTGGGTTTGAAACAGGTAATTGCAGATTTACGACAAAAGGAAGTTAAGGAGTTCGAGAATGTTGCGCAAGCCCTGTCCGTGTACCGACGACAATTTTTTGCGGACAAGGAAGAGGCATCGTAGGCCACATTTTCGAGTCATTTTCCCTCCCACCAATGAAATCCGCGTTTAGCTTGATATTCTGATATATTGCATCTGGATTTGCTGCGTTTCTCATTCTCAGCGATAGCCTAGAACATCACCATCAGAGTAAAGACAAGCGGCAACACGACCCCGTTCGCTTATACAACGACGACAATAACGTTGATGGGTGGCCCTGTATCGGCGAGATCTACAAGCGCCATCCATGGCTTGCAGATCCTCTTCATTGTACGAATACATAATCATGATAGTCGAGGTGGCATGTGAGAAATACAGAAAAGTGCGTTGCACCCAGCCTGGCGAAGAATTGGGCTTTTGAACAAGGGATCAGCGATTTGCCTCTGCAAATCGCTCTTGTCTGTAGGACTACTACAATATCATTCTACCTTTTCATTATCAGACATCTTAGGCCTTGACTCGCATCTCCGTGCTACATCCCATGAAACGTTTCAACAGGATCACTTCTCACATTGCCCGACACTCAGGGGGCAAGCGTCCATATTGAAGCTGGATTTTGGGATTGTTGGTGAGCGCCTGGACGGGCAACTTTCACATCTGCATGAGCGCCAGAGATTCTCAAAACAACACTTAAGCACGGTATGAAGTTACTAGCATTGCGCGTTCGTACAGACCTACACACAGAGGTCCGACCTGTGTATCATCACATCTCAATCATTGGGAGCCAATCTGCATTTATCCTGCCGCCATTCGCACATTCCGTTCGTCGATCGTTCCCCTCCGTTCAAATATTATGCCTAGCTGTGTGATAACCTACCCTCTTGAGTTGCTAGCCTGATCTTGACGCCGAGCGAACATGTATTCGTGAAAAAGAAATTAAAGAGAATGATGCACAGACGTAGTCGCCCACATCCCTCCATCACATTCACTCATCCTCAAAGATTCCGCAGTTGGGGTGCAACGCATACGACAGCTTCTGACCCTGTGCTGCAGTTGATGACTCTGCAGCTGGATTGGCCTCATCGTTTCCGTCTTCCCCTTCGACCAGGCCCTCACCGCGAATTGGAATGATCACGTTGTCCTATTTCAGCGATGTCAGCAAGAATTATTCCTGAGTTCATAAGAGCATAGTGATTGTCATATGTTCGGCTTACCTTGATCATCTTCTTCAGGACCTTTCTCGCCAGGGACCGCTCTATCTCCAGGTCGTCTTCGGTGTGCAAAGACTCTTCGATTTGCTCGAGATACCAAAGAAGCAGTTCCTCATGCTCCGTGCCCTGGCCGGTCAGATCTTCATCGTCTCTGATCTTTGAGGCTAGCATGTTCTGTATGTTGTGGTACTTCTCGAATGTGATCTTTGTGGTTGGTTTGGCAGGCGCGGGCGTTCCGTCTGCTTGTGCTCTCGCCGGGGCTGAATCATCATCTTCTTCACCCATTTGACTGTTAGCGTTATCATCACCTTCTTGTTCACCGCTTGGGCCAGGCTGTTGCGAATTGTCCTCATCCTCCCCTACATCAACGTCATCTTTCTCGACACTAATGATAGAGAGACGGAGTAGGTTGAAGGCTTCAGTGACAAATTCTTCAGTAATCTCTTCCACACAATTCGCCTTTGCAATGGCTTCGCTCAAGCGGATCAAAGACTCCAATTGTCGCACCGTGATTCGATAGCTGTTTCGTCCAATGCCACCAGAGTCGTTGGCGCGAAGTTCTTTGTATTTCTCGATCAAGAGTGTTTTTGCGGCAGGCTCAAAGACAGGTTTGAATGTTCGTGCGAAACGAATATAGCGCTGGAGTTGTTCGGTTGAAAATTCCGGCTGCACGAAATCGTCTTTGAACATGTGGAGATTGACGATATGGTCAGCGAGATGGCGATCGATGTTCTCATTGCATTCGTCCAGAACAACGAAGAAAAGGTCGAACCTTGACATGATGGGTGCCGACATGTTGATATTGGCACGCAAGGTCGCTTTTCTATTGTATCTACCTCCAATAGGGTTTGCGGCAGCCAGGATACTGGTGCGTGCATTCAATGTGGCGTGAATTCCGGCCTTTGCGATGGAGATGGTCTGTTGTTCCATGGCTTCGTGAATGGCAACTTGGTCACTGACATCCATTTTGTCGAACTCATCGATGCAGCAAGTTCCGGAATCCGAGAGCATAAGTGCGCCTGCCTCAATAGTGTGTTCGCCAGTTTCCTCATCTTTAACAACAGCTGCGGTCAGACCAGCTGCGCTTGAAGCTTTACCAGAGGTATAGACTGCCCGGGGGAGGAATGAGGAGATGTATTTGAGGAATTGAGATTTCGAAGTCGAAGGATCACCAACAATGCAAATATTGATGTCACCTCTTAATGCCATGCCCTCAGGTGTCTTCTTTGAGACACCCCCCAGCAATTGAAGCAGTAGACCTTTTTTAACAATCTCATGGCCATACACCATGGGTGCAAGACTCTGTACGAGCCTACTGTAGATTTTGTCGGTGTGGACCATGTTTCTCAAATCCTCGATTTCTGCATGTGTGAGGGTTTCCAAGTACGCCTCTTGTGCACGTTCTCCGCTGTCGTATAGGTCGAACAAATCTGTCTGGTGGAGGGAATTCAGGATATTCGTGGACTGTCCATTAAGTTGATTTACACTTTGTCCTGGAGTTGTAGTGTCCGGGCAGGAAAAACAAGACAGGAACGCCATTCGGTATGTGAGATCTCGAACGCCCAACGCTTTGAGACCAGTGACGCCAGATTCGCCTGCCTCACCACCACGACCGGCTCTATTGTCTTTCGATGCCTCCGGTCGAACACCTGGAAGCCCAAGCTGAGACACATCCGGTACAACGATCAATGTACCAGTGAAGACGCACTTCTCACCAGGTTTCGTCCGCTCAACCTGCTCTCCTCGGAGAATAACATCCATGGTGCGCGGCATACTTCCGGTCGGGATCTCAGAACTATTCTCTTGAATTCGGCATCTCTGCCAGTCCACGAATGTGCTATTCCTGATATCCAATCTCCAGGCCAACTTATTGCCACACGTCAAATTTGGACAGACATTGGGTTCTGTATATCTAAACGTCTGCTCGACATTTGGAATAGTTGTGTTACAAGCCTCACAAATGAAGGTGCCGAGAGCCAGCTCAGGGCGGACTTCAGATGTCCTCGTGACAGTTCCAGAGACAGAGACAAGTTTGCCGATTTGATTGGTCCTCAGCTGGCGAACTCGAGATATCAATGGTAGATTATAAAACGCCAAGGTGAACAGCTTGTCTGTTTGCTGGTTCAATGTCCGATCTCCTTGAGAACTGCCTTCGCTTGTGGCATTTCCTGCGATAGATGTGCCCGCTTGAGAGGTGCCACTTGTCGTTTGACGATGATCTCTGAAGTAGGTTGGCTCATATTTTGCAAGCAGATTGTGGAGGGATTTCGTCAGATACGGGAGAAAGCGATAATACTGCGCTGAAATTGCGTCTGCGAGGATGGTACCTTCCTTGTAGTCCAACAAGTGTCTGTAATCGACATAGAGCGTGGAAAGTTGGAACTCCCGCAAGCCATGGATCTGATTTATGTAATATTTGTTCGTTTTCAATTCGCTAGAAGCAGGCGTCGATGTAGATTGCTCCTCGACATGGGATTCGAGAAAGTCTTCGAATGATAGGGCAACTCTTTCGGCGGTGACATCTGCAAGTTGTGAAATGTTTCGGTCTAGGGGATTGCGATTACGACCGCGATGCACGCCCGCAATTTCATCATCGGGAAATATGTCGGCTTCAGAGGGCATGCCATTGCTCTCAGATGGTGCAGGGCGCGGTCTTGAGGAGGACGGGAAGTCATTCTGAGTGCGTCTCTGAGAAGAAGGGGTGGCACCAAAGGCATCCGAATTGAGAATCGAGTCTACGAGTGTAGACATTTTGCTGGTAGATCGATTTTCGATTGATTGAGGAGCACACTGTACTGCGTGCCACTGACGAGAACCGGTATCAAATATTGATATTGAGGGGAAGCCTTCTGAGGATTTGAATAAGGGGAGAGGCACGCGTCTCAACGTGAGCGAACGCGTCGCGCGTAAAGTGGTTTCTTGGCAGCGCACTTTCGGGTAACCTACATAAGTGGGCATCTGTTCCGCCGTATTGAACTCCCTTCACTTCTTCGAAGGACTCATACGGAGTACTTTCTCATCTGTAGATCTTTGTTTCTCTAAGCCTTGTCCTGGTTCCTTGGTCTTTTCCTTCAGTAAGTTGATAGGCTGGTGCTGGGATATGGCTTAGGGCCCTACCTCCTCACGAGTGACTTGTGTTACGGGACAAGAGAGATATCCACTCTGCCCTACATAAAGGACATTTGAAATGTTCGCATTGTTGATTGATGAGGCAGTATGCTGCCTCTCGTTGCTGGCTCCTTTGGACTATCGACTAACGACGATACTCTAAGCAAACGCCTCAACCAGCGCTTCACACAAAAGGGTAATTGCACGCTTGCCCTCGTCCAAAACACCATCCATGGCCAAGAAGGGATGGGGCATCCCTGGCATAACCTCTACTTTAGCCTCTACGCCAGCGTCGCGAAGTTTTCTGGCGTATTCTTCCCCTTCATGCCTCAGCACATCCAGCTGTCCAACAAGCACAAGGGCTGGTGGCAGATTCGCGAATTGCTTGGCGGGAAACAGTAGTGGCGAGGCTTCGGACTCGTCCCAATTCTTCGGATCTGGCAAGTAATGATTCCGATACCACATCATTTTCAGAGGGGGCAGGGCTGGAACGTGCTCAGATGACTTATACGTAGGGTTGTTTTCTACGGTGGCAGTGTTGTCTGTGACAGGGACGATGAGTAGCTGCTTGAGAAATTCAATGTCTCGCGGGAGATAAGACGGTCGTTGCTGACGCAGAAGAAACGCCTTCTGTGTCATAACTGCGGCCAGATTTCCCCCAGCGCTCGAACCGCCGATGACGAGCTTGGATGTATTGAGATTCAGGATTTGAGCTCCCTTGGTCACCGTCCAGAGTAACGCCTCCCATGAGTCATGCACTGCCGCCGGGTATGGGTGCTCAGGGGCTAGCCTACGAATGATAGTTCGTCAGTGCTATGAGCGTATGAGTCGTCCTCAATCTGACGCATGTCTGGTTGAGTCGCTGAACCTTGTATCGAGAGATCAGTCGAGCATTGCTATACACTCACCTGTAATCGGTGGTAATGACGACACATCTGGCCCTGACACACATGTTGGTGGTCACTGAATTTTCAGTATCGATGGTGCCCAACACCCATCCTCCTCCATGATAGTATACCATTACTGGCCATCCGCCCATTGGGGGAGCGCCCTCGGGGGTGAAGCATCGGACCACAACATCTGGTCCGTCGGTCTCAAGGCGCTTGATAGAAATGTCCTGTGTCTTTCCAACAGGTAGGTTGTCGCTTCCTCCCGGAATGATTTTGCCTCCCACGCGGGAGGAAGCAACAGGTTGGTAATGGACTTGCTGAGCATTGATTAAATACTGGTTGTAAAACGCGATATACTGTGGGTGGAGTTTGCCAACGACAGATTCATGCAAAGGATACGGTGGTAAAGGAAATGCTTCAACGGTGGAAGCCATTGCTGCAATTTAGTCGACCTTCTACCTTCAGGAGATCCAAGAGGTCTGAACGGCAAAGAATCGAGGAAAGAAGCGTTGAGATGCCTTCTCCGATGGTTGCTTCATTCGATTTTCGGTTAAGCCGGGGCAGATGAGCCCTCATTCGTATAAGAACCATTTTGCCAGATTCCCGTGATCAATGGTGCAATGCGGTGCATAGATGTCAGGTTTGTGGGATGGCATGATAAGAAGAGAACCCCCGTGGTCTACAGCCACTCGATGCGTAGATGGTAAGATCTGGTACATCACAGGGTGTGATCACACCCCCACGCGGGCATTGCCCACTCCTCAAACTACTCGCTGTACCTCCGTGGTGTTACAATGGAGCACGAGGGGGAAGGTGGACCTAACCTCTTGTAGAAGGCGGAACCCCATACTACTTGGATTTCCAACCCGGCCGCCGTTTTGCTCAGCATAATTTTGCCGTCTTCACTGTGTCTGTCCATTTTGTTTGTTTCCCCTGTCACCATTTTCGAATCGTCTGGCGGGTGCATTCTTGGTTCTCCAACCCAAATCCAACGAGTCGAGCAACCATGTCGAAGCAAGCAGTATTGACTGACAAAGCTCCAAAGCCTCTTCCGGGCATCTACAGTCAAGCCATCGTTGCTAATGGTTTTGTATACTGCTCTGGCCAGGTGCCCATGGACCCAGCGACCATGAAATTGGCCGAGGGCGACATTCAAGCACATACAGTTGGTTTATCTGGCGATAGTAAGCTCCAGCAAAAGCTAACACACCCCAGCACCAATGTATCAAGAATCTCGGGGTTGTGCTAGAAGCCGCTGGTTCAAGCTTGGAAAAAGCCGTCGAGGTCAACGTTTTCTTGAGCGATATGAACGACTTCGCCAAAATGAATGAGATTTACATGCAATATTGGGGTGAAGTCAAGCCTGCAAGAACGTGAGCGAAACTTTATGCTTGCCTTCAATCGCACTGCTAACAATTTTAGTTGTGTGGCGGTCAAAACGTTGCCGTTGAACACAGATGTTGAGATAAAATGCGTCGCAGTGCTGTAGAAGGTTGTTCCTCGATATTGACTCATACCATCGGCAATCAAGTATCAAGAAGCTCTAGCGTCAACCAAGTTCCCCAGGGTAATGTGTGCTTCTTGGAGTAACTCCCATCTGCAATCTCGCAGCGAGTTGCGGACGGTCTCGATGAGCCCTGATGTACTATTTGCAAGTGTTACCTGCCCATCACCTACAAGCAAACCATTGAGCATATGGATGAGGTACTCTTCTGCCGAAAGGAAAGGCCCCTGGGCCGTTCCCGAGGTCAGTGCCCCGTACGCCCACACGATCAACGTAGCGTGATATAAACACCAAGGTCTCAATGCAATGTTATCTTCGGAAGCTTTATACTGTTTTCGGGTAAACATGGTTTCCTGGATGAGCAGCAAACACTGAGACAGAGTGCGCTTTGCGATAGATTTCATCCTCCATTGTTCAATCCGTTTTCTTGCCCTCGCATATTCGTTTGGGCTGGTCCGGTTGCCTATTAATGATGGAGCTCTGGCAAATGTATGGAAATCGATTAGATTCACGTGGATTGTGATGTGGGCCATGCGATGTAGTGGTTTTGCCGCTTCCAAGCACAATGAAGGTTCTTGTGAGACGAGGGATAGCGACCAAGTCTCGATGGCTCTGTCGAGGATGTCACGCCATGCGTCGACCTCTGAGAAAGTCGAAGGTGATTGTGAAGATTCATCTGCAGACAACTTCGCTCCACCAACATCAGAGGCCGTTAGATCACGTTCCTGCATGTGTTTCGTGACGCTGAAAATGCCGTGTAGTAGAATAAATCGAGTGAACGGACTAAAGATGGTCGGCAGAGGCCTCCGAGCTAGAAGCCCTCTCAAGGCTGACAAGAATGACGGGGATTCTTCGTGTTTACCCTTTTCTCTTTTCCATCGAGACGCAGATTTCGCGGCCCATAGTGTTTCTGAGCAAGGCAGTGGAAGGCGAATGTCACTAACGGAAAGAGCTGGACTGTGGCCAAAAATAGAGACGTGCTGTGCATCCATCACAAAAGCGAAGAATGATGCACGCCTTAATGACTCTTGCTCAATCCACAAGTGCCATTCTCGTTCCAAAGATGATGCATCTGCGGATTCTTCCCACTCTCCTGAATACGAACTTCCTCTTCGCATGAGCTTAAGAAATGCATCAGCCAAGGGGTGAGAGAGGAAAGGAATCAGATATACCGTTATGATAGCTCCATGAAATATATGTGCCATTTCATGGTGCTTGCGTGATGAGAACATTTTTTCGTGGGCCTGAACTATTAGCAATGCCTGCAAGCACCAGAGGGGCGCTGTTGGTTGGAAGGCAGGCGACTTTGAGAATCAGTGGGACTATTATTTATAGTAGTATAGTTCAGGGCAAGAAAGGGGACGCACACTAAATATTAACCATCTCAATCTGTCGTGTATGATTTCAGATGTCTGAAAATGTTCTGGGTCAGACAATGTGGCTCCCAGAGTGAGAATTGACAATAGGAGTAATGGAGGCGCATCATTGCAGGAAAACGAGGCTTCATGGAGAATTGGAAAGTGAGTGTTGTAATTGGCGAAATAAATGCGGTAGAACCGCTCCAGATTAGTAGGGTCGAAGAAGGAGTTTTCCAGGCATGAAGGCAGGCAATCGTGTAAAGGCAGGAGTATTTTATCCCGAACCTTAAGCCATATGTCATCCCCTGTGAACATAAAGTCGTTCAAGGATAGGTGTGAGTTGGTACTATGGGGCGAAACGGATGGCAGGACGGCGTCAATGTTTCTTAGTGATTCAAATTGGCCGGTTTGTTCAGGGGATATGGTGCCAAAGAGCCAATCTAGCTCATCGCTCAATCCCTGCGTATCCATCGAGGAGTCGAAGAACATTTGAATCCCTCCATGATTTTCATTGCCGAAGTCTAGCTGGGACCCTGATGGGGGATAGGACAAATCAACATTGGGAATATAACTGGCATTCAAGGTTGGTGCAGCGAGATCAAGCTCGTTCGGCTCCTCAATCACAGTATTCTCCGACTGCAGAGAAGGTATTGCATCAATGGGGAATGATTGGCCCTGCGGAAATGTACTGTCTGAACGAGTAGCACCATCTTGTATGGTAGAAGGACGAGGCTGAGGGTGTGACCTCGCATGTCGCTTTTCGTGGCGATGAAGTAAATCAAGCCGTACGAAAGTCTTGTCACAAATAGAACAAGAATATATCCGTTTCGGTTTATCTTGTCAGTTACTCTATCAGTGTGCTGTGCAAGGACACCCTTCGAAAGGAACGACTCACGATTCAAACGATGTCGGTACAGGTGCTCAGGGCGGACAAAACTCTTCCCACAGCCTTGGGCTGAGCACTCATATCTCCTGAGGGATGACATTGGACATGGAGGGATCCAAAATCCACAGGATTTAGGCAACGAATACTATCCGAAGTCTAGTGAAGATACTTGCAGTCATTTTAGGTAGAACTTGGGCTCGACAGGACAGCTTTTGGATATGCGCGTGAATATAATCAGGAACGAAACGACAGGTTCCAAGGTTCGCAACAGTCGAAGACACACGGCGAGGTAGATGAGATTACATCCGGGTTGCGAAGCACTCTCAAGATAATCAATCATCTCGCCTCCACCGAGGAGATTGTCTGAGCGCCTGGGGTTCCAGGTGGGCTAGGCGCAATCACAGGTGCGGCTGTCCCTTATTGACGTGTGCCTGGCTAAGCGGAACCAACAAGCTATGGCGTTTGGGTGAAGGATGGGCGCCTATGAGGGGACCCTAGTAGCACCTCTAACCACCAAAGTCATCCTGCGGCAAGGAATGCTTAAGAGCCTCGTTAGCCCGGGCGGGAAACGGGAAACGGGTCTGCGGGCTCCTTAGGCCTCGAGAGAACTTAGCTGCAAGTTGCTAGCATTTGCCGTGGACCAGGAACTCGGTACATAGGTACACATGTACCTACAGTACAACCTTGTACACTTTGCAATACCAAGTCTTATCATTGACCTGGGAAGGTTGAAACAGCGTTCAGATGATTGCATGGATATCACAACTACGTCTGTCGTTTTCAATTATCGATTGTGGAGCTATACTGAGAAGACCTCAAAATCCTCAATACTCACTCACTGTTTGAGAAGGATGGTATGTATATCCTGCGAACAATGAATGCGTCCCCCCACAACGGAGTGAAGAATTAGTAATAGCTTTCAATCTTATGCACCTAGTATACCTCATTCGCTATTATCCGTCGTATTCAAACTTGGGTGCTCCTCTAAATCCTACAGGCTTGTAACGAAACATATGCCCGCCCTCGTCCTCCTTTTTCGCATCGACACTCTTGTCCTTGCCTGTCGCAGCAAAGATGATATCAAAATTTTTACCACCCCAGGTAGTACAGGCCATGTTGTTGGCAGAAAAAATTATGTCCTTTAAGTGTTCACCAGATGGTGCGAAGACCATGATACGATAAGATGCGAAAACTGCAATCCACAGATTGCCTTCAGTGCTACTCACCGGCATCAATATCCATCTGTCTAAGGGAATAAGATGGAAAAAACTTACTCAACAACCATTCCATCAGGTTCACCGAACGAAGACCTGCGATCGATCAGTAGTCTTCGATTTGAAATATTTCCCGACTCTAAGTCAAAGTCGTATGCAAAGACCATCATGGCGACGGAGTCGTTAAAATACACTGCAAGGGTTAGCGATCAAACAGATCTGGCTCCTTTAGAGACAAGGCATGAGGTTTGTTCTCACTGGTTTTGTTGTCGGGACTCCATGCCAATCCATTTCCACAAACAATCCCTTTCTCCATCTCATGCAGAGTCCCGTCCGGGTCGTACCTCCACAATCGTCCTTTTGGCTCTCCATAAGTCGATGGTAATTTATTTGGCCCATAGGCCATCGCTTCCTTGTCAATCTCGGCGAGCCAGAACCTGCCTTTGGCATCAACACCTCCATCATTGAATCGGAGCAAATCTCGTTGGGACGTTGGGATTATCTCCTTCACAACGTCCAATCTCCCCGTCGCTTCATCCAAGAATGCCACTCCTTGATAGTAAGCGCAGATATATGAGCCTGGATGATCTCTGCGGAAAAAAGCCACGGTTACACTGTCCTCCAGGGTTAATATACGAGCCCGACCCTGGGCATCTCCTGTCTCCGGGTCGACCTTGAGAATGTGCAACTCCGGAGGCTCACATAAACAGTCTACCCAATGCAAGGTCGAATCAGATCCCCGGTAAATGGGAGCCTCGCCCAGGTTCATTGGGGGGTCACAGATGTACCAGGCACTACCGCCATCGATTGACTCCCTCGGGCCACTCGTCGACATTCCTATTCTTTCAGCTGTTAGCAGAGGCAGATGAGG
>Ga0105239_10000424_pt1 | contig 61556 bp, 37 predicted proteins | sample KBSC44metaG_FD_92761 | JGI IMG/M metagenome (GOLD analysis project Ga0105239, IMG submission 92761) | Corn rhizosphere microbial communities from Kellogg Biological Station, Michigan, USA - KBS C4-4 metaG | ecosystem: Host-associated > Plants > Roots > Rhizosphere > Soil | place: Michigan, USA...
GGTTTCCTATGGCGACAAGTCCGAGGTACCTGATGAGGAGTATTATATACCTCTCGGCAAGGCCGATGTCAAAAAGGCTGGTAAGGATGTGACCATCGTCTCCTTTAATAAGATGATGAAGGTAGCATTGGGCGCCGCCGCCGAGCTTGAAAAGGAGGGTGTTAGCGCCGAGGTGATCGATCTGCGCACCATCCGTCCCCTGGACTGGATGACTATCCTGGAGAGCGTCAAAAAAACCAACAGACTGGTCATCGTGGAAGAGCAGTGGCCATTTGCCTCTATCTCTTCTGAGATCAGCTACCGGATACAAAAAGAAGGATTCGATTATTTAGATGCGCCGATACGTCGTATTACGGCGGCCGATGCGCCATTGCACTATGCGCCCAACCTGGTGGCTGCCGCACTGCCCGATGTCAGCCGAACGGTGAAACTGGTTAAAGAGGTAATGTACCTTAATAAATAAAGTAAAACGCCCCGGTCACGGGGCGTTTTACCTAGAATACCACGAAGAGGTGATACAAGATATCAATATTCGTTTGTACATTTAGATAGATTTTGTCCTGCCACCTGCTTCTGTTCCCTTCCTAACTTTAAGGCTCTTCCTGAACAACCTGGCTTAAAAATATAGCTATGGTCGACATCTTATTGGATGAGGTGAGCGGTCAGTTAAATGACTATTTCCGGATGAAGGGGTTCCCCTCCCTTTATAAGTGCACAGTGGGTGATGTATCCATTCATGACAAGAACAATGATGGAGGCAATGAAGAGGAGATATTGGAAAGTGTCATCCTCTCGCTGGTATCCATTGAAGAAGAAAATGTCCTCAAGAACAACTATCCTCTAAGGCGTAGCGGCTCTACTATTATCCAGGAGAAAAGCGCCGTATATATCAATACCTATTTACTTTTTTCGGCCAAGTATGCCAACTACAGTACGGCATTAAAGGCGATAAGCCAGGTGATCTATTGTTTCCAGGCCAACAAGCGGCTTGTGTTTACGGTGAATGATGAGGAACAAGATGGCATTCTTCAGCTGTTCAATATGGGATTTGAGAATCTTAACAACCTATGGACGGTGCTGGGCGGCAGATACCTTCCATCGGTGATATATAAAGCACGTGTGTTGATGTATCAGCAGGCTCCGCCTCTGGCCGGCCCTGCCATTATCAATATACAGGAGAACGAGTCTGTATAAGCGATAAACCAGCTAACCTATGTTTCATTTTCAGTACGCGCCGTTCCTTACGGTGACCGTGTCGCATCCCTATTATGTCAACAAGATCAGCAATGATCTTGATCTTATGCCGTTGCCTTCCGCGTCCCTGCTTCTCGATGCATACCGGCTCCGGATAAGGAATGTCAGCGGGCAATTGATCGCATACCAGGAGAGGGATGCGGGTAACCAGCCTGTATTGGAGCTCGACAGTGTCATCGATCTCTTTTTTGTTCTCCGGGTAAAGACCGACCTGCTCAATATCACCGAAACATTTGGGTCGGGGAAATACTGGTTCTCCAATCTCAGGGAAGATGGTTCGTATCAGATAGGGCTGATGACCGCTGCGCTCCTCAGCGCGGGTGATGAGCTGCCGCCCATCTCTCCTCAGCAAAAGACCCTCAACTTCCTGCCGGGCGTTTATTCTTCCGTTGTCGTACAACGGATCGTCGCCGGCGCGGGCTGGCAAACCGTGCAGACGATACCCATCGACGCCAGCGCGAACAGCATTCAGCTGGACATTCCCAGGGCAGGTCTTTATCGTCTGCGGAAGATGCCTTCAGGAGGAGGTAATGCGGAGGAGTCGAAATGGATCTTCAGCGATGAGCTCAGCGCTATGAGCAATGTATGGTCCGTCATGCACCTGCAGCTGAAAAAGGGGGACAATAATTTAAACTTCACTATCGGGCTTAACAGCCGGCAGTCCACCTGGCAGTATTATCTCGTCGAGCCGAAGACCCGCACAACCGTTCTGGATCCGAACACCCTGCTCATGAAATACACCATCCCTCCCAATTCGAGGTATCCCGCTAATGTCAATATGGACCTTATCAACCCCGCCAATTACAGCGACCAGGTGAAACAATATGTTGCATCTGTGATGGAAGACAGCTCTATCCGGCAGGTGTACCTGTTCCAGTCGGCGGCAAAGCTGTCGATACTGGATGGTTTACAACCGCAGCTCAAAATTACCAGCGGTGGTCAGGACATGGTGAGCAAGGTGACGATACCGGCAAGAAGCATGCAAAATACCATAACAATTTATAAACTCTAAAAATCTACATCAACATGGCAGCTACATTAGATATGAGGATGCCTGGCGTCTACACCCAGGAGATCGCAACCTTGCCGCCTTCGGTCCCCACCATCGCGACCGCTGTGCCGGCATTCATAGGCTATACAGCAAAAGCTGTGAAAAAGGGCGAAGACCTAACGTTATTGCCCACGCGGATAAAGTCCCTGAAAGAATATACGGACTGGTTTGGCGGCGACGCTAATTCCGCGATCACCGTTTCTGTAGACACCACCACCAGTCCGATGCCCCCGGAGATAATTGTCACCAGTGCCAAGCTGCCGTTCAAGATGTATGACTCGCTGCAGTTCTACTTTGCCAATGGAGGCGGCCCCTGCTATATCGTCTCCGTGGGCTCTTATGACGACACCCCTGACGATGCCGCTATGCTCAAAGCGCTGCCTCCCATGAAGAAGGTGCGGGATATCACAATCCTGTATTTCCCGGATGGGTATGGATTGCCGGATGCCAAATATGGCAACAGCCTTATCTCCGGCGCCCTGCAGCATTGCGTCGACATGACCAACAGGGTCACCATCATCGATCTCAACGATAGCTATGGTGAAGACCTGGATTTGATCAAGGGTTTCCTCGACAAGTTCCCCGTGGACATCGATCTGAAGAAATATGGCGCTATCTATGGCCCATCCATCGATACCGTGTTCACGGCCACGTACGATCCTGCCAAGGTCATCATTTCCAATCATATCCAGACCATTCCTGCGGCAGATTCCGCCGCCACCGCCGGCCTGAGCGCCCTCTCGGATGATCTGGCCAAGAAGCTAACTGCCATGAACAGCGCCCAGGACAGTCTGAAAGCGCTGCTGCAGACCGCCGCACAGCTCCAAGCGCTGAAAAAGGTATTGGACGACTATAAGGCAACCCATACCAACCCCGTGCCTACCAACAACGATTTGAAAACAGCGCTGACCTCTTCCGGTATGCCGATCCCTGCCGCTGTGAATACAGCATTGGGCCAGCCCAACCCCGATCCCACCAAGATCGTCGGAGATGCCATCACCCAATCAGGTACGGATATCACGACCGCGCAGGGGGCACTTACCACGGCGCAGGGGGATTGGACAACGTCCCTGGGTAAGGCCAAGACCGGCGTGGTGGTGAATGGCAATACTTATATTTCCTACACAGGCATGAATATGACCACCGTAAGCTCCATCAGCAATCTTATCTACAATAAGATCATCGATGCCATCCGCAACTATGGGGTGGTGCTGCCGCCGGGTGGAGCTGTAGCCGGGATCTATTTCCGCACCGACAAAACACAGGGTGTCTGGAAAGCTCCCGCAAATGTCAGCGTTCTTGGCGCTATCAGCCCGATGGTGGATTATGACGATGACGATCATGCGGAGCTAAACAGCCCTGACTCTGGGAAGGCCGTCAATCTTATCCGGAACTACCCCGGCAGAGGCGTGCTGGTATATGGTGCGAGGACCCTGGCCGGCAACGACAATGAATGGCGCTATGTAAATGTCCGCCGCACTTTCTGTTACATCGAAGACTCCATCTACAGGGGTATGCAGGATTTTGTTTTTGCGGAGAACAATGAAGAGACATGGATAAAGGTGCGGGCCATGATCAATGCATTCCTGAATAAGCTGTGGAAGGCCGGCGGTCTCTTTGGCGCCACGCCCGAAGCTGCCTACCAGGTCACGGCGGGAGTGCCCGATACGATGAGCATTGACGATATGCTCAACGGCTTTATGATCGTCTATATCAAGGTAGCTGTCGCACGTCCGGCTGAATTTATCGTGCTCCGCTATGAACATAAATTCGACGTACCGCAATCCTGATCCATTTTTATCATCTAAAAACACTATAAGATCATGGCTACAAACTATCCTCTTGCCAAATTCTATTTCAAAGTATCAAGACTGACCGACAAGCTTAATAGCGAGTCCACCGTGGGTTTTACGGAAGTCAGCGGGCTTAGCTATGAGATCGATGTTGCAGAATACCGCAGCGGCATCGACCCCGGCTTCTCCAAGGTAAAAGTCCCCGGACTGAGGAAGTTCGGCAATGTCACCTTGAAAAAAGGAGTTATCCAGGGCGCCAAGGACGCCAATGCTGACTTCTATTCGTGGATCGGAGATGGCAATACCGCTTTTTCTGTCAAGAAGAGGACCGACTATCGCCGGGATATTGTCATTACGCTTATGGATGAAGCCAATGAGCCGATGGTAGCATGGACCTTGTCCAGGGCTTTTCCCATCAAGGTGGCTTTTACGGATATGAAGGCCGATGCCAATGAGGTGGCCGTAGAGACGCTGGAGCTGGCTATCGAAGATCTTACCGTAGAATACAAATAAATTTTCGCAATGGCTTTAATCGACAACTACCCACCCGTTGGATTTTATTTTAAGATCCAGGTGGACGGGATGCCTGATAGCGACTCCGCATTCCAGGAGCTCTCCGGACTTTCCATGAGCCTCGATACGCAGAGCGTCAAAGAGGCGGGAGAGAACCGATTCACCCACCAGCTGCCGCTGCCGGCGCATGCCGACCCGCTGGTGCTCAAACGAGGGATTGTGGTGAGCAGCCCTCTTATTGAATGGTGCCGGAAGGCCATCGAGGAATTTACCTTTTCGCCCAAGGACCTGCATGTTTTTCTCCTGGACGTAGAAGGAGGAGAGGGAGGACAGCCTAAACCCGTCATGGCCTGGCATCTCATAAATGCCTATCCTACCAAATGGGAGGTCACCGGGATGAATGCCCTCAACAGCGAGGTGGCTATCGAGACCATCCAGATCAATTATAACTATTTCGTCAAATCTTCTTAAACAGTCCGCTATGCCATTAAAGATCGGCCAGATCACGGTGGTCACCAATATAACCATGGATAATCCTGGCAAGAAACCAAAGGATAAGGAGAGCGCTCCCGAGCAAAAAGGGACCGGGATCAGTGAAGAGCAGCGACTTCGTATCATCGACGAGGCCGTGCAGCAGGTGATGGATATTCTCCAAAGACAAAACGAACGTTGATATGGATGGGACCATTAATAAATTACGCATCATTTCTCTGCCCAGCGCGGATACGAGCTCGGCAGGAGGTGTACTTTCCGGCGGTCTGGACCTTGGCGCCGTACTGAGCAGCGTTCCCAAGATCTTCGAGGTGCAGATCAACCCCGAACAGATCACCCGGAATTTCAGTATTAAATACCACGAGCCGCAGACCCCCGGAGGCAATGGCACCGAATTCCAGTTCGAGAAGGTGAACCCCGAGGAGCTGGAGCTGCGTTTTATCCTGGATGGAACGGGTACCGTCCTGCAGAACAATGCTCCTTCACCGGATATGGTGGGCTCCCTTATAAGCGCATTGCCTGGCGATGCCCAGTCGGCCTATGTATCCCTGAAAGTGACACAGCTGCAGGCCACCGTGTATGATTTCAGCGATGAGAATCACCGCACGCCCTTTATCCTGGTGGAATATGGCAAGCTCATCTTTATGGGCCTGCTGATGAATATGTCTGTGAACTATAACCTGTTCACGCCATCGGGTATACCCCTCCGTGCGGAAGTGACGCTCAACCTGAAATCTCATACGCCATTCAAGGAGAGCGCTGCCGTCCTCTCGCTGTTGTCGCCCGACCTGACCCGGCAGCATATTGTCATCGGCGGAGAGAATATCACCCGTATCTGTTTCGATAACTACGATGATGAGAAATACTATATAGAGGCGGCAAAGGCCAATAACATCACGAATTTCCGGAACCTGAAGCCGGGTATGCGTCTTATTCTTCCACCCATCGATAAATCTACCACCGCATGATCACCCCTGGAACAGCTCAATTGCAGAACAGGGAGACCGACACCGTCTCCATTACCGTCCGCATAGAGGGGAAAGATGTCACCATGGACCCCGGCGGACTCCTATCCATCTCCGTTGCCCAGGAATTGAACAAGATTCCCTGGGCCCGTATCAGCTTCATGGATGGCTCCGTAGAGAAGCAGCAGTTCGAAAAAAGCAACAACGATGTCTTTGCGCCCGGCAAGTCCGTAGAGATACTGTTAGGCTATCAGCAAAAGCAAAAGACCATCTTCCAGGGCATCATTATTCGTCATGCGGTAAAGGTGCAAACCGGCAAGGCCTATAAGCTGGAGATCGAATGCAGGGACCCCGGCGTGAAGATGACCGTGGTCCGGAAGAGTCATTATTTCTACAAGCAGAATGACAAACAGGTGATACAGGAGATACTCAATCTCTATCCGGGGTTACAGGCCGGGAAAATGGAAGATACGCCCACGACGCATGAACAGCTGGTCCAATACAGGGCTACGGACTGGGACTTTATGCTGCTGCGGGCGGATGCCAGCGGCAAATACCTGCGGCTTTCGAATGGTTCACTGGATATGGTCCAGCCGGTGATAAAGCCTCGGCCAGACCTGGAGATACAATTTGGCATGGCGGCTTCCGGTATACCCATCCTCGAATTTGAGAGCGCGCTTGATGCACGGGATCATTACCCGGAAGTAAAGGGCACTATCTGGGACTCTACCCAGCAAAAGCTGTTGGATGAGACCGCCAATGCCTCGGGCGGCGGGTCTTCCAAACAGGATTTTCCCAATGTACTTTATGATAAGAAGAGCCCTGTCAGTATCTATCATCCTGGGGATCTCGATGCGCAGGACCTTACAGGCTGGACAAAGGCAAAGCTTCAGCGCGGGCAGCTATCGAAGGTCAAGGGACGGGCCAGCGTCAATGGCGTGCAGGTGAATCCCGGTGACACGCTTGGCGTGAATGGAGTAGGGGACAGGTTCAATGGTTCCCATATCATTACCGGTGTCCTTCACCAGGTGGTGAGGGGGCAGTGGACGACGGATATCCAGTTTGGCTGGGAAAGGGAATTCTTCTCCGAGGACCGTCCTGCGGACCTGGAGGATACTACGGAGCTTGTCGCCGGAATACGAGGTCTTCATACCGGCATCGTCTCCAAGATCGAGGGCGACACCGTAACAGGCGATCATCGTATACAGGTGCGTCTGCCCTATGTGGCGCTAAACCCTGACAATACTCAGGCAAATGGGATCTATGCGAGACTGGGATGCGTCTATGCCGGCAACAAACGGGGGTTTGAATTCCGGCCTGAACTGGGAGATGAGGTCATCGTTGGATTTATCAACGGCGATCCCAACGATGCGGTGATATTGGGGGCCGTACATAGCACAGCCAATCCGGGGCCTTCGGAGATACCTCATAACGATAAAAATTTTAAGAAAGGGTATATAGCCAAGGGGGGAATGCAGATGATCTTTGATGATGATGCCAAAAAGATCCATCTCAGCACAGGCGGCGACAACACGCCGGCAATCGATATGGATGGAAAGGGGAAAAAAATAACGATCACCATCGATAAGGATAACTCCATCGAACTCTCCGCTACGGGGGTCAAGATAAATGGAACGAGGATCGATCTAAACTAATAACCATGCCTGGCAAGCCAGCAGCAAGAAACAATGACACGCATATGTGTCCAAAGCCTATCTCGCCGCCGCCGACACCGCCGGCTGTTCACGGGCCTGGGATGATACAGGCTTCGGGCAGCTCGAAGGTATATATCAACCAACTGCCTGCCGCGGTGGTGGGTGACATCTGTAACTGTGTACCGGAGCCAGGCAATACGATACAGCAGGGCTCTTCAACAGTGTATTTCGGCAGTCAGCAGGCGGCAAGGCAGCTTGACCCGACCTCTCATTTTCCGGGGGGGACTATCCAGACGGGATCACCCAATGTATACATCGGCGGATGACGCCAAAAAAATTCAACGATATGGAATATCTACTCAATAACTCTTCTGACAACCAGCGTGCCTTTCTTGGTAAAGGCTGGGGTTTTCCCGTGGAATTCAAGGCCGGCGGGGTGACGATGGTGCAATACGAGGACGATATCTGGCAGAGTCTGCAGATCCTTTTCAGCACCAGCATCCGCGAACGTGTGTTGCAGCCGGAATATGGATGCAACCCGGAGGACTATGTTTTTACTCCGCTGACCGTCTCCTTTCTGAGCTACCTGGAAGACCTTGTGAAAAAGAATGTGGCAAAGAATGAGCCCCGCATCAAGCTGCTTGACCTGTCTATCGTCACCAGCCAGCTGGAAGGCATGCTGGAGATACATCTTTCCTATGTGGTGAGAACGACCAACACCAGATTCAACATGGTCTATCCATTTTATAAACAAGAAGGCACCAATGTCGAAATATGATACTGCACTGCAATACACTAAGACATCCTCTGCAACATCCTGGCACCCAACAGCAGGATAGGCTGCCGGCCAGCCTGATGCCCGGTGAATTGTCTTTGGATGAGCGTTCGATGGAACAATTGATCGCATTTGCCGGCACGCTGTCCACGCATATCCGTTATTTCAATGCGGATAACAAGGCTTCCGGGGACTGGCTTTCGTTCTGGCAATCCGATCTGACCGCCCTTCTGGCCATCATTGCCGCCACCGACCTGGATGAGCCAAGGACCGGCTATCGCTCAGCCGAGCTGGAATACTACCGGGATACCACCAACGCTTCCATCGTCGACCAGCTCGTGACCAGCCCCGACTACGGTATCTATGCCCTCGCGCTGACCCTGCTTCGTTTCTGTCAGCTGACCCCAGCCAGCCATCCGCTCAAAAAGGAGATCGTTAGTATTATTGCCGGATTGAAAGGTACGTTGCGGCGGCTGATACAGTTCCATAAAGCCATCGATCCCCAGGCCATAAAGCGTTATACCGGGTTCATCGGCAACGATGCCTGCGCAGCCCCCTGGGGCCTTCCCGACAATGCGGCGTTTGAATGCATCGACTTTGTACTGCCGTATGATTATGTCGCGGAGCTGTGGAAGCTGTTCCTGAAATTTTATCAGGCGCTCAAGATCATTTTAGAGAAAGCCCGTAAGGCGTTTCAAAGCGCGCTGCGCACCCGAAAAGATCATCAGCCTCATATTGCGCTGTTCATCACCTTTCTTTATCTCTTCCGCCATCTGCAGGATGATCTCAACGGATTGACGGAAAAACATCTGCTGTTCTATTATCACGATGTATTGAGGCTGGCGAGAAAAAGGCTGACACCGGATAAGGTATATCTTCTTTTGGATATTGCCACCAATCTCACCCGTTACAGGCTTCTGCAGGGGACGGAGTTCAAAGCAGGCATCGACAAGGCGGGATCGCCTATGACCTACGAGCTGATGAATGAGCTGGTCATCTCCAATGTCAGCTTAGAGGAAAAACAAAACCTTTACCTGGAAGAAAAGACAACGCAGCAGGGCAAGACTGTGACCGCGATAGCGCTTCCGGCGGCAGACAAACGGGATGGGATTGCGGAAGAATGGCCGGACGGGACCAAGGTCTGGCAGGGGCTTTCGGGGATGCAGGTATTCAACCGGCAATATTATAAATTCAAACAGCTGGTCCGCATGGTCGGCCAGGAAAGGGAGAAGTCCCGTGAAAAGGGGGGGCAGCTGATACCTTCTCCCATCCGGGCGGAAATAAATAAGTACGAAGCTTTTTTGGGCAAGCTCCGGGCCTTTTCCGGCTTTAGTATCAACAGTACGGAGCTTTGGCTCAACATGGGGTTTGGCAGGATCATTTCTATAGAGTTTGTTTTTGACGTAGCCGCCGGCGCGAACCAGCCTGGCGACAATTTACTGGACCTGTACGATGTGGAGATCATCACTGAAAAAGGGCCGGTGCCGCTGACCCCTTATCCCATCGAGATCCTGCCCGGCGGTGGAACGGGGATCCTTCCCCAGGATGCTGCGCAGGTAATAGAGGTCCTCGGTGGCGGAGGGCATGTGGCTTTTGTTGCCCAGCCGCCCGATCCGACTTTTCAGGCGTATAACAGGATAATCCGCGTACAGGGTACTCAACAGTATTTTGTGCTGCTGACACAGCTCTTTCCATCGATACTCCCCATCGATGACGATACGCCTCCTTTTATCCGATTTAAATCAAAAGATCATTTTGATCATGGCCTGCCCGAGATCGACTCGGTGAAGCTGCGTACTTCCGTCAACGGACCTGTGCTGGCCAATCCTGCGGATACTTCCCTGACATTGCTGCGGGTCCGTCCGGATGGCATACAAGAGGATGTACAGCTGGTCATCGATGCCGATCAGGGGAATAAAAACATCGTGTTTATCAAATACCCCGAGCTGTTCTTTAAATGGCCCGATACCATGAAAATAGATGCCACCTCATCAGGGCTGAACCAAAAGAATTTCTTTTTTTGGTATGATAATACCAAGCAGCCCGTGCCGGCAGCCGGCGGGCAGATACCATTGAGCAATACAAAGGAGACCCCTGGAATACTGGCGGCGCCGGCAGTATTTAATGCACCACCCCTCAATACGCAAGTCAACGGCTGGATCGAGCTGGACTTTACTGTACAGACCGCAGCCGCGGGTGCGCCTCCCATCCTGCCTTTTATCCTTTCTGTGAAGGATCTCACGCTTAATTATCAGACGCTGACCGTTACGATACCCGTACAAAGCGGGCGGCTGTCACAATATCATTATATCAGCCAGTTCACCTCCCTGGGAGAATGGATCCCCGAGCAAGGGAGCAGCCAGGGCATCCGGCCCAATCCTGTCATCCACCAGCCGGAGCTGCAGCCTCTTTTGGGTGCTGCGCTGTTCGAGTCTTCTGCTTCCGCAACCCCGGTGATGGAGAATAAAGGAGCTGCGCAAGTCAGCCAGGATAAGAACTACGGCAATCTCTTTCTCGGCTTTGACAAGCTCGTCCCCGGGCAGACGCTTTCTCTTCTCTTTAAAATGGCGGAGGGGACGGGCAACCCCGATCATTATGCGCCGGACATCGTGTGGTCCTATTTGAAGGACAATGGCTGGATCACCATTCCTCCGCAGTTTATTCTCAACGACACGACGCTGGGCTTGCAGCAGACGGGTATTATCCTGTTCCAGACGCCTGCTGATATCAACAACGGCAATACCTGGATCAAGGGCAAGGATGGCCGTACCGACCTTTACTGGCTTCGGGCATCCGCCGTGGAGATACCGGATGACTCCGTGTATATAGATGCCCTGCCCCTGTTGAAAGATATATTTGTAAATGCAGGCGAGGCCGTCTTTGAAGATCACAATAACACGGAAGATCATCTCGAAGCAGGGCTCCCCGCCGGCACGATCGCCGCCATGCGGTACCGGGATGTCAATGTTAAAAGTGTCACCCAGCCCTATGTATCTTTCGACGGACGCGACTCTGAAACTACCGATACCAATGGATTTGTCCGACGGGTGCACGAGCGGCTGCGTCACAAGAACAGGGCTGTCACCATCTGGGATTACGAGCGGCTGGTATTACAGGCCTTTCCCAAAGTGGATGTAGTAAAATGTCTGACACATACCCGGCGGATCTATACCGCCCGCCCGGGTGAGGTGACCCTTGCCGTCATTCCCGATCCGACGAAGATGACGGGCACTATGAAATATTACCCCGCCTTTGATGCTGGTGATCTTACGACGATCAAGGACTTCCTGCTCGCCCGCAGCAGCTATTTTGTCAGCAATTATGGCGGTCCTGAATTCTGCTGTTGCGAGGAAGGCTGTCAATGTCAGCCAGGCGACCGGCTTTCGGTGATCAATGCGCGGTTTGAACCCATCCGGTTCAAGGTCTGTGTACGATTCTACCAGGGAAAGGACCCTGTGTATTATAAAAAGCAGCTGAATGAGGATATCAAGACTTTTTTGTGCCCATGGGCCACAGGGAATAAGCCCCTGCTATTCGGCACCCGTATCAGTCTGACCGCGCTGCTGCAGTTCCTGGAAGAGCTGGACTATGTGGATGTGATCTTGGGTCTGCAGGTAAAACATTTTCCTGTCAGAGAGGTTTCCGACGAGTTTGAGGGCGCTGTCGCCTGGGACAGCCCCGCGGAGATCGTACCGTATACCGCCGCCAGCGTGCTGACCACTTATCTGGACAGGCTAAACGAAGACAATCCCAATGTCGTCGATCATGTCATCAATATAGCTTCCGGCGGCGATAAGTGTAATTGCGGCGGCTGTGTGGAGGACGAAACGGCTGCGCCTCCTTCTGACCCCAACCAGCAACAGATTGAAGCGCTGCGTCATCTCCTGATAGATATCTGGAGCCACCAGCAGGATACGAACCAGGTCATCAAGGCATTTGAAGCCCAGCTGAAGAACCAGGGCGGGATTGTCGAGTACCACATCGATAAGATTAAGTTTGCCAACAGGATCAGACAGCTGAAGGTTTCCTTGTCCTTCACCGCAGGGGGGGCATTCAGCATCTTTTTTGTCAACAACCCTAATATGAACTAAGCATGGATACGTCTCTCACCATACCTCAGGACCCCGTCTATCCACATTCGATGGATTGGCAGTTTCTCCGGCAGGAGGGGATCAAACATATTGAAAGGCTCAGCTCCGCCATCTGGACAGACTTCAATCTTCACGACCCCGGTATTACTATCCTGGAGATACTTTGCTATGCCATCACCGATCTTGGATACCGCGCTAACCTTGATCCCGCCGATCTTTTCTCCGCACCTGGCGAGAATACTTTTTTTACGGCCGCGAAGATCCTGCCCTGTGATCCCGTCACCGCCATCGATCTTAGAAAGGTGCTTATCGATATTACGGGTGTAAAGAATGCCTGGGTGGGGCAGATGGAGGATGCGGAAATGCGGTTTTTCCTGAGCCAGAAACTCTCCGACAAGCTCCTCACGGAGCTCGATCCTTACAGATCTGCACTGGGTATCACCGACACTCAGGGTTACTATAAGATGTCGGATATCCCGGCCGAGTTGTTGGAAAAGCTATTTAAATGTCAGAGCGATAAGGACCGTGCCGCTAACCAGGAGGCTTTTTACCAGGTAGTGATGAGTTTCATCAATGTATATGAAAACACGCAAAAGATCCTGCTGCTGTATATGGCCGACCGCTATTTTGCGGAGACCCGTTATTTCTTTGAATACCAGCTGCCCGTTGATAGCCTGGACAACAGCCTTACCACGGAGATGAAGGTCTCGGAGGGAAAAACGCCCTATGATCTTGCCGGCTATGTACAGGTGTCCGATTATTTCCTTATCGTGAACGAGCTCCGTCATCTGCGGGAGCTGTATAGGAGCGGCAACTTTGAATACGATTGGGGCAGCCTGCTGAGGGAAGGTGACCCCGATAGTACGCTGCTCAAGCTCATCGGGGCAAATGCAAATGCAAGAGTTCAGGATTTCCTTTATAAAGAGCCCCTGATCTGTCTGCTGCTGGCCGGCAGTCTCAACGCCTCTGCGATGCCCGAAGCCGAGGAAAAGTCTTCTTTGCCTTACAACCTGTTCATACCACAGGGAGTTTATTCCGTGACCCTGCGGCTGGAAGATGGACAGGAAGGAGATGAGGATACCATCATAGATGAGGCGCTCCGCCGTCTGCATCTGCATCGCAATCTGGGTGAGGACTTCTCTCCCAAGGTCCATATCGTGGAGACCATCCCGATAGGCATTGACCTGGCCCTGGAGATCGATCCTGCCGAGGATGCCCTGGCCGTCATGGCTGCCGTCTATTACAGCATACAGGAATACCTGTCACCCACTATCCGGTTTTACAGTCTGGAAGAGCGAATGAATCACTATGCCGCCTTCCTCATCGACGCGGATGTCATTAACGGGCTGCAGGACGCCCAGCTGCCGGATGCGGTGACCGCCGCGCTGGCTCCCATCCAGGGGCAATATTATATTGGAGATGCTGCCTTTCAAAAGGCCGTAGCCTCTGTACTTGGCAGCGAGGATCTGGCAGACTATTACAACGATATTTTCACGCAGGCAAAAAAGGATTATGATGCCGACCTCGTTTATCAGGGACCGCTGCTGGACAATGGCTTTATCGACGACGACCAGCTGGCTGCCGCCACGCCTCGCCAGACCTTATTCCGGAGCGATCTCTACCAGCTCATAGCTGCTGTGGAGGGAGTTGTAAAAGTTGCAAGGCTGGAGATGTTCCAATGCAAGGATCCCGATCATAGCTCCGGCAACTGGTGTCTCTCTTTCCCATGCCGCTGTTTGCCTGAATTGGATCCTGACTGCAGCATTTTTGCCGTCCGCAGCGGCAGGGTAGAAACTGCCGTCGATATGGAGCAGCTGTTGACTTACCTGGAAGCGCATCCGCAGAGCTCTACCAAGATCAACCGCCACGGTATGCTCGACCTGCCTGTGCCGACAGGTGTCGTCCGGAATGACCTTACGGAATTCACCAGTGTCCAGATGGACTTTCCCAGGACCTACAAGATCGGCAACACCGGGATCTCCAGCCGCGAGACAGACCTGCGGCAGGCGCAGGCACGGCAGCTGAAAGCCTATCTTCTCTTTTATGATCAGCTGTTTGCCAACTATCTTTCTTATCTGTCCAGCGTAAAGACCATGTTTTCCGTCGAGCAGGGCGATGTCGTATCCTATCAACCTTTGTATGATGTCCCCGGGATAAAGGAGCTGCTGCTGGACTACGCACCCGGCACAGATTGGGATGCTTTTATCGCCAATGAGGACAACCCTTATATCACTGCCGTCCGGCAGCTGGCCCAGGGCAACGATGCCGACAAGGCCCTCTTTCGCAATAAGGTGCTGGATCATCTTCTTGCCCGATTTGGCGAAAAATTTACGGACTATATCCTGCAGCTTTATCGTATCGACAGGCCTGTCAGCGGCAGCACCTGGGATGAGCATGAAGGTCTGCAAGACGATATAGACGATAAAAAATATTTTCTGCAAAATGTTCCCACGCTCGGGGCCGCCCGCGCCACCGGCTTCAACTATCATTTTGACAAGGTCCAGCCGCCCGCCTTCTGGAACACCGATAATACCGAAGGCGTAAAGAAAAGGGTTTGCGCTATCCTTGGCATACGGGACAATACCCGTCATACCATCACGTGCGAGCCCGCCTTTATCATAGATGTCGGTCCTGCCCGGACGACTGCCGACAGCTCGCCCGGGCGGGTCAGGTACGAATTTTATCTCAAGGCCTCGGAACAAAGCACCAGCAAGCTCCTGGTGAGCACCGCCAAATTCAGTACCGTGGATGCTGCTGAAAAGGCGAGCAACGATTTCCTGAACATGGCCGTGGAGAAAGACAACTATGGTATAATACAGGGGAGCAGCAGCCAGGCTTTTATCATTGGGTTCTGGCCCAATATAGCACCGGCAAACCGTACCACCGCCAACGCCCTGCTGCTGGAGCCCAATGAAAGTACGGATGATCCCGCCCCAAGACTCAAGCAGATACAGGATCTCGCCGCCGGCAACTGTGAAGATGACAGCTTTCATCTTTTAGAACATATCCTGCTGCGGCCGCGTAATGATTCCTTTACCCAGCTGCTGAACCCAATGATCTGCTGTGTGGAGGACCCTTCCATGCTCGACCCTTATTCATTCTGGATCACCGTGGTATTACCCGGCTGGACCAGCCGCTTCAAGGACGAAGGACGACGGCAGGTGTTTATGCAGACCCTGCAAAAAGAGCTGCCCGCGCAGCTCGAAGTGAGGTCCTGTCTGTTGTCGAGGGATGCCATGTTCCGATTTGAGCAGGCATACTATGATTGGTTAAAGGCTCTTTTTTCCGAGAACCAGGAGATGCTGCCCGCTACAACAGATGCGCTTGTCACCGTGATCAACAGCTGGGACCCATCGACGATTGATTATTTTTCTAAATCATTGATAAAATGAGCTCAACCATTGACACCTGTCTGTCAGGATATGGCGTGGTCTGTGGCGCCGAGGTGAATCTCAATCCCGACTGCAGCCTGCAGGCGGCTGAAGGGACCGTTATCATGCCGGATGGTTCCATCCAGCATATTTCCCGACAGCTGTTCCGTTATTATGTTCGGCCGCAGTACCTCAGCGATGGGGTGAAAAAAGCTATGTTCACCTGGCTGAAGATCACCGACCTCGATCCTAACAGCATGGAATTCCTCCAGCTGGCAGAGGATGGAGCGGACCCTAACACGATAGATTCTTTAAAGCAGCAGCATCCGGATGATATCCCGGAACAAAATCTGATGTATAATAAGATCATGGCGACGCTGGTCCTTACAGATGACAAGGGCGCTGCTACTGTGTACTGGCTGCTGGTATCGCGTGATGCCATCGCCAGGGCTATGGGCTTTACGTCTTCTGGCTCTTCTTCGGGCAGCGGCCTTTTCTCCCGGTCCATCGGAAGGAAGGAGATCGATCTGCCCACCCTCGATGCGTTCCTGCGTCCTATACTCAAGCTGCCCGTGCTGGCCATACCAAGGCTGGGCTATAAGCAGCTGGCCCTGGTACAGGCTTCTAAAGGATTGACGGATGACAACCTGCAATTCCCTTATGGCAAGGTCCAGACCTTTTCGGAGATCTTTTTTGAATACAAAGCTATCATCGACGACTTTATCCTCAAGTTCAGGGATGCACTAAATGTACTTCATGATAATTTTGGCCCTCTTCTTTCCCATAAAGGGGCCACCTATCTCGAACAATATCGCAAGATCCTTTTGCTCAAGCTGAGCACATTCTATGAGGCAGGCGATCACCTGTATTATATGCAATATTTTTACGACTGGCTCAGGGACCTGACACTGGCATACCAGGAGCTTGTCATCAAGCTGGAGGGTTTTCGCGGCGGCTGCCCCTGCTCCGAAACAAAAGGCCGGGCAGGCGAGACGGGCGTCATATTGCTGCTGGGACCCGTTCTAGGCGGACGCACTACCTACCAGCCGCTGGTCTTTCGCGATCTGGCAGGAGGCCCGGAGACAGACCGAAGCATCCGTGAGCTGCGCTGTATGCACTGGCGACTGCTAATGATGATACGGACCTTCGACCTGCCGATGCTCAGGCTGGACAAGGCGCTTCAATCTTTTATCGGCAGCCAGGGTATCGAAGAACAGCTTGACTCCACCGACTATTGGGAATATATCAACAGCCTTGGTGTCGAGACGGAGGAGGAGCACAATTTCCTGCCCGTGAAATTTACACCTACCCGCGGCAGTATTGTTCCCCTGGGCCGTATGGCGATACCCTATTATTATCCGCTGGACAGCAACAGCATTTATTCCGTCCACCAGTTCTGGGATTATGAGACCACCGTGCTGAGACAGATAGACACGCTCTTGTCCTATAATGCTCATGTTGGGGACAGCTCCAAACCCTCCACCGATGTTGTCAATGACAGCTATACCAGTCGTGTGGAAGTGATCCTTCCCCTGGCCTTTAACATCGAGCCTTATCCATTCCTGAAACCCGAAGGCCATATCGGGAAGCATCTGACCCTGGTAGGCAACACGTTCTACCTGAAGAGCTTCCCGCTGCTGGAATACTTGCATAAATACAATCTGTGTGTAGATGTAGTGGCCGTTGCCCTGCCAGGCACGGGAGGAGGGGCAGATATCTACAATCTCAGCAACCTGTTCGGCATGGAACACCGACCCGCGCTGCCGCAGGGATATACCCTCGTACTGCTCTATACTGGTTCGGACGAGCAGATAGAGCTCCAGGAGTGTAAAAAGGATACATGGCCGGAGATTGCGAAAAACACCATTGTGGCCGACTTTGTCCTGCCTGGGTGTCTCAGCTGCTATACCGCCGATGCTAATGTCATGGCGACATTGGTAGCGCAACCCAACATAAATCCCTGATAAAAATGGACTCCACCGGGCAGCAACATATCATCAATCGTATATCCATGGAGGTGAGGTCCCGCGCCCGGCAGGACGTCCTACAGCTGCAGGAACAGCTTGGCTTTCTTCTACACAGCCGTAATTTTATGAACCAGCTCGAAAGCCTGCTGGACAGGCTGGCGCCTTCCGGCGTCTATGTGGAGATACCCGATCTGCGCATCGAACTAAATACTTACCCCGGGCAGCCGTTTATTCCCCTGCTGCTGGAGCAGCTTGAAAGCGCCATTCGTGAAAAGCTGGTAAATACTACAGCAGTCGCAGGCGGGCAGGCCAGCCTGCAGGGGCCCGCTCTTATGGAGGCTGTGCGGGACTTTTTTCTTGTCAACGGGACCCAGCTTTATGCAAATGCCCAGGTTACCGTTGCAGACATCCGGACCCAGCTGCTTTCCCTGCCGTCGAGGGCGGACCCTGAGCTTGAAAAGGCATTGCTCATCCTTGGGAAGAAGGCTCCCATTTTATGGAAGCGGCTTTTTTTCCTGTTGGGTCCCCGGCTGATGCAGGAGCTGGTCCTACGCCTGTTCAATCTGAGTAGGGAGGTATTGGCGCGGCTGGTGCCGGCGCCAGGCGCTGCTGCGGAAGGCGCTGAGTCCTTACCGGCCCTCGATGGCGATGACTGGCAATTGCTGCTCACCTTATTGCAGGCGGGCACTGCGTCCCCGGAGATCGCCGTCTCCGTCAGGTCGATGATAGCGCGTCGCACCGGGTCATCCCCCGAAGTATCTGTTGTCAGTCCGCTGCGGCGGCAGGCCTCTCCGGCTGAGAGAGTATACGAGCCCGAGCTGGGGCTGCCTGTCATCCATGCGGGTGTGGTGCTGGTCTGGATGAGCTATGGCGGGCTGCTGAGGGAACTGGGCTGGGTAAAAGAAAAACGTTTCACCGACTACGCTGCCTGTCAGCGGGCCATCTGGCTTTTACAATATATCGCCAGCGGCAGGAATTCAGTGGTGGAAGAGGAGCTGCTGTTAAATAAGCTGCTTTGCGGCTGGCCGTTGACCGACCCCGTGGACCCTGCCTGTTTTCCCGAGCAGGAAAGCCTTCTGGCGGCGGATCTGATGCTGGAAAGATGGATAAAGGACTGGAAAAAGGACAGGACCTTTTCGCTGTCCTGGTTTCGCGGCGCCTTTCTGCAAAGGGAGGGTACACTGATCCGCCGGCATGACGAGAACTGGCAGCTGAATGTAGAAAAAAAGACAGAAGACATCATTATCGACAAGCCTTCTGTGGTAAGATATTCCTGGATGCCGGAGCTGCTGTTCGTGCAATGGTGAGGGCATCTTTTAAAACTGATACATGAGCGAGTCCAGCACCTTGGCGGCGCCTGTCAGGGGACAGAAAGCAGGTAAGCTTTTCCGTAAGGAGGGGCGTGACTCGTCTTTTGCTCACCAGGAGGGAGGTGGAGAACGGCCCTTTTTCCTGAGCCATGAGGAACAGCCTATCCAGCGCAGAGGCAAGCATGAACCCGCGGACGACGATCTGGTCCAGCGAAAATGTCATGAGTGCGAGCAGGAGGAAAAGCTCCAGCGGAAATGTCATGAGTGCGAGGAGGAAGAAAAGCTTCAGCGTAAGGAAGAACCCGAGGAGGCATCCCATGAGCTCTCTCATGATGCCGCCCATGAGGAAGGCGAGGTCCAGCGGAAATGTTCCGAATGTGAGAAAGGGGATACGGCGGCTCCCGCCCCCGCTGTAGAGAAAGGACCTGCGCCGGCGGCCCATGAAGTGCAGACACGTCTTACTGTTGGAGCGCCTGATGATCCTTATGAGCGGGAGGCCGATCAAATGGGTGAAAAGGTCATGCGGATGCCTTTCCAGAGCTTTGCCGCCGGCGGAGGGATCAGCGCTGGGAAGCCCGGTAATATCCAGCGTAATGAAGAAGATACCGGGGAAGAGATACAGGCCAAGGACGAGCCAGGTCTTCAGCGTTCGGCACAGGGCGGCTTTCAAACGAGTCCCGGTTTTGGTTCCAGGCTCCAGTCGGGGGGCGGCGGAGACAGCATGGCCGCGCCTGTTCAGCAACATATGGAAAGCGCCTTCCAGGCCGACTTTAGCGCGGTCAGGATACACACCGGGACGGAAGCTGCTGCGCTGAGCAGTGAAATAGGTGCGCAGGCCTTTACCTATCATAATCATATATATTTCAATGACAGCAAGTACAGCCCCGAGAACACCGAAGGACGCTTCCTTTTAGCGCATGAGCTGACGCATACCATTCAGCAGGGGGCTGCGCATACCGTCAGAAGGGAAGGAGAGGAGGATAGTCCGCCCGACGAGCATCAGTCATTCTGGAACAAGCTCAAGAACGGGTTTGACTCGGTGATGTCCACTATACTGCCCGGTCCTGTGTACAAGATATATAAAGGCATCCGTGACGGTGGTTTTATCAATTATGTAAAGAGCCTGCTCTTAGGGCTCTTTAAAGGTCTCTTCTCCAAGCTCGGCTTCTCGGATGCCGAGATAATGCTGATCATCCAGATATTCATCCAGCTTAAGGATCAGCTTCCCAAGATCATCGATGCGCTTGGCAGCGGAGATTGTAAACCGCTGTTCGCTGCGCTGGATGTCCTATCCACTGTCATCGGCGCCATCGCCGGCCGTATATGGGACAGACTGATGGAAGCCATCGAACCCATCCGGCAATGGCTGCTTGATATCTGGAACACCTATCTATCTCCCGCGATCGATGAGATCAAGGCCTTTGCAGGAGAGGTGTGGGATATGATAAAATCATTTGGGAAGTGGATTTGGCAGCAATTCCAGCCCATCATACAAAAAGGGAAGGATATATGGGCCTGGGTGATGAACAAGCTTGGATTTGGGGATGACCCGAATGAGGAGGGGTTGGTGGGATTCATCGGCCGGAAGCTTGGAGAGGCCTGGGATGCCATCAAGAAAGAGCTCAAGCCCATTATCGATCCTATCAATGACGTCATCGAGGGGATCAAGTCCATTGTCAGTCTCGAGGCTATCCGCAAATTCCAGGAGGATGCTAAAAAATGGCTGGATGAAGTGGCTAAAACCGCCACTGCGATGGGAAACCAGGACGATGCGATCAATAACAAACAGCTGACACTTAGAGAGGTCCTTCTGCCCGCCCTTAACAAGGCCATCGACAAGCTGAAGCAGACCGTGCAGGCGGCCAGCGACTGGGTGATGGAGAAGGTCAACTTTGTTACGGACAAAGTGAATGGCTTTGTCACGGGCATACAATCCAATTCCTATGTCAGCGCTCTTTATTCCGTCATCAGCTGGGTGCCCCGGACAGTGGACAAGATCCATGACTGGGCCTCCGATAAGGTCGTATGGATCTTTGATAAGATACAGGCCGGGATCGACAATCTCCGGGAATTTATCGATCCTGTCCTGAAAGGGCTGGAGAAGATCATCGACGTTGTTTCCAATCTTTTGGGCAAGCTGCCCGATTTTATTACGGGCGGGCTTTACAGCAAGATCCCAAAATGTATAAAGGACCCCATCATCAATTGGATCACGGAGGTGATCCTAAAGAAGATACCCGTCATTGCCGAATTTATCGAGCTCAAGGATAAGTGGGACCAGATAAGGTCTGCCGCGCTCACCGTATTGAAGCAGGTGTTTGTCGACGGGCAGCTTGCCCGGGCGTTATGGACCTTCTTCCGTAACCTAATGTCACTGCTGGGCATCGATCCAACCCTGGTAACAACCATCGTTGCCAAGGCGGCAAAGAACTTCTCCGACATCATTTCAAAACCCGGCGCATTTTTGAAGAATGTATGGGAGGTGGTCAAGGGCGGCTTCAATCTTTTCTGGGATAATATCGGAAAACATCTCCTGCAGGGAGCGCTCGACTGGCTGTTTGGGGAGGTAAAGGGCGCTGTCGGAGCCAAACCACCCAAGGACTTTACGCTGGGCAGCATACTGGGATATATCCTCGACCTGTTTGGCATCAGCAAGGAGAATGTGTACAAACGGATGGAGCTGAATCCTCGTATCGGGCCGGAGAAAGTAGCCATCATCCGGAAGCTCGAGTCCGCCCTGACAGGTGCGCTGGAATGGATCACCGTGTGGATCAAGGAGGGTCCGGAAGGGCTTCTCCGCAAGGCGAAGGAAAAGCTCAGCAGCATCAAGGATGCCGTCATAAACAGTATTGTGGGCTGGGTCACCCAAAAGGTATCTGCCGAGATCCTCAAGCGTCTCGCTACCAGCTCGGATCCCCTGGGTATTGGCGCTACCATCAATACCATTATCCTGATCTATGACACCATTAAGACCGCCGTTGCGTATATCAACCGGATGCTGAACATCGCCAATCAGGCGATGGATAATCTTGCCGACATCATCGCCGGCAACCTGGATGCGGCCAAGACAGCCTTTGAGGAGGTGCTGGGCAAGGCCGTACCCGTAGTGGTTGGTTTTGCCGTGGAGGTTATCATCGGCCCGGTGGGTGACAAGATCCAGGAGATCGTCACAGATGCCCGTAACACCGTGGACAGCGCCATCGATGCGCTGATCAATGGCGCGCTTGATCTGATAGGATCGCTGGTAGACACTGCAAAGAAGGGGGTGAAGAAGGTCTTAGGCTGGTTGGGTGTTACTAAAGAATTCAAGGCTGTCAATGGAGAGGATCATGAACTGTCGTTTGGGGGCACCGAGCAGAATGCCACGCTGATGATTGCCAGCGGAAAACCTGTCAGCTATGAGGTATGGCTGGAGGGTATCAATGCTAAAGAATCGGAAAAAGCGCCCGCGCTCAAGGTAGTAAAGAAGATTGTTCAAGTCGAAAAGAAGACGGAAACAGAACAGTATACCAAAGAGGACAAGGAAAAAGAGCTGCGGGACCTGATGGATGAGCTGAGCGAGGTCACGGGTCCTTTGTTTGCCAATGTGCTGCCGAAAACAAAGCCACCGAAATACGACGGAAGATCCGGCGCAGGATGGGGAACTGGTATGGAAGTGGACGGGCTTACCAAAGATGGATTGGAGGTTGGCACTACACCCAGCGTGGGAGGCGGTGATTTTGATACCATCAACAAGCGCAGGTCCGGCAATGGATCCTATTACATTTTAGGTCACTTGTTGAATATGAAGCTGGGTGGGCCCGGGAATACCTGGGATAACCTTACGCCTATAACAAGGTCGGCCAATAGCCAGCATGAGTCTATCGCCGAGGCACGGGTGAAAAATGCCGTGGATGCCGGCAATATCGTTAAATACTCTGTTACCGCGGAATACAATCGCTCCTCCAGCACAAAATCATTGGAGAGCGCTGTAAACGCATCCAACATAAATGAAGATAAGGACGTGATCAAGGAGATCATCCGGGCGGAAACAAATGTACCCACGAAACTGGTATGTGTGGCGACGATGAAGAACCCGAAGACGAATCAGGAAACCGCCCTGGTCCCCGCAGGCACTGTCATAGAGAACAGATTGGATCAGGGGCCGTCGGACTATTCGTTGACGGAGGGTAAAAGGAGCGACCTTTATCTGGACCAGGCAAGTGCTGAGGAGATCAGCAGTATCGGTAAAGGGATGGATCTTACGCTGGCGAAAAAGATCGTACAAGCCTATGAAGATCACGGCCCATTTCGTACGCAGGACGCTTTGACGGGATACGAGGTCAATGGGAAGTCATATTTCACCAGCAGGCAAATAGGTATCCTTGAAGCTGCGGTCGGCCAGCCCTTTGTAAAACTCTTTAAAAAATAAATAAAACCAACAATTACACATGCGTAGTTTTTTGCAAATGCTCCTTGCCCTTCTTACACTTGCCGTCATGGCCTGGGCCGTCTGGCAGGGCATCCTTCTGCTGAGGCAGGAACAGCTCGGTCTTAGTCCCGGCAGCCGGAGTATCGTCATTATTGCCGCGATCCTGATCATCATCTGCACTTTTATGGTGGCACAGGCTATCGAAACTCATGGCAGGAATATCTATGCCGGGCAGCAGTTTAGTGCACGGTATGCATTATATGACCGTTGTATCGGCGTCTTCCAGGTGCTGTTACAGGAGCTGCCTGCAGGGCAGGAGGTGAAGCTGGACCTGCAATTTCGTGAGCTGGATACGCAGCTGGTATTGCTGGCATCTTCCAAAGTGCTCAGGGCCTTTAACGAGCTGAGAGAGGTGGCCGGCAGTCATGGACTGAATACGGAAGCTGCCCTTGCGGCAAGACATAAGCTGCTGCTTGCCATGCGGGAGGACCTGGGTGTGCAGGTAGATATGCTGGTGAAAAAGTACAGTTTACTACTCATCAAATAAATAGCGGATATGGCTAACAAAAGATTTTTTCGCCGCAAGAAAAAGGGGAGGGGGGAAGCCAAAACGACCCAAACCTTTATTCAATCCGAATCTGCCCGGCAGGACGGTGCAGAAGGGAACAGTTTTTTTCTTCCTAAGGAAGGGATGATACAGACCAAGCTAAAGGTCAGCGAGCCCGGTGATGACCAGGAACGCGAGGCAGACACTATGGCTGACAAGGTCGTAAAAAGGAAGCCGGAGGAAGAGAAGGTCCATAAGAAGCAAGAGGATGAAAAGGTTCATAAGAAATCCGAGGAGGAGAAGATACATAAGAAGCAAGAAGATGAAAAGCTTCATAAGAAACCAGAAGAGGAGAAGGTCCATAAGAAGCCTGGTGCTGCTTCCGGTGTGGCTGGCTCCGCAACTGCTCCCGGCGCTGTCGCTTCCCACGCTGTCGGAAAGGAGGGGGGCTCATCGCTGCCTGCGTCCACGCTGGGCGAGATGTCCAGCAGCTTTGGTTATGATTTTGGCAATGTAAAGATACATACCGACAGGCAGGCGCAGGAGATGAGCGAACAATTAGGCGCGCAGGCATTTACCTATAAAGGTGATATCTATTTTAACAAGGGGAAGTTCGATCCGGGTTCCAAAGAGGGGCAATGGCTGCTGGCCCATGAGCTGACCCATGTCGTACAGCAACGTGGCGAAAACGCGCCGTCGCTTTTCAAAAAGGATGTTCCCGGTATCAGTACACCCGTGCCTGACACCTTTACCGTCGTGAAGAAAAAGGAGGTTATCCTTTCCGCCACCGGTCAGGTAAAGGGTGTAAAGGTTGTCGTGCTGCCCGACACTGTCGGGGCCGTCCGGCCTGGAAAAGCAGCAGACACGCATATCGACATACCGTACCATATTTCGTCGGCGAAAATAAAAGATGGGAAAATAGTAACGGCGGGCAAAGCCGATGCTCATATTCAGATACAGACCATTTATGTGGATGCGAATGCGCATGCCGGGCCGTCAGGGACCGGTCGGGGCACAACAAAGGAAGACAAGGCTGCAGGGAACACCAGCGTTCAGTTTCATGAAGGAACACATGGCGTCTCCGCCATCGACTTTGTGGCGGCGAACCCGCTGCCCCGGTTTGAGGGTAAGGACGGGATGACTGAAAAAGCCTATAACGAGGCCGTAAAAAAATACGAGAAGGCAGTGACCGATTATAAGGATGCTTTGATCAAAGCCAATATCCAGGCCGTGCACTGTGTAGGCACTGTCGACCCTGATTGTAAAACTCCGTAAAACCTGTAGTTATGTTTGGAAGGAAAAAAAATGTCGATGCCGATGCAGGGCCCGTGGTGAAAGCAGCTCCCCGGCGAAAAGAAACAGGCCCCTCCTTTCTTGCGAGGTCGGTGGCGATCCTCCAGGAAATAGTGGAAGCCAGGCTGAACCATTATTTTGGCAAGACCGATCAATTTATCCAGCCCGCATTTGATGTCGTGGATGATGGCTCCGCCTTTGCGAGATATGTCATCGACAGCAAGATCACTGTTGAAGAATATATTGTGCTGCTGCTTGCGCTGACCCCGCATGTGCATGCAGATCTTTTTACGCCCATAATACGTGAGCATCTGCCAAAGGGAGGCGATTTTCCCGACCTGGGCGGAGTGAAGGGCACCAATCACCGGGGGATCCTGCCCACCGGGGAGACTGCGTTGTTTATCCTGGCAGGTATCAATACCGACATGCGTGTGCATTATGTTTCCTGGTTGAAAGGAAATATCCCCGTGCATAAGGACGGTCAGAACAATACGGAAAGAAAAACTATTTTTCAGAGCGGGGTGATCAGCATCGAGCCGATGAAGGATGGGGAGCCGGAGATGAGCGGACGGCTGCTGCTGTCACCGGAGAAGACCGAAGAGTTCCTCACCGGGCAGAAATGGCGCCCTGCATTTGGTTCGGGATTTCCGGCGGCACTGCTCGAGACAAAGATGGATTGGCAGGATATGGTTCTTTCTCCGCAGACCGGGCAGGAGCTGAAAATGATTCAGTACTGGCTCAAGTATCATGCGAAGATCGAGAAGGACAGTAATCTCGGCAGGCGGATAAAGCCCGGCTATCGTGCGCTGTTCTATGGTCCGCCGGGCACCGGCAAGACGCTTACTGCCAGCCTGCTTGGCAAACAGTTTGGGCTGGACGTATATCGTATCGACCTTTCGCTGGTGGTATCCAAATATATCGGCGAGACGGAGAAGAATCTCCATCATATTTTTGAAAAGGCGCAGGATTGGATACTTTTCTTTGACGAGGCCGATGCCTTATTTGGCAAGCGTACCAATGTGCAGTCGGCGCACGACCGGTTTGCCAACCAGGAAGTGTCGTATCTGCTGCAGAAGGTGGAGGAGCATCCCGGGCTGGTGATCCTGGCTACGAATTTCAGGAATAATATGGACCAGGCTTTTATTCGCAGATTCCAGACCGTGGTGCCTTTCTCTTTGCCCAATGAACAGGAAAGCCTGCTGCTTTGGAAAAATACCATGCCTTCGGATATTCCCTGGGAAGCCGGTATCTCTTTGCCTGAGCTGGCGCGTCGCTATGAGCTTACGGGTGCGTCTATCCTCAATATTGTGCAGTCGGCGTCTATCCGGGCTTTGTCGGAGGACAGGGCTATTAAGGAAGGGGACTTGCTGGAGGGGATACAGCAGGAGTATTATAAGAATGGAAAATCCATATAAAAATAAAGCCCGATCATCCGATCGGGCTTTATTCTTTTCAGGGTAAGCACAGGCTATTTTATTGCTTCCAGCGCTGTATTGAACAGCACAAGGAACCCATACACACAGCCTAATAAAAGGCCGCCAAGAATAGTCAGTTTAACAAGTACTTTACCAGTAGGGAGAGCCTGCAGTTCGAGGTCTTGCTTCATAGGGAAATATTTTTTGGATTATAAATGGGTTGGTTATTCATATGATGTTTGGATATAGCTAAGATAATAACCCTTATAGCCTGTTACAAGGTTGTTTTACGTAGGATAATTACGATGTCTATACAGGTCATTGATTGTCAGTGTTTTGACTGTGATGTCTTCTGAAAATCCCTCCATGGCGGCATGGCAGGCGAAGCCTGGAAAGGCATGCAGGGTTTGGAGGCGCCAGCTACGGTTGTCAAGGGAAATGGGACCGTGGTGGTTTATGAGGAGCTCGGCCAGAGGAAGGTTGAGGCCTCTGCCGTCAGCCTTGGACAGGCATTCCTTGGCTGTCCAATAATGATAAAAAGTCTTTAGGGGATCGGCGCTTGTGGTGATGGCCGTCCATTCTTCGGGAGAGAATTGTTCCTTAAAATCCCCGATAGGGATGTCCCTGATCTCTTCCAGGTCGATGCCTACTTTTCCATGTTGTGCTATGATACATGCTGCTCTCCGACCGGAGTGTGAAATGTTGAAATCGGGGCCGTTGGGCAGATAAGGTTTTCCGTATTCGGTGTATTGAAGGTCTGCCAGGGAAGGGGGCCATCCGTACTCCGCCAGGGCTGTCATCAGCAGCAGCTTTCCAAAAAGGGAGCCATAGGCGTCCTGCCAGTGGTGGTAACGTCGAACCTTAGCTGCCATATCAGAGGGAAGGAGGGAAAGTAAGGAATGTAAGGTTTCTGTGGGTACCTGGTCCTGGTACCCGATTGAATATATCCGGATGCTCATTCCATAAATTTAATTTTTTTCCGGCCACCTCCGCAGCTGGGAGGTATAAAATGTCCATTCGGGGGTAATAATATGGGTATCATCCCGGATGCTGTACCACGGGCTTTGCTTTTCTTCTACCGGATTGACTACCACGTGGATATCCTGAGCCGGCATATAGCTTTGGGCCAGGAGGTAAACCTTATTGCCGGCTGCATCTTCCGCCATATCTATTACCAGCATGGCGTGGCCGGGGGAGCCGCCTTTGATCAGTACGTCGCCCGGAAGGATGTCCCAAAATCGAGAGACGGGGGTCAATTGCCGTTCAAGGCTTAATGTTCCGCAATAAGAAAAGACCGTGAGCAGGTATTCATCAAAACAGGCACGGTCTTCGCAAGGCTTATTGCTTCCCGGGTGGATGTAGGCGATCAATCTGTCACCTGACAGCCGGAAGCGCTGGCCTTTTGTCCAGTCCAGGAAATTGAGCCGGACGCCCTGCTGGGTGTAGAAGCAGATGGCGTTGTAATCTTTCCGGGCATAGAGGTATTCCGCCCGCAGCCGCATGACTGCGTCGGCGCATTGCTGCAGGTCCTGGCGGCCCACAGAGATGTCCAGCACGGCAAACTGGGCTGTCTGGTTGTATTTGCGGCTGCCGTCGTAGAGATAGACAGTGCGGTCTTTTTTGAGAGGAATGGTTCGCAGCCAGCTGCTGAAGGGGTCGGGGGCGGGGATCCGATGGTAGCCGGGAGGCGGCGGAATAGCGCCGATGGTAGGATAGGGATTGAGGCCAAGGTCGGGGACGCAGGATAGAAGCAGAAGTATTACATTTGTCAGTAACATATGATAGCGGTTCACGGACCTAAGAGAAGCCAGGCAATTTATTATCCATAAAAAAGATTTGTTAAAGCACATGTCGAACATTTTGATCATTGACGATGAAAAAGCGATCCGTAAAACACTTAGTGAGATCCTCTCTTATGAAGGCTACAAGATAGATGAAGCCGGCGATGGAGAGGAGGGGTTAAAAAAAGCCCGGGAAAAAGAATATGATGTCATTCTCTGCGATATCAAGATGCCGAAGATAGATGGGATCGAGTTCCTGGAAAAGGCCAAGGAAGCCAACCCTGATATCCCCATTATTATGATCTCCGGCCACGGCACCATCGAGACTGCCGTGGAGGCCGTAAAAAAGGGAGCTTATGACTATATTTCGAAGCCGCCCGATCTGAACCGGCTGCTGATCACTATCCGAAATGCCATGGACAAGACCACGCTTGTGGCCGAGACCAAGGTGCTAAAGCGTAAGGTGAGCAAGGTCCAGGAGATGGTAGGGGCGTCCACTCCCATACAGAAGATCAAGGAGACCATTGAAAAAGTGGCGCCTACCGAGGCCCGGATCCTGGTGACAGGAGAGAATGGGGTGGGAAAAGAGCTGGTAGCCCGCTGGGTGCATGAAAAGAGCAACCGGGCGACGGGACCTCTTATCGAGGTGAACTGTGCGGCCATTCCCAGTGAGCTGATCGAGAGTGAGCTTTTCGGGCATGAAAAAGGGTCTTTTACTTCTGCTGTCAAGCAGCGGATCGGTAAGTTCGAGCAGGCCAATGGAGGCACACTTTTCCTGGATGAGATAGGGGATATGAGCCTTACCGCGCAGGCGAAGGTGCTGCGGGCCTTACAGGAAGGTAAGATCACGCGGGTGGGAGGCGATAAGGATATCAATGTGGATGTACGGGTCATTGCCGCGACGAATAAGGATCTGTTGAAGGAGGTGGATGAGAAGAATTTCCGTTTGGACCTGTATCACCGTCTCAGCGTTATTATAATACATGTGCCTTCGCTGAACGAGCGTAAGGACGATATTCCCCTGCTGGTTGACAAGTTCCTCATAGACATTTGCGCCGACTATGGCATTGCCAGGAAGGGCATCGATGATGAGGCGATCAAAGCATTGCAGCAGCATAATTGGACCGGTAATATCCGGGAGCTGCGGAATGTGGTGGAGCGGTTGATCATTCTCTCCGGCAAGACCATCGACAAGGATGATGTCGAGAGCTATGTGCTTCCCAAGAAATAATCATTTTCCATTCGCGAAGATCTGCATTTCTTCCAGGCTTTTTAGCACCCGCACCGGGATAGGTATGGGATGTGCTCCTGCGCCTATGACGCCGGAGACGACGATCTGCTGGCTTGGGAACAGGCTGATAAGCTTCGTCATATATTCCACCGGCTCCGAACGGAGCAGGTGTGTCACCAGGTGAAAGTAAAGGTGGGTCACCGGCTTTTGGCGGCAGTACTGTTCCAGTTCCTCCAGCCCGATGTCACGTCCGAAGTAAACGGTATTTATCCCATTTTTCTTTAGCAGGTAATGCATATAGAGCAGGGGCAGCTCGTGAAATTCTCCTTTTGGGGTGAAGAGCAGTACGATCCGCTGTTCGGCGGATCGGGAATGGGGCGGAGTATCCAGCCCATTGATGGCTATATGCATCTTCCGGGAAATGAGGTTGCTGGCAAAATGTTCTTGTGCAGGGACCACATTACCTGTGAGCCAGAGGAGGCCAATCTTGTCCAAAAAAGGATAGATTACTTTGGGGATGGCTTTTTCGAAGCCCATATGCAGGATCACATTGTGGAGTATCCTGTCGAACATGTCCTGGTCAAAGTCGATAGAGGCTTCCGTAAGCTGGTTGATGAAGATCTCCGTGGAGTCCTCGCCCCGGGTAAGGGAGAGGATCAGCTGGTTGCGCTCCTTTTCATTCAGCCGGGCAATGGAGGATATCTTATGACCGTGGTGATAGAGGAAGGCGATGCGGAGCATGCATTTCAGGTCATTATTGTCATAAATGCGATGATTACCAGCCTTTCGCCGGGGGCAAAGGAGCTGATAGCGCTGTTCCCAGATACGCAGGGTATGGGCCTTGATACCGCACAGATTCTCGATATCCCGTATAGTAAAAGCATTCATCGGGTGAAAACTAATGGTTTTTTCCGAAATTGGCCGGGACCCTGTAATATTTTCTTTTGGCCGGCGACCTATGAAGTTAAAATATTCCCGGTGGACAATTATTCCTTTATATTTGACCGGAAATCAAAGAATTGTCCACCTTCTTGGAATCTAAAAAAACAAAGGAATGTCGACTCATCAGTTGCTGGTTTTAGTGATTATTCAATTACTTATCCTCTTATTACCCTCCGTCGGACTCTATAAAATGTTTGAGAAAGCGGGCGCTCCCGGCTGGAAAGCGTTCATCCCTTTTTATAATACGTATGTCATGCTGGAGCTGGCTGAAAGACCTAAACACTGGGTTTTCTGGCAGCTGATACCTGTTGTGGGCTGGTTTATCTCCATGGGGATCTATGTAGAGTTTGTCAAGGCCTTTGGGAAGTTCCATTTTTATGAGCATGCGATGGCTGCGCTGGTGCCCGTACTGTATTTTCCATATTTGGGCTATAATAAGGACGATCGGTTCCTTGGTTCCGGGGTTGTGAAGAAGCATAAGAAAGGGACAGCCCGGGAGTGGATCGATGCGGGTGTTTTTGCTATTGTAGCCGCTACGTTGATCAGGACCTTTGTTTTTGAAGCATATACCATTCCCACCGGCTCGATGGAAAAGACCCTGCTGATCAATGATTTTCTCTTTGTAAGTAAGTTTAGCTACGGTCCGCGCATACCGAATACCCCCCTGTCCATTCCATTTGTACATAATACCATGCCTATCACCAATGGCAATTCCTATGTGGAGTGGATCAAGATCCCTTATACCCGCTGGTTTTCCAGTCCTGTGAAGAGGAAGGATGTGGTGGTATTCAATTTCCCTGCCGGCGACACCGTCATCAATCTCGAGAATTATCAATCCCAGCGGCCTTATTATGATGTAGCGAGGGAACTGGGCCGGGGCAATATGGATTCCGGCAGACAGATCATTCTCGACCAGCCTGATAATTTTCCCCTGGTGATCCGCCCGGTGGACAAGCAGGAGAATTATATCAAGCGGTGTGTGGCTGTGGCCGGGGATACTTTACAGATCAAGGACCAGGTAGTTTATATCGACGGGCAGGCGCAGGTGTTTCCGCCCGAGTCGCAGACCTACTATGATGTTGAGCTGAAGGGGCCGCTGCCGGATGAGTCCGTGATGAAGGAAGAGTACAATCTTGATGTCTCTGAAGACGATTATCGAACCACCGGTACGCCGAACCAGTATGTCATGCTGCTGACCTGGGCCGCCCGGGAGAAAATGTTGAAGAATGGGCTGGCCAAGAGCATTGTTCCCCAGATAGACAGCAGTCACGATGTCTATCCCTATGATCATATACATGTATGGAGCCGGGATAACTATGGTCCTATCTGGATACCTGCCAAAGGTTCGATCCTCACGCTGACTAAGGACAATTATACCATTTATGAAAGAGCGATCCGGGTCTATGAGGGCAACAAGTTCGAAATGAAGGATGGAAAGTTCTATGTCAACGATCAGCCTGTGACCCAATACACTTTCAAAATGAACTATTATTGGATGATGGGGGACAATCGTCATGGATCACAGGATTCCCGGTATTGGGGATTTGTGCCGGAGGACCATGTGGTAGGGGAGGCGTGGCTGATCTGGATGAGCTGGAACAAGGGAGTGCGGTGGAACAGGTTGTTCAAAAAGATCAAATAACGCAATTATCTTTTTCGGATAAAATTTGTGGATTGAAAAAAGAAGTCTTTCAGTTTTCCTACGATATATATGATTCGGCAGCGGACCTAAGCCCTGCCGACGCAGCGCTGCTTAAAAAAGCTAACGAGGTCACTGCGCATGCGTATGCACCTTACTCACGCTTTCGTGTAGGTGCTGCGGCCATACTTGACAACGGTGAGGTGGTCACTGGCACAAACCAGGAGAATGCCTCTTACCCTGCGGGTATTTGTGCTGAAAGAGTGCTGATGTCCACGGCCTCTTCCTTGTATCCTGGAGTTCCCATCGAGACGCTGGCTATCAGCTATTACAATGAAAATGGCCCCAACGACATCCTTATTTCTCCCTGTGGCATTTGCAGACAGTCGCTGCAGGAGTTCGAGCAGCGAACGGGGAGACCCATACGCCTGCTCTTAGGTGGTGAAAAAGGACCCGTGTATGTTATTCGACAAGCCAGCAGTTTGCTGCCATTGGCATTTACTTCTAATGAACTACGACAGGGAGCTTAAAAAAAATTTAAAAGATTTCCCTCATAGTATAGTTTACATTCAATTAATGGTATAACATTTGTTTTCTTATAAGTTTTATTGTAAATTAGGTCTCTATTAGTAACAAGTACTCTCACTGTCAATGTTTTTATCTACCTAGAATAATTATCCGTATCCAATTTCTTCAGAAGCTGAAGACAATAAATATGCTCCTATATCCTGAATAAAGTTCGCAATAGCGTATTTGTGAATACTGGAAGAATTTTATTTGGAAACTAATGTTGCAGTCAGATAATTAGAACCTTATGCTATCAAGACCTGTTAACCTCGCGATTGTGGATGACCATGCCTTGTTCAGAAAAACATTAAAGGCCTACCTCTCCGAACAACGAAATATCAACGTTGTCTTTCATGCTTCGGATGCACTTGACCTCACGAACAAATTAAAGGGAACATCTATTGACATCTTATTGATAGATATCTTTTTACCCAAATTAAACGGGAACGAGGCCATAAGGAGCATACGAGTCGAGTTTCCCGAAATAAAGATCCTTGTTCTGTCCATGAGCCGGGATATGGAGATGATCAGCGACCTGCTGGATTGGGGTATCCATGGCTATATTTCCAAAGCTGATGAGCCCGAAGATCTCTTACATGCCATCCAGACTGTTGCCTGCGATCATATTTATCGCAACACCTGGTTCACCGAGGCTTTATATTGGAGCCGGCAGAATAGCATAAGATCTTATACGGAGGATACAGCGGTGACGCTCAACGAACGTGAAAAAAAGATCCTGAGGTTGATATGGGAAGAGAAAAGCAACAAGGATATTGCTGATGAGCTGTTCCTTGGGGTCCGGTCTGTGGAAAAAATTCGCCAGGATCTGAAGGAAAAGGTCGGTGTCCGATCGACAGTAGGGCTATTAAAATATGCCATCAACAAAAAGATCATAGAATTCAGCCCAAGAAGCTCAGGGAATGGTCAGGTGGGTCGGGTATTTTCGTAATATCCGAAATGGATTTTCGCGCTATTACTACAGCGGGGGCGCCATTTTGCGATATATTTACCTCATATGAAAAGTCCTAGGGAACAATATGACGTCTCTGTGATCATTCCAACTTATAATGATAGCCAGCTGCTAAGCTATACCCTGACTTCTCTTGTAAGGCAGGATATAAGCAAAGACAGGTTTGAGGTCATTGTGGCCGACGATGGATCGTCCGATGATACGGAAAAGGTGGTGAGAATGTATAGCAAATGGCTGAATGTGAAATATCTATTTCAGGAAGACAAGGGATACAGGCCCGGATCTGCCAGGAATATGGGTATACGTGCTGCAGAGGGCAGGATCTGTCTGTTCATAGACGCCAGCGTCATCCTAAATGTACATTGCCTAAGCGAGCACATTAAATTTTACCAAACACAGCAGCGGGATGTCACCGCGATCGGGTATGTGTTTGGATTTGATCAGACAGCCGAATCGGAAAGGTTATTGAAAGAGCTGGTCAGCCCGGATGACCCGGCCGGCTCGGTTAAAAGGCTATCGATGCATGAGGTCTTTTTGGATGTAAGAGAGCCGCATTATGCCAATCACAATTACAGGATCGATGACCTGCCGGCTCCCTGGGTTTTTTATTGGACCTGCCATGTTTCCGCAACAAAAAAAGACCTGATGGAAATCGACATGTTTGACGAAAACTACGATGGCAGATGGGGAATGGAAGACTTTGACCTGGGATTCCGTCTTCATCGGAAAGGTGTCGGCATTTGTCTGTTAAGGTCGGCTGAATCTATTCACTATCCTCATACAAAGGATATGACGGAAAGAAAGATCCAGGGCTATCAGAACTGTATTTATTTTCATAATAAATTCCAGACTGCCGAAACGGAATTGTATTTACGGAACTATCATCGGATCGAATCTGTGGACGTCAATGCAGCATGCCGGGAGCTACCGGAAAAGGCAGGTTGATACAAGTATAGCACTTACGGACATGGGCGCCAGCTCGACGAGGATCTTATTGTTCGTAACAGGAATATTCTCTCTTACCAGGGCATTGTTCTTACGGGATATGAAAGTTTCTTTTTCGGGCAGATGAGGTATGCTTAGGCGTTCCACCTGGGTGTCGGGGCATTGCGGGCATTTCATATGGATGCTCACTTCCCGGACCAGATGCGGATTGCGATTGATCAGTACAATAGTGACCGCAGTACCGCTGGTGTCAACGGTGGGATGGACGGCGATGTCATTGTCTTCCGTCCCAGGGCAGGAGAGATATCTTTCTCTGTTGTAGCGGCTGAAAAGGTGGATCACTTCCCACATCCCTGGTTTCCAGGTCCAGGGAGCCAGTAGCTCGACGCCTTGTTTCATAAATTCTCCCATCAACGACGCATACCAGACGGCCACGGCGTTGGGATCATCCGACGCTATGCCTACCTCCGACAAACCAAGACCTACCCCGTGATCTGCTCCCATATACTTCTCCAGCCATTGGCGGCAACGGCCGAATATATATTCTTTCGCCCAGCCCGGATCGCGATCGTCGTTGGCGAATTTTACGCCGCTGGCCCCCGGGTAATCATAATCCCTATCGAAAAAGACACGGTGCAGCTGCACCAATTCTTCCCGTAAGGTGGTGGTTGGATAAAAGTGGATGTCCAGCACATCCAGCAAACGGAGGCCTGTTGCATTTTGTTCCTCAGCGACCCTTTTTATGAAATATTCCAGCCAGGGGTATTTTTTTTCTCCGTCATCGACGGCTGATCCATTCCATGCATACCATTGCCATTCGTTGGCAGCAGTAGGACCGACCAGCTTGATCGCCGGGAAGCATTCGCGGGCTTTTTTCGCCGCCTCGAAATAGATACGCATGAACTGCTCGGCCGGCAATTGTTCCCGCATGACGTCGTCATGTGTGACATTCCAGATATCCGGTTCGTTATCGAGGTTCCAATACTGGTGTATTTGTTTGTCAAGCCCCAGACCCGGTGTGGCAAACCAATGGTTGAGAAGGGCGACACTGGAATCCACGGGCCAGTCCATCAGGTACAGGCTCGGGTCGCCTTCCCGCAAAGCCCTGTTGCCACCCCGCATATCGGGAACTCCGTATCCCGCAAGGTTTTGTTCAACCCCTTCCCACCATCGTTCATCATTGAAACCTTTATCATTGAAATTATATCCGCTGCTGGAAGCTGCCTTGCCCAGCAATTGAAAACACCACATACCACTAACGCCTGGCAGCTCTTTCTCCAAAGCGCGGGCGGCAGTATCCCAGTCATCGGGATATACGTTATTGTACCAGTCCGGATGACTGGAAATTTTTTTTTGCCAATTGTATTTCGTGCCATTGTTCCCGGCGCAAAGCCTCATTAGCCTTACACCGGCTTCGCGCGCTTTTTCCCATTCCAGACGTGTGGCATTCCTGTCTCTCTGGTAAGTAAATGCGCTGTTCATTCCATACAGAAAAGGCGACACTGGTATGCTGCTCACCAGATCCGTGTCGATGATTATTTCGGTCATGTTTAAAATTATGCCTTTTGAAGTATCAGATATTTTCGGATAGCCGCAATTATATTGTGGTTATCCGACTTTTTCTTCATCAGTTTGTGTATATTTTTACAGCGTATTGGGCGGCGCTATCCCGAATGGTTGTGAGCGTTGGGAGCGAAGCTTTGTCTGAGAAAGGAGACGTGCTTTCACAGCTCTCTGAAAGAACAGTTTCGGAAGCACCAGGTTATATAGGAAGGGTCCTCTGAAATAGTGGAATGTCCATACTCTCTGAATAATGACTGTTGATAGCTGCTGAACATCCCGATCTTCCAGAACAATTCTTCTTCCGACAGCAGCCGGTGGTTGTTCTTTATATGGTAACCCACAAAAGCCCGTTTGCGGTAAAGCCCGTAGCTTTTCGTCCCTTGCACAAGAAGGGATGTATTATAATGATCATTATGATCATAAGGGCTCAGCTCATTTTCATATTCGGGGATATTAAGACAGACGCCTGACCTGTCCTCTAAAAGGTGCGCTGGTATTTCCATTTGGATAATGTGGTCTATAGTAGATGTCAGGTCGTCCCAGCCCGTGTATGAATATTCGCCGTCCACCCGTGCCAGGCTCCTTATAATGCCCGTTCGTAATTTTTCAAGGCTCTGGTGATCATATCTTTCGAAACCCCTGCCATCGTACGCTCCGTCCGGCAGCCGCAGAAAATAACAGTAGCAGTTGTTGAAGACCATGCAGCTGTGTTTCCTATTTTGACGGTCGGTCCATTCCATCGTCTTCCGATGGAGGTGCCCATCGACGGAAACCCTGAACAGGATGGATTCCTGCGAGGCGAACTCTCTGGCTTTCCAATACCGGTCTTCACTACCCGCATCGCCTGCTGTGGTATGGACTATTATGACCTTGCATGTCTTATCTGCCATGCTTTTGCTTATTTCAGGGTCCATGAAAAGCTGCCAGTCGTCCGCATGTGCGACAAAATAGATATCGGCTCTTTTATATTCCTCCATCAGTTAAAATTTTTTATCATTATAAACAATAACCAGCTAAATAGCAAACAATGACAACATTACAAAAAAAGATGGACATCTCTGTTATCCTGCCAACTTACAATCGAAGCACGTTATTGGAATACACCTTGAAATCATTGGCATTGCAGCAGACCGGCGGCTACAGGTTCGAAGTCGTCGTCGCCGATGATGGTTCTTCCGATGATACCTGTGCCATTGTTGAAAAGTATAAGCCTTTATTGCGCATCAAGTATGTTTACCAGGAGGATCTTGGCTACAGACCAGCGTCGGCCAGGAACAAGGCTATCGAGGTCGCGGAAGGAGAGCTATGCCTGTTCGTCGACTCCGGAATTATCCTGAACACAGACGTCCTCTACAAACACATCCTGTTCCATGAAAAGGAGGGTCCCTATTCGGCTGCTGTGGGATATGTGTATGGGTTCGACCGTGAAGACCACGTGGTAGTGGTCCTGAAAAAGATGATCGACCCGGATGATCCCGCCGCATCTGTGAGCGCAGTTTCGCAGCATGAGATATATTTCGACGTAAGGGAAATGCATTTTCGGAATCACCAGGATCAGATACATACGCTGCCGGCTCCCTGGCTTTATTTCTGGACAGGGCATGTATCCGTATCCAGAAGGAATCTGTTGAAGGTGGGCATGTTCGACGAGTCTTATGATGGGAGATGGGGGGTAGAAGACAATGATCTTGGCATGCGACTTTTCCAGGCAGGGATCAAGATCCATTTGCTGCGGTCAGCCAAGTGCATTCATTACCCCCACAACGATGAGAACAAACCGGACAGGGTATTACAGGGACGTGAGAACTGTCAGTACTTTCACGATAAATTCCAAACGTACGAAACAGCATTGTTCCTGAAACATTACGGCGACCTGGAGTTTGTCGACATCAATTTGATAAGCCTTCGACAATCTAGCAATGCCTGATCTGTATTTTCTTATCAGAAAGCGATGATATTTTATCAGTATACAAAAAGCATAGAGTAATAAAAAATGACTTTTAGTAAAACCCGAAGGGATAATTCGTAATGGCACTATATCTGAGTATGGCTATTCAACCTACTTTTAAAACTCAACAGATGGACGACGAAGCTGATCCCCGGATGTAACACACTGTAGCGATAGCTATGTCCTTTAACGCCGCTCTGGTTAAGCTCTATTTTAACGAAAGCTTAAAAATCTCCGTATGACTATTTTTAGGACCGGATGGCATTTGATCTATACAAGGCCCCATCAGGAACGAAAGGTGTCTGACCAGTTGCAGGACAGACAGATCCGGACCTACCTGCCGGTGAAAAAGGAACAGAGGAAATGGAGCGATCGCGTCAAGACCATTATTGCACCTATATTCCCTTCTTATCTTTTTGTGTATTTGAGCAATTCGCAGGAGTTCTACGAAGGCATGCGTGCCGATGGAGCCTGCTATTATGTAAGATCGGGTACATCACCTGCCAGGATGAGCGATGACGAGATCCATTCCATCAGGATGATGGAAAGCAACGGCGTGAATATGGAGGTGACCAACGATCCGGTGCAGCCCGGGCAACAGCTTCTGATACGCAACGGGCCATTGAATGGGCTGTCCTGTGAAGTGATCCAATACAAAGGCAAAAAGAGGATACTCGTTCGCGTCGATATTCTCAAGCGAACCTTGCTCGCCGACCTGCCTTCTTCTGTATTTATGTAACAAATAAAATATAAAATCCCCATGGCAAATTCAGACAAGTATTATGTTTCAGTCATAGTACCTACTTACAATCGCAGTCAGCTGCTGGACTATACGCTCAATTCCATATGTCTTCAGACGATGGATCGCAGTAATTTCGAAGTCATCGTTTCGGATGACGGTTCCTCCGACAATACGCTGGAGGTGGTGAAAAAATACGAGGATAAATTAAACCTGAAATATTTGTTCCAGGAAGACAAGGGGTACAGGCCCGCTTCGGCGAGGAATGCAGGTATTACTGAATCCGAAGGTACTGTTTGCCTTTTGGTGGATTGTGGAGTTCTTCTGAATGTCAACTGCCTTGATGAGCATTACAGGTTTCATATCGAGAAGGGGAGGAATGCCATTGCAATCGGATATGTTTACGGGTTCGATCAGGGGGATGGCCTGTTCAGCAACCTGAAGAGACTGGTGGTGCCCGATCAGCCGCAGGAGTCGATACGCAGGATATCCAAGGACAAGCTTTTTTACGATGTGAGGGAGTATCATTATACTACCTACGAGGACAGGATCCATGATCTCCCCGCGCCATGGCTGTATTTTTGGACATGCCATGTCTCTATCAGAAAGGAAGATCTGCTGATCGTGGGGTTGTTCGACACTATATATGATGGACGATGGGGCTGCGAAGACAATGATCTTGGATTTCGCCTGTTCCTGAATGGAGGACAATTCTATTTGCTGAGGGATGCCGAGTCTATCCATTATCCGCATGATGGGGATTGGGTCAGTAAAGTCGAACAAGGGTATCAGAACTGTATCTTATTTCATAACAAATTTCAGACGCTCGAGACTAAAGTGTTCCTGGATACCTACAAGAACGAAATATTTACGGATATCAACGCCATCTGCATGAGGATGAGATTGGCTGAAAAGGTTTGATGTAAGATGACAATAACAGCAAACGAGCGCCTTATCACCGGAGTCTTTGACGCGGGTTACGTCCAACGACGTGAATGGATGCTGTATAAGATCAGGCCTGACCATTACCCATTCAATGTTCCATATAATCTCACTGTTGCATCATTTGACCGGGAGCTGGTTCAAAAGGTGCTTGATCGTATAGTAGAGAGACATGAAATCCTGAGGACCACCCTGAAGGCAGTGGACGGGAGGTTGAAACAGGTCGTCCATTCCCCGGAGTCTTATCCCGTCCACCTTTCTTTCTTCGATATTAAAGACCGACCGGCAAAAGATAAAGCCGAGTATGTCAGGGGAAAGATCACCTTATTGTCCCATACTCCCTTTAACTTCGAATTTGGGCCGTTGTTTAGGGTAGCTGTTTTCGGATTAAGCCCTTCGGAGTACCTCGTTCATTTTGTATTTCATCATTTGATCTCCGATGCACAGTCCATCAATATCTTTCGAAACGAGCTCGGAGAGATCTTCAGGATCATCAGCCGAAATGCGGCAAATGCTTTACCGGGCATCACGCAATACAGGGAACAGACATGTTTTGAGAACCAGCTGCTCGACTCTTCCCAGGGAGATCCTTACCGGAAATACTGGTCTGAGGTTCTTTCGCACGGATCGCCTCCATTGCTGCTGATACATAAGGATAAGAGAGAGGAATACAACATGTATTTTCAGCTGAAGTGCCGGGAGGTGATGGAAAAGATCAGCCAACTGGATGCTTATGACAAACGATGTATCCCCAGCGTTATCCGCCGGTATCGGGTCGAAGAGGCAGGGCAGCTTAGGTTTATATATACAGGTGATGTGTTTGAGAAGATCAGCCGCTACCGTGAAAGAGGCAGGAACAGCCTTCTGTCTATTTTTATAGCGGCGATCCTGCTGGCTTTCTATCGATCCAGCGGTCAGACGGCCTTCGTGTTTGAGGTGCCTGCTTCCGGCAGGGCCAACAAGGACTTCAGGCAGACAATGGGATGGCTGACCACCGGAGGTCCCTGTTATTTTGATATATCCGGCGAACGTTCCGCCCTTAGCCTGTTGGACTACATCGACCACCAGCTTTACCAATTGTCTAAATATTGTGTATACCCTCCGGACGCGGTGGGCTACAACATGGATCCGCCGCTGGGCAGCCGGATGCCTGTTTTCCTCACGTTGACCCATACCGAGGACGATCCGCTTCCTCAAAAAACAGGTATTGTATCCCACCAGACGGAAGATGCGGGTACTTACCAGGACATTGCTTTCTTCTTTGTTGCCGGCAGCCGTTCTATAGAGCTGTCTGTTATATACAATAATATGCTTTTCGCACCTACTCAGGTCGAGGCTTTGGTCACGGAGCAGCTGATCTCGATGGAGGAACTTCTCACCATGGCCTTGCCTGACTGATCATCCAAATTTCGTCAATCAATAATAAATAAGCATAATGTTTCAGACAATATGCCTGAAAAAAGCTGGTGTTATAATACTCTCATTTCTCTGTTTATTATATGCAGGGACGGCTTTTAGCCAGTCATCCGGGTATGGGGCGCCTATCGACAGGATAGACCGCGAGGTCCGAAAGCTGATGTCGGAAGGGGATATTCCCGGCCTTAGCCTGGTTTTGATAGACAGCGGCCGGCAGATCATCCGCAACTATGGCTACGCTGACAAGGAAAGAAAAATACCGGTGACCTCCCATACCTTATTTCAGCTTGGCTCCTGTAGCAAGGCCTTTACGGCACTGGCTTTTATGGAGCTGGTCAGGGAAAGGTCCATTGATCTCAACTCTTATGTTTCGGACTACCTGCCATGGTTTCGGGCCAGCTATAAGGACAGCCCGGTAAAGATCACTCTTTTACAGCTTCTGCACCATACCAGCGGGATCCCCTGGCAAACCATTTCTTCTATTCCTGCCAGCAACGACACGGACGCTCTTACAAGCACTGTCGAAGGCCTTTCGGGTGTAGAACTGCATCATACACCGGGCAAGGAATATGAGTACGCGACCATCCAATATGATGTCCTCGCGCTGATCATTCAAAAGATTGCTAAAGAGCCTTTCGAGACCTATCTGCGGCAAAAAGTATTTGACCCATTGCACCTGGACTATACCACGATCGGGAGCCCGATGGATAGCAGCCAGCTTGCCACGGGTTATAAGGTAGGGTTCTTTCGGGCCTTGCCTTACAGCGCCCCTGTATACAGGGGTAACAACGCTGCCGGCTATGTGATAAGCAATGCCCTGGATATGGCAGCCTGGCTCAGGTGTCAATTGGGGCTTGGTGATCAGGATCTTTACCAGGACATCGAGCTGACACACCGGCGGGATGGGACAGTGCCGCTGCATGGCATGTCTTCCTATGCCATGGGATGGGAGGTGGTACTGGACGGCACGGACGAGATCCACCATGGCGGGGTGAACCCCAATTATACATCCTACATCGCCTTCAGGCCGGGGACGAAGAAGGGCCTCGTGGTGCTTGCGAACTCAAATAGCACCTATACGCCCGTGATAGGAGACAGGATCATTCGAATGATGGCCGGGGATGAAGAAAGAAAAGAATTTGATCCCGGCAACTCCAACGACAAAGCCTTTTCATTGATCTGTCTGATGATCCTTATTTATATATTAGCGTCCCTCGGACTTATTTTTTGGATCGTCAGGGGCATCGTCAAAGGATCGCGTTCCTTTGAAAGGCCGTCCTTTTCCGCGACGGGGAAATTCCTCATGTCCCTGATGCTGGCGCTTCCTTTTCTTTATGGCCTCTACCTGTTGCCAAAAGCGATGGCCGGGTTCACGTGGCAGGCCATTTTTGTGTGGACCCCTTTCAGCTTTAAAGTAATGGTAATATTGATCGTGGCGGCAATGTCCGTCAGCTACGTTGCAGGCCTGATCAGCCTTTGTTTCCCCGAGAAAAACGAATTTAGAAAAAGCTTTCCGCGCATATTGCTGATCAGCGTATTGTCCGGCCTGGCCAATATGATCCTTATTACGCTGGTGACCTCCGCTCTGGACTCTACCATGAAATTGAGATACATCGTCTTTTACTATGTTCTGACGCTGTTGGTATACCTGCTGGGCAGAAGATATGTCCAGGTAAGTCTTATCCGCTACAGCCGAAACCTTGTCCATGAGATAAGGATAAAACTGATCGACAAGATATTTTGCACTTCATATCAGCAGTTCGAGAAGATCGATCGGGGGAGAGTTTACACCGCCCTGAACGACGATGTGGATGCCATCGGCGAGTCCGCCAACATGGTTGTGATGCTCATTACCAGCAGCTTTACGGCGGCGGGAGCCTTTATTTACCTGGCAACCATTGCTTTTTGGGCCGCTTTGCTGACGGTTGGCCTCATCGTGCTTATAACCATTACGTATTACCTTGTGAGCAAAAGTACACAGCGATATTTTGACGAGGCCCGGGATACACGCAATGTCTTTATGCGGCTGGTCAATGGAATAATCGATGGATTCAAGGAGATCAGCCTGCACAGGAATAAGAAGATGGAGTACAAGAAGGATGTGGCGCTATCCTCCTCGGAATACAGGGACCGTATGTCGACGGCCAATATCAGATTTGCCAATGCTTTTATGGTAGGTGAATCACTGCTGGTCGTCTTGCTGGGGATAGTAGTGCTGGCTCTGCCCCAGCTATTTCCCGGCATTCCCCATTACATACTTATGAGCTTTGTTATCGTGCTGCTGTATCTTATCGGCCCCGTAAATGCCATTTTGAGCGCCGGCCCTTCCATTATGCGGCTGCGGACGGCATGGCAGCGTATAAAGCAATTCCTGCCGGAGATACCTGCCAACCTGGACCTTGGAGCAACGCAGGAAGCGCCGGATCCGGTGGTAAATTCTATCCGGGCCGAAGGTGTCAGGTTCCGATACAAGAACGATAGTGATGCGGAGGCATTTGAAGTCGGCCCGGTGAACCTCGAGGTTAGCCGGGGAGAAATATTGTTTATTATCGGGGGGAACGGCAGCGGCAAAACTACGCTTGCGAAATTGCTAACCGGGCTCTATGAGCCTGATGAGGGAGAGGTGTCGATCAACGGAAAGCCGGTGAAAGGATCTCAGCTGAGCGAGCATTTCTCCACGGTGTTCAGCCCCTATTTCCTTTTTGAGAAATTGTACAATGTGGATGTGAGCGGAAGATCGGAAGATATCAGTAAGTATCTGAAAATGCTGCGCCTGAACGAGAAGGTAACTATTACGGAGAGTAAATACAGCACCATCGACCTCTCGGGCGGGCAGCGAAAGAGGCTGGCATTATTACAATGTTATTTGGAGGACTCGCCTATTTATTTGTTCGACGAATGGGCCGCGGACCAGGACCCGGAGTATCGAAACTTTTTTTATCGAACCCTGCTACCGGAAATGAAGATGGCCGGCAAGATAGTTATTGCTATTACTCATGACGACAATTACTTTGACGTGGCGGATAAAGTCCTGAAGATGAAACAGGGTAAGGTAGACTTCGAAACCAGCGAATACACACGCAGTAATATCCCCATCTTTTCATAAAAAATCCTGGAGCTGACATCCATGCAAAAGACCCGTCTATACTGTTTTCCTTATGCCGGCGGATCCGCCATGATCTATCACCGCTGGAAAAAATTCCTGCATGCCGGGATAGATCTGTTCCCTGTCGAGCTGGCGGGAAGAGGAAGGCGGATCCATGAAGGACCGTATCATACCATTCACGATGCGATAGAAGATGTCTGGGAAAGGATTAAAGATACCATAGGGAGCTCGCCATATGCATTATTTGGCCATAGTATGGGAACCATTATCGCATATGAGCTGGCTCAAAAAATGAGGAAAGAGGGCAGGCCGGCTCCTCTGCATATATTTTTTTCAGGGAGGAGCGCCCCCCATCTGCAAAAGGAAGATGAGGAGAAATATTATTCAATGAATGATGATGACTTCCGACAGAATATATTAAAACTGGGGGGGACTCCTCCCGAGATCTTCGAATATCCCGCTTTGACGGATTTCTTTGTGCCATTGCTGCGAAATGATTTTAAGATCACCGAGGCCTATAGCTGCGAAGGCGACATATATCCGCTGGATTGCGATGTTACCGTATTTTCCGGGCGGGGGGATGATGTCAGCGCTGCGCAATGCGAGGGATGGCGGGAACATACGAATCGGCAGTGCCACATTCATTATTTCGATGGCGGCCATTTTTTTCTTCATGAGCATGGCAGACAGATGGTGCAGATCATCAACGAAACATTGCCGTACATAAAAGCAACTATAAATTAACATGTATTACACTACGCTGGGCGAAATGCTGGAAGGAAGGCGGAGCCTGGATAACAGGGGGGTCACGTTGGTGGGCAGCGGAGGGCAGGAAAAATATATTCCTTACCGGCTGCTTTATACGCTGGCGTTGAAGGGGCTCGGTTTTTTGCAGGAGCAAGGGATGACGCATGGAGAAGAGATGATCATCCAGGTAGACGATAACGAGGCGTTCATAATAATTTTCTGGGCATGTATTTTGGGCGGGATCATCCCTGTCCCGCTGTCTGTAGGGTTGCATGACGACCATAAGGAGAAGCTGTTCTCCGTTTGGAAGATATTGAAGAGACCAAGGTTCGTGACTACGGGAGCCAATCTCCATGCCCTGGAAGCTTTCGCCAGCCCTCTACCGCTTGAAGATGTCTGTGATGCGATCCGTGGCGGCTACATCGATGCAGACCGGCTGCTGGAACATGAGTCGAAAGGGACGGTTTATAAGCCGAAAGGACAGGATATAGCCTTTATCCAGTTTTCATCGGGCTCTACCGGCAATCCCAAGGGAGTGGTGCTGACGCATGCAAATCTCATAGCCAATATGAATGGCATCGGCAAGGCAGCAAAGTATTCCGATACGGATTCGATGCTAAGCTGGATGCCGTTGACACATGATATGGGGCTTATCGGCTTCCACCTGAACCCCATACTGGCTGCAATGGACCACTATCTGATCCCTACCAACGTCTTTATCAGACGTCCGTCCCTGTGGCTGGATAAGTTGAGCGAACATTCGGTAAGCATATCCTGCTCGCCGAATTTTGGATATCAATATTTGTTGAAACATCTTCGTACTCCTTCCTCCATCATTTGGGACCTGTCATCTGTACGGCTGTTATTCAACGGAGCAGAACCTATTTCGGAGACATTATGTCGTAATTTCTTATCTGCGATGTCTGGATATGGTTTGAAAAGGCATGCCATGTGCCCTGTTTATGGGCTTGCGGAAGCCAGTCTTGCCGTTACCATATCCGATCCGGAAAGAGAAATTGTATCCGTTGTGCTGGACAGGGGAAGGCTGGACATCGGCGATCCTGTAACCATGGCGACCAGCAGCGTGGAGGGCAGCACATTTGTCAATGTAGGCGCGCCGGTGAATTGCTGTTCCGTACGGATAGCGGGGGAAGAGGATCGTGACCTGGGTGAAGGTTTTACAGGACATGTGCAAATAAAAGGAGCCAGTGTTACGGCAGGATACTACAATAATGCGGCGCAAACTGCACTGACGGTGACCAGCGATGGCTGGACCCGTACGGGAGATCTTGGATTTATGAGGAATGGGGAACTGTATATCACCGGAAGGCATAAAGATATTTTCTTTGTCAACGGCCGTAATTATTATGCGCATGACATAGAGAAGATGGCAGAAGAGCTGGAAGGCATTGAATTGAACAAGATTGCGGTGGTAGGGTTCCACAATGAGGTGACGCAAAAAGAGGAAACAATCGCATTTATCCTGTTCCGGGGTGAGGAACAGCGGTTCAGATCCCTTTCACAGTCTTTGAAGGCGCTGATCAACCGAAGGGCGGGGTTTGAGATCGACCGGGTCGTCCAGATAACACACATGCCTAAGACAACCAGCGGAAAGCTACAGCGGTACAAGCTGCTGGAGGACTATAGGAAGGGGCTTTTCCACCTGGATGAACCGGCACCCGAGCAGGGACAGCCGCTGGATCTCACGGGGGTATCCTCTCCTGAAGAAAAGATCGGGTTGATCTGGGAAAGAGTATTGGGCAGGAGACCCGGGAACGATCGTGAAAAATTCTTTGAATCGGGCGGCACCTCCCTTAAGGCGGCTGAAGTGGCAATGCTGTTGGAAAAGGAGTTCGAGGTGGAATTCCCTGTCGGGCTGCTGTATCAAAAGCCCACGGTGAAGGAGCTTGTCGCAGAAATAAGCCGTCTTCCTGTAAGGAAATATGATCCGATACATGCCGCCGGGGTACGCGCAGCATATCCTTTATCGCTGGCTCAGGCACGACTTTACTATATACAGGCAGCGGACCGGGGGTCTACTGCCTATAATATACCGGCAGCGTTGCGGATCAAAGGCTCCATAGATATGCATAAGCTTGAAGAGGCCGCCCGGCGACTCATAGCAACACACGATGTATTGAGAATGTCCTTTGACGGAAGGCCCGTCCCTCAATTTATGATCCATGAGACTGCGGCCTTCTCCCTGATCCGCTCGCAAGGTGATCCGACACGCCTGGATCAACAGCTAAAAGATCTTTTGCGGCCTTTCGACCTGTCAAAGGCGCCCCTTCTGCGGATGCACTTGCTGGAGATGGGCAGCCAGGAATTCATTTTATTACTCGACATACATCATATTATATCGGACGGATTGTCCGTCTATCTACTCCTGGAAGAGCTGTTTGACCTGTATGCCGGCAAGGAGCCGGAGCCGCCTGCTATTGGATTCAAGGATTATTCCTGTTGGGAAAGAGAAGAATGGCAGGAAGGGAGGCTTTCCGGGGGGCAGTCCGATGAAACTTTTTGGCTGAGTCACCTGGAAGGGCCGCTGCCGTTGTTGGAAATGCCGCATGACTTTCAGCGGCCGGCTCTTTTTTCGTCCCAGGGCGCCAGGCTGAATTTCAAGCTGGGGAAGGATCTTACGCGGCGTCTCCTGAAGCTTGCGGCAGATCACGACTGCTCATTGCACGTAGTATTATTCACCGTATATAACATATTGCTGTCCAAATATACGGGGCAGGATGACTTGGTGGTTGGAATACCTGTATCGGGGCGACGCCATCCTGATATCGCCCGTATGCAAGGCATGTTTGTCAACAATCTGGCCATCAGGACCAGGATACCCGCAAACGCAACGGCTCTTGAATTGCTGCATGCCATACGAACGACTATGAAGAATGCTTTGGATCGCCGGGATTATCCTTTCGGGGCTCTGATAGAGGCCCTGGGTGAACAAAGGGACATGAGCCGGAATCCTGTATTTGACACTATGTTCAATTACCAGGACATGGGATTATTTCACTTTGAAAAAGATGATATCAGTGTAGTACCATATTTCTTCGACCCGGGGTTTTCAAAATTCGACCTTTCGCTGGAAGTATTTTATCATGACGAGGAGCTTATATGCGGAATAGAATATGCCACCTGCATTTTTAAAAAGGATACGATCGATGGATTAGCTCAGCACTTTCTGCGTATCTGCGGACGGCTGATCGACGAACCAGCGAGGAAAATAGCGGGGGAATGGATGCTTTCGGATGACGAGATGCAGGAATATGTCCACCGGTTCAACGACACTGCTGTCGATCTCCCGCAGGATAAAACGATTTACGAGCTATTCGAGGAGCAGGTCTTGAAAACACCGGATGCGGTGGCCGTGGAAGAACCTGGCAGACAGCTGACATACAGGGAATTATCGGAACACGCGGGATCGCTGGCAGCGCAGCTGCGGAAGGATGGGCTTGGACCTAATGTGGTGGCGGGAGTATTGATGGAGCGAAGCGCCCGACTGGTGATCGCGATACTGGGGATCTTAAAGACGGGGGGATGTTTTCTTCCTCTGGATACAGATCTCCCGGAGCAGCGTATCGCCTATTGCCTTTCCGACAGCAGGAGCAGGATATTGTTGAGCGACGGACAGGAAGAGAATCGGCCGTTGGTGAGGTTCATGGATCCCGGATGTGTATCCGGTGAGGCTGTGCTTCCGGGGAGCACCGGAACGCCGGATGATCTGGCCTATATAATATATACGTCTGGGACGACGGGACAGCCGAAGGGGGTCATGATCGATGGGAGGTCGCTGGTGAACTATATCCTGTGGGCGTCGAAGGTATATGTCAGGGATGGCTTGGGTGATTTTCCCCTTTATACTTCCATTTCCTTCGATCTTACGATCACCAGCCTGTTCACCCCTCTTATCACCGGCAACAGGATACTGATCTACCGGGAGGGGAATGGATCAGTGATCGAGAAAGTCATTGCCGATGGTAAGGCGGACATTGTTAAGGCAACTCCTTCCCATCTGAGAGCTCTTCTCCAGCAGAAGACGACGGCGGGACCATCCATCCGTCTGAAGAGATTTATCATAGGCGGGGAGAAACTGGAAAGGCAGCTGGCAAAAGATATATATGAACGATATCATGGGCTGGTAGAGCTATTTAATGAATATGGGCCCACGGAAGCTACGGTTGGATGCATGATCCATCTCTTTGACCCCGGTGATCCTTCTCTGTCGGTGCCGATTGGCATACCCGCAGCAAATACGAGGATCTATCTTCTGGATAGGTTCCTGCAGCCGGTGGGCATCGGCATACACGGTGAGATCTATATTTCGGGTGCTGGGGTGGCGAAGGGCTATTTGTTCAGGCCGGAGCTAACTGCTGCCGGATTTATAGATGATCCCTTTGTACCCGGGCTAAAGATGTACAAGACCGGCGATATTGCCAGGAGACGTAGCGACGGAGTGATAGAATACATAGGGCGCCGGGATCACCAGGTGAAGATAAACGGCCACCGGATAGAGCTTGCGGAAATAGAAACAAATATGATGTCGATGGACGGGATCAGTGGGGTTGTCGTGTCGATAAGGGCAGGCAAATCCGGCAAACCGATGATTGCTTCTTACTATACAGGCAGCAAGTCACTGAAAGACATGGTCTGGAGGGATTTTCTTACAGAGCGGCTTCCTCATTACATGATCCCCGCCAGCTATATGTGGCTGGAGGCTTTCCCATTGACAAAAAATGGGAAAATAGATCATGCTGCACTACCTGATCCGGCCTACACCAAAGAGCAGTACGATGATGACCCCGGAGACGCACTGCAGGAAATATTTGTGCAGGTCTGGCAGGAAGTGCTGGGTGAAGACCAGGTAAGGGTACGTGATAATTTTTTTGAGTTGGGAGGTGATTCCATAAAAGCCTTCCAGGTAGCATCACGGTTGCTGGAAAGAGGGATATCGGTGCAAGTAAAGGACATACTAACCTATCATACCATTGAGCATATCAGCCTTCATGCTCAAAAGATACATGAAAGACATAATTATGAACAGCATGTTATTTCGGGCGATAAAGACCTTTCGCCGATAGAGTGGTGGTTCTTCCGGCAGCAGTTCCCGGTCCCCGGCTTTTATAATCAGTCCGTCCTGCTGCGCCTGAACAGGGATGTAGATGACGGTATGTTGGGACGCGTATTTGACAGGATCATCGAACATCATGACGGGCTTCGGATGAATATCGATCCCGTGAAGGAGCGCTTATTTTACAATAATGATCATTTGAAAAAAAACTTCAGGATAGAAAGGCATCCGGCCGCGGCGTTGGGTAAGATAAAGGGTATATTCGATATTACCCGTGACCTGCTTATCAGGGCTGAACTGATACAGGACGTCAGTGCCGGAACATATCTTCTTATTACTGCGCATCACCTGGTCATGGACGGAATATCCTGGCGGGTGTTGCTGGCAGACTTGTTCTTCCTTTATACCTGTTATGAAAGAGGAGAGGACGCTGCACTGCCGCCGAAGAGCGCATCTTTGATGGAATGGCGGGAAAAGCTGGCAGAGTATGCGAATTCTTCCGATGCCGGCAGGCAGGCCGGGGACTGGCGCAGGCTGGAATCCATGCCATTCAGCATCCCGGTGGATCTCAGTATTGATGATTGGCGGGAGCATGATGCACATACGGTTGTCAGGTCGCTTGACAGGGAAAAGACCCGTCTTCTGCTAAAGGAGGCGCACAAGCCGTACAAGACCAATTCGTATATTCTATTGTGCACGGCATTAGCCCTGACCCTAAGGGAATGGGTGAACAGCGATACGCTGCTTATCGGGATGGAGGGGCATGGGCGGCATCTCGATGCCATCGATGTTTCAAGGACGGTTGGCTGGTTCACCGCTCTTTATCCGCTACGGCTGGAAATGCCTGCATCCCACTTTTCCCTGGGGCGGCAGATACAAGCTGTGAAAGAGCAGCTTTTCAGCGTACCTGATCATGGACTCGGATATGGAGTGTACAAATATTTACATCCCGCAGGCGGTGACACCGGCCAACTGCAGACCGATGTCAGATTCAACTACCTTGGACAGTTCGGGAACGAATTCGATAACGAGCTTTTTTCGTATGTGCACCAGTCATCAGGAAACAATTCCGATCCGGCCAATCAAATGACGGCCCGGCTGGATATCAATGCCATGATCATGCACGACGAATTGATCCTTGAAATAAAATATAACCGGAACGCACATAAAGAGTCGACCATCATACGTCTGTCGGACCGGTTTTTTTATCATTTGGGAGCTATCATCGTGCATACAATGAATGAAGATGAGGTACATTTCAGCCCTTCCGATTTTGATATGGTAAACCTGGACCAGGGAGAGCTCGACGCTCTCTTTTCATAACCCTCCTTATAAAATCAGATATATGCACACCGATGATATACAGGCGCTCGCCGGAAAGAAAATGCTGCTGGAGGTGCGGAACACCGGGCAGTCCACCCTTGACTGGTGCGGGGAAAATAAGAGGGACATCGACCTGTTCCTCTCTACGGAAGGTGCGCTGCTGATCAGGGGATTGCCCGTGAAAGACGGGACCGAATTTGAAAAGATACTGGAAATATTGTTCGAGGACAAGCTGTCGGATTATGTTTATCGAAGCACCCCCAGGACGAAGCTAAAGAACAGCCATATCTACACCGCTTCGGAATATCATCCTTCAGAGGTCATACCCCAACATAACGAGAATGCCTATTCCAATGTCTGGCCTATGCGCATTGGGTTCTTGTGCGAGGTCAGGGCAGTCAAAATGGGAAATACCCCTATTTCCGACAGCAGGGTCGCTTATCAGCGGATACCGGAAGAAATAAGGGAAGAGTTCCGGCGAAAGAAGATCATGTATGTCCGCAATTATTCGGACATCGACCTGCCATGGACGGAAGTCTTTCAGACGGAGAGCAGGGAGGAGGTAGAGAAATTTTGCACGAGCCATCATATACAATTCGAATGGACGGATATGGGTCTGCGAACAAGACAGGTCAATCAGGCTGTCATTAGCCACCCCGTGACAAAAGAGATACTATGGTTCAACCAGGCGCATCTCTTCCATGTCAGCAGCCTGCAGGAGGAAGTCCGAAACAGTCTTATAGAGCTTGTCGGAGAAGAGTACCTTCCAAGGAACACTTATTTCGGCGACGGCACGCCGATCAGCGCCGAGGCGTTATCCATTATCCGGGAGGTGTATGAGAGGACAAAGTTCAGCTTCCAGTGGCAAGAAGGGGATGTCCTTCTTTTAGATAACATGCTATTCACCCATGGCCGGGAACCTTTTGAAGGCCCCAGACGGGTTCTGGTTGGAATGGGTAGAAAATACTCCGAAAAATAATTTCCTGTTATGAGCGGAAAAATTGACAAGTCCAATGTCGCCAATATCATTGAGCTGACCAGGACACAGGAAGGAATGCTGTTCCATTATCTCGAGGCAGCGGATGGATGCGTGTATAACGTACAATCATCCCTTCACATCGAGGGCTCTCTTGACACAGTAGTGCTGAAAGAAGCCCTGAAGGTCGTACAGTCCAGACATGATTCATTAAGGTCGGTCTTCAACTGGGATAGGACATCCCGGCCTCTCCAGATCATATTGAAAGAGTGTCCCATTGAGCTTGTGTATACCGATATCTCCCGGGAGGATGGGGCCGTCATTTCAGACCTTCTCGAACAGCTTACTGCCAGGGACAGGGAAGAGCGTTTTGATCTTACTCAGCTGCCGCTGCGTGTCGCTGTCATCAGAACATCCGCCTTCTCCTATGTACTAAATCTTACGCACCATCACATTCTGTATGATGGATGGAGCACGGGCATACTGGTGAGCGAGCTCTTTTACTGCTATGATCAATTGGTCAAGGGCCACCGGCCGGATCCTGGCGGGTTACCCGCATTTTCCGAGGTCCGCCAGGCCATTAAAGCAAAGCCGGCTTCCCAGGAGAGCGGACAGTACTGGAAGGATTATCTGAAAGGGTATGAGCTCAAGGCCCTTTTCCAGCATCATCATACCGAAACCACGATGAAGGATACCATAGGAAGGTGCAAGGTGTCTACCTCCATGGCGGAGATCGAATCATTCGCAATCCGGTATAAAGTATCCCGCGCAGCTGTTATCTATGCCGCCTGTGGCGTACTTCTCCAAAGGTACTCCGGAGCCCGGGACATCACATTCGGGACCGCGGTTTCGGACAGGGATGCCTCTGTCAAAGGTATCGACAAGGTCATGGGAAATTTTATGAATATAGTTCCTTTCAGGTTGAAGGCTTGCGATGACAGATCCCTGGCAGAAGTGGTGCAGGCAGTGAACATCGAGCTGGCGGCCAGGACCCCGTATAATAATACTTCCTATCCCGAAATAAAGGAAGCTTTGGGTTATACGCCCTCGGACAACCTTTTCGAGGTGGTCATCGGCATTGAAAATTATCCGTTGGATACGGAGAGGATCAACAACACGGAAGGTATAAACGTACGACTGCGATCCATTCATGAGCATACCAGCATTCCATTGGCGATCTTATTTTTTTTCAACGACAACCTGGATATAGAATTCTTTTATCGGAAGAGTCTCAATATCAATGGTTCCATGGAGGCATTGGCAGGCCAGCTTATGATGGTGATCCATGCCATGGTAGTCAATCCCGATGAGAAGGTGCAGTCATTGTGTCTTTTGTCCGACGAAGACCGCGACAGGTTCATCACCCGGTACAATGATACGGCGGTGCGGTACACGTTGGAAGGGACGGTCCTTTCGATGTTCGAAGAGCAGGCGGCCGGCTCGCCGGAAGCTACGGCGATCAGTTATGAAGGTGGCGCCATGAGCTATGACGAACTGAGCCGGCGCACCGATGCGATAGCTGCACTTTTGGTACAGACAGCGGGAGACCTGAAAGGCGAAATGATAGGGGTGCTGCTGGATCGGGACGAGTGGCTGATACCTTCCATCCTCGGCATTCTGAAGACCGGGGCCGCCTATATCCCAATCGACCCGACCTATCCTGCGGAAAGGGTCATTTCCATTCTTTCCGGGGCAGCGCCGCGGGTCCTGGTCAGCCGGGGAAAATACCTTCATCTTGCAGGTGGTGCTGATACCTTGCTGGTAGACCTCGATCGGACGCGGCATATGATCATCGGGATATCCTCCGGCACATTTGTTTCCCTGGCGGAAAGCAGCGATCTCGCGTATGTGCTTTATACTTCCGGGTCAACGGGCAAGCCCAAGGGGGTTATGATCGAACACCGATCGCTACAGAATTATATTTCCTGGGCAGCCGGATATTACCTAAAGGGGCAAAAAGCCTCATTCCCCTTGTATACATCCATTTCATTCGACCTTACCGTAACGTCCCTGTTCCTGCCTCTTGTTACGGGCGGAAGGGTAGTGCTGTATGATGAAAAAGAAAAGGACTTGCTTATAGAAAGGATCATCATGGACAGTGCGATAGACGTAATAAAATGTACGCCGTCCCATCTCCGGGCATTGAGGGACTGCGGTGTACAAATGGATGACAGAACAGGCCGTCCCCTGAAACTGATCGTGGGCGGGGAACAATTACCGACATCGCTGGCGTCGGATATATATGTCAGGCTGGGAGGAAATGTCGAAATATTCAATGAATATGGTCCCACGGAAACCACCGTGGGCTGTATGATCCACAGGTTCCGGCCGGAGGAGACGAATGCATCCGTGCCCATCGGCACGCCTATCAGTAACACGAGGATTTATATCCTGGACGGGTCGCTTGTTCCCGTCCCGGTTGCCTCTCCGGGTGAGATATATATTGCCGGTCATGGATTGGCAAAAGGATATGTGGGAGATGACGAACAGACCCGCACAAGGTTTATTGATGATCCGATGGTGAAGGGGGAGAAAATGTACAGGACAGGCGATCTCGCCGTGAGATATGGGGATGGCACCGTTCTGTTCCTGGGAAGGGGAGATGACCAGGTGAAGATAAGAGGTTTCCGGATCGAGCTGCAGGAAATAGAATATCACCTTATGCAGCATGAGCAAATAAAGGACGCCGTAGTGATTGCGCGGCAAAAGGAAGAAGATAAGTCTCTCCTTGCATATTATATATCGGACAGGCAATTGGAGATATCCATACTTGAAAATTTTCTCCGGGGAAGGATCCCGGATTACATGCTGCCCGATCATTTTGTGCAGATGGAAAGGTTCCCTCTTACCGCCAATGGAAAACTGGATAAAAGAGCGCTTCCGGACCCGGTTTCCAGGCCGGTGGAGGAATATCTTCCACCCTCCGGGATCATAGAAAAAAAGCTGGCGCGTATATGGTCGGAGGTATTAAAGATAGAGGAAGCATCGATCAGTGCCGGGCGAAGTTTTTTTTCCATGGGCGGGAACTCATTAAAGGCGATCCTACTGGCGAATAAGATATTCAAGGAGCTGGAAGTAAAAATATCGTTAAAAGAATTCTTCATACATGAAAATATAGCCAGTCAGGGACGGTTTGTCCGCGATGCTAAAAAGGCAAAATATTACTCGATCAAAAAAGCTCCTGAAAAGGAATATTACAGATCGACCTCGGCCCAAAAGAGATTATTTTTCCTGTTCGAGCTCGATAAAGGTTCGCTGGCATACAACATGCCCTATGCCGCGGTTTTGAAAGGAGAGATGCACAGGGAGAGACTTGAACGGGCATTCAGGGAATTGATCCGCAGGCATGAAAGTCTTAGGACCTCTTTCCTCCTGGTGGACGGAGAGGTGGTACAGAAGATAGAGCCCGACCCGGCCTTCAAATTGGAATACTATTGCACGATAGAATGCCCGGAAGAAATAATAAAGAATTTTATCCGCCCGTTTGACCTCAGCAGGGCTCCTCTTATCAGGGTTGGTCTCGGCGATCTTGGAGAGGACGAATATCTGCTGATGGTGGACATGCATCATATCGTAAATGACGGTCTTTCGCAGAATGTGCTTATAAGGGATCTTATTGCTCTTTATGGAGGCGGGTCCTTGCCGGATATGCCTTTGCAATACAAGGACTACGCTGAATGGCAGCAAAACGGACAGCAACAGGAAGAAATTTCCGGGCAAAAGGAATTCTGGCTGCATGAGCTCTCGGATGAGATACCTGCTCTGGAATTGCCCTGGGATTTCCCAAGGCCTGCCATAAAGACCTATGAGGGCGCATCGGTCGACTTTGAGCTTGACAGGCAAGAGACAGCGGCGTTGAAGGCCATCGGAGAAAAAGAAGGGTGTACGATGTTCATGACCCTCTTATCTATTTATTATATCTTGTTAGGAAAGCTTAGTAACCAAAAAGATATTGTCATTGCCAGTCCCGTGGCCGGGCGTCAGCACAATGATCTGTCTCACATTATAGGCCTTTTCATCAATACGCTGCCTTTACGCGCCCACCTGAAAAGCGAGCTGAGCTTCCGGGAATTCCTATCGGATGTAAAAGCCAGGACCCTGGCATGTTTCGATAACCAGGCATATCCCTATGAATGGCTGATCGATGAGCTAAAGATTGAAAGGAACACAAGCCGGAACCCATTATTTGATGCGCTTTTCCTATTCCGGGACTTTGAGGACATTGCCCTTGCCATTCCAGGTGTGTCTTTGACGGAATATAAATATATGCATCCTGTAGCGAAATTCGATCTTACTCTCAGCGCCGGCGAGGATGACGGAAGGCTGCTTTTGAACCTTGAATATTCTTCGTCATTGTTCGGAAAAGACACTATACAAAGGTTCATCGGTTATTTTAGGGAGATCGTGTCTTCCGTGATCGGCGATGCCGGACAAAAGATCTCCCAAATCGACATGCTTTCGTATGCGGAGAGGGCTCGGCTATTATATACGTATAATGACACGGCAGGTATCTATCCATACGACACATTGGTGTCGATGTTCCAGCGGCAGGTCCGACATACTCCTGAAAAAACAGCCATCGTATTTGAAGACCGGGCATTGTCCTACCGGCAGTTGAATGAAAGGGCCAATCAGCTCGCCCGCCGGTTGAAAGAAGAATATGGCATAGGAAGGGGGCATCGGGCAGCCATTATGGTCGGGCGCTCGGAAACAATGATGGTTGGCTTGCTGGGGATCCTGAAAGCGGGCGCCGCCTATGTTCCGATAGATGCATCCTATCCTCCCGCCCGCACGCGGTTTATCCTGGAAGACTGCGATGCCAGCCTGCTCATCGCGGAAAAAATGCCCTCCGAAGGGATCGTTTTTCCCGGGCAGGTGCTGTTGCTGGAAGATGAGTATATAAAGGACTATGACAAGTCCGATCCTGACTGGCCGATACTGGTTGACGACTTATGTTATCTTATTTATACATCCGGCTCCACCGGTGCCCCGAAGGGCGTGCAGATATCGCACCGGAATGTCGTCAATTTTTTCTCGGCCATGGAGAGAAGACTGCCTGCTTCGGACAACGATTGTCTCCTGGCGATAACCAGTACATCCTTTGATATATCGGTGCTGGAGCTCTTTTGGACTTTGTGCAGCGGGATAGAGGTAGTGATCCATCCCTCGGATATTTCGCTCAGCGGACTGGATCGGTACCTTCAGGATTCTTCCATGGATTTCAGCCTTTTCTTTTTCTCCAGCTATACCAATCATGACAATGATAAATATGATCTACTCCTGGAATCTGTGAGATATGCCGACAAGGAGGGATTTAAGGCAGTGTGGACACCTGAGCGTCATTTTCATGAATTCGGAGGACTTTATCCGAACCCATCTGTTATAAGCGCCGCACTGGCGATGATCACCCGGCAGATAGAGCTACGCAGCGGAAGCATAGTAGCGCCGTTGCACGACCCTCTCCGGATCGCGGAAGAATGGTCGGTGGTCGACAACCTTTCCGGAGGGAGGATAGGATTGTCGTTTGCTTCGGGGTGGAACCCCAATGATTTCACCTTGTCAAGGGCGAGCTACAAAGACAGGTCTGCGCTGATGTATCAGCAAATAGAGATCGTTCGGGAGCTTTGGAAAGGGAAGACCATCCGGCGTCTGAACGGAGCCGGCCAGGAAGTGGAACTTCGGATATTCCCAAATCCTATTCAAACTGAATTTCCCGTATGGATCACTTCCGCAGGATCCACTGAAACATTCAGGTCGGCCGGGGCCATGGGGGCCAACCTGTTGACGCATCTCTTAGGCCAGGACATCCGGATGCTGGCAGACAATATAAAGGTGTACCGGGAGGCCAGGCGTCAGGCGGGGTATGATAATGGGAAGGTTGCCCTGATGATCCATACATACATAGGGGAAAATATCGAAGAGGTAGAATCTACAGTGGAGCAACCTTTTATCGAATACCTCAAGAGTTCCATCGGGTTGAGCAAGGTGATCTTTGAAGAAGCCGGGTTCGGCGAAGGGGACCTCACCGACGAGCTCAAGGATAAGATCATGAAAAGCTCATTCAAGAGATATTATAAGACCGGATCGCTGATTGGTACGAAGAGCACCTGTAGCGCTATGGTAGCAAGGCTGAAAGATATCGACGTGGATGAAATAGCCTGTCTTATTGACTTTGGAGTAGAGAAGGAGAAAGTAATGGAAGGGCTAAAACACCTTAATCAGCTGAAACAATTGTTCTCCAGGAAGAAAGAGGCCGTGCACCGGCCTATTACCATGATGCAGTCTACCCCTTCCTTTATCAAGCTGTTGAGAGAAGATCCTGCATCCGGGAAATTCCTGAATTCTCTGAAGATATTGATGGTCGGTGGAGAAGAAGCGCCGCTCGGGCTGATACGATCAATAAGAGCGGATAGCCCCGACCTGGAAATTTACAATATGTACGGTCCGACGGAGACGACCATCTGGTCATGTGTGCATAAGTTCGAGCCTGCACCGGAAAGGATAAGCATTGGCCGGCCTATACTGAACACTCAGGTGTACATCCTGAACAAGGATCTGGAATTGCTGCCGGAGGGTGTATATGGAGACCTTTATATAGGCGGCGCCGGTGTTTCGAAAGGATATTGGAAAAGAGAAGCGCTGACGGAGGAGAAATTTATCAAAAGCCCTTTTGCTCCTTCGGAAAAGATCTATCACACGGGAGATATAGCCAGATGGCTACCCGGGGGCTACCTGGAATTTGCGGGTAGAAAGGATCACCAGGTGAAGATCCGCGGGTTCAGGATAGAGCTGGCTGAAATAGAAAAGACGTTGCTGGGCTATGAACAGGTCGGGGAGGCGGTGGTGGTGCCATTCGAGGAACAGGACGGAGAAAAGAAGCTGGCCGGATATTTCATTGCGGAGGATAAGGTCGATATCACCGGGCTGAGAAAGCATTTAATGCAGCGCCTGCCTTATTACATGGTGCCCGGATATTTGTTACAGATGGATGCCTTCCCTTTGACCCCAAATGGTAAGCTCGATCGAAAAAGATTACCTGTGCCTGAGATACAAATGGCCGGTGACCAGGTTGCCTGTCGCACCCCGGAAGAGCGTTTGCTGGAGGAAATATGGTCAAAGGTATTGGGCGTTAAGAATATCAGCGTCAACGATAATTTCTTTTCGATAGGGGGCGATTCCATTAAGTCGATACAGATCATTTCGCGATTAAGAAATGAAGGGTATGAACTTTCGGTGAAAGATATCTTTACCGCTCAGACGATACAGGACCTGGCTTTAAAGTTGAAAAAACTGCAAGCCGTCTCGGATCAGTCGGCGGTGCGGGGGAAAGGGGCTCTGACCTCTATCCAAAAATGGTTCTTCAGCGGCCCGGTGGTATTCAAGCATCATTATAACCAGTCGGTAGTATTGGATTTCCCGCAGAGAATAAAGGCAGATGTCATAGAAAGGATTTTCTTCAAGCTGCAGGAACACCATGATGCCTTACGGATGGTGTTTATGCGGGAGAATGGCAAAATAATTTCCTTTACAAAGGGGCCTGATATGCCTGTATCCATTGCCGAGTATGAAAAGATCGATAGTGAGGACCTGTTCCTTTCTGCCGTCAACGGGATACAATCAGGCATCGATCTGGAAAATGGACCGTTAATGAAGCTGGGGCTCTTCCATACAAAGACCGGGAGCCGCCTGCTGATCGTAATACATCATCTCATAGTGGATGGAATATCCTGGAGGATACTGTTCGAAGATATAGAAACATTGTATGGTCAGATAGTAAAGAACCAGCGGCTGAGCCTGCCGTTGAAGACCGATCCTTTCAGGTCCTGGGCGGATCATTTATCTGAATATACTGCGGGTGCGCGTTTCAAAAAGGCAATGATATATTGGGACCGGGTCCTAAAAGGGAATCCGGCTCCCATTCCAAGGGACAATCCAGGTGAGGTCCATTTGCCGGGACAGAAGCTGATGGAGACCTTTATACTGGATAAGGAAGCCACGCGTCACCTGTTGTCGGATATCCATATATCTTTTTCCACACAGATCAATGATATTTTACTGACGGCTTTATTGGTCGCGGTAAAGAAAAACTATCCGGCGGCAGCCGTCACCATCGACATGGAATCCCACGGGAGGGAGGATATCGGAAAGAATGTCAATATCAGCCGCACTGTGGGCTGGTTTACCAGCATCTTCCCCGTTGTGCTGGATAGGGTGGGAAATGATCTGGCCGCAACCATTAAAGAGGTGAAAGAAACGCTTCGCAGCGTTCCGAACAACGGCATAGATTATCTCCTGTACAGGCCATCGTACACCGCTTCACAGATCTTTTTCAATTATCTGGGACAATTCGATACGGACATCGCTGGCAGGTCCTTTTCTATCTCCCGGGACATGGCGGGGGATAATACGGCAGCGGACGAGAGTCCCGCACACGATTGGGAGATACTCGGGATTGTGGCAGGCGGGCAGCTGACAATGAGCCTGTCATACAGAGGGGATCAGTATGAAAAGGCTACGATTGCCGCTGTGATGTCGGATTATAAAAAAAGCCTGGAAGATATCATCGGATATTGCTGCCTGTATGGAAAGGTGGAGCTTACCCCGTCCGACCTTACATACAGGGGGCTATCTATCGTTCAGCTGGATGAGCTGCAGAAAACATATGAAGTGGAGGATGTTTGTACGTTGTCTCCCATGCAGGAGTCGATGCTGTTCCATCATCTGCTGGATCCCGATTCGGAGCA
>Ga0105239_10000425_pt1 | contig 61548 bp, 55 predicted proteins | sample KBSC44metaG_FD_92761 | JGI IMG/M metagenome (GOLD analysis project Ga0105239, IMG submission 92761) | Corn rhizosphere microbial communities from Kellogg Biological Station, Michigan, USA - KBS C4-4 metaG | ecosystem: Host-associated > Plants > Roots > Rhizosphere > Soil | place: Michigan, USA...
CTCTTTACGATCACTTTCCTACTCTCGCCCACCACGTGGTGGTTAGTTATAATAAGGTCATAGTCGAGCAGGTAGAAGCCGGTGCCTGTACCACTCTTCGTAGCTATCTGCACTACCGTATACTGATATTTTTCTATGGTGTCCTGTATCGTCATTGTCTCTTTGTTTCCAGGTTCATATTGGCCATCTGCTCACTAAAGCTTATCCCGAAGTCATACAGGCTGTCGTACTTTATCTTGCCGTGGTCCCACTTCATACTTGCATATTTATCTTTGTAGGGAGCCATTGCCGCATCCACCGCCTGCTTTATCTTGTCCTTGTCAAATTCTTTGGTCTCTTTATTATAAAGCCTGTGCTCCATGCCAAGCTCGGCAAAATAATCGGCCTGCAACACCATCATATAAATGGTAGCCAACGCGGTAAGTATGCGCGGCATGCTGTAAAGAAATTCGTTGTACAATACCCCGTATTCATTCACCGTCACAGCTATCGCGGGATACTTGTTTTCTATATACCACTTGCTGTCTTTATTCGGATTGATGATGTTATCCTTCACCTTCTCGGCTTTAGGCGGCATATTTATCGCAAACGTAGATACAGATTTATACACACTCGCGGCAAACTGCTCCTTCGTAATATCCTGCAGCTTCAGTATACTGTCCCTCATCAGCTTATTGCGCTCTATCAGCGGCAGCGTATCTTTTTTATCCCAGTATAGCTTGCTGATGTCCTCCAGTTGCCCCAGCAGCTTTGCCTCCGGCACTATGAGGAAGTCTATCTTATATACAATGTCCAGCAGCATATAGGCAATAGCTCCGGCAAATGAATCCTGGTTCTGCTCCTCCGCCATCTTTAACCCCTCAGCTATCCATGTGCGGAAGTATCGGTATTTTATATCCAGTTCCCGCTCACTGAGTGGTTGTATGTGGTCAATTCCTGCAGGTTTTAGTGTCGGGAAGTCTGCAAGCAGCAGGTCATCTTGCCTGTCGGCCTTGGTGGCCAGCTCGCGTAGCGCGGCGTATAATTTATTTGGTGTGGCTGTGGTATGGTCGGTATCAAATATCATACACAGTGTGCCATCCTCATTCATAGCCGCCCGGCTATAATACATACTGAAGTTCATGTCCAGCAGCCTGCGCATCACCGCAGTGCTTGGCTCAGGCATCACCGCCAGTGGCACCGATGCTATTATGATTTTACCATCGCTTTTACCGTGCACTCTTTTACTGCCCTGCAATATCTCAAAGGTGAACGAGTCTCCCTCTTGCCTGAATTGCACATTATCCTCGGCATCGTCTCGCAGATAGTCGAAGAATACCAGAAAGGCCTCATCATATTTCTTGTCTTTATACAGGTCTTCTGCCCTGTACCAGTTCAATGCTTTTGTGTAGGTCTTATTATTATCGCTATACCTGCCAAACCGTATACCGCCCAGGCCAGCGAATATATTTACCGCAGGTATTCCGTCTCCATTATTGTCTTGCGGAGCATTAGTACTTTCACCATCCTTCTTACCAAATAACTTACCTATCCAACTCATGCTATTCTTTGATATACATCAACTAATTTATGGAAAATACACGTAAGCCAAAACAATTCACTATTATTGATGTGTAAAAAACAAGCCACTAATATATCTCTACTATATAGCGCGCTGATTTTTTAGCCTTTTGTTTATTTTTACGATAACAAACATTGTATGGTACTTAGAAGCCTTTTATACATTATTGCGGTAATACTCGTTATAGGGTGGCTGCTTGGCTTTTTCGTTTGGCATGCAGGCCACCTCATCCACATTCTGCTTGTCTTTGGTGTTATCTCTTTACTAATAGGTCTTTTCAGGAAAGATACGTCGTCTGACGACTAATAAGCCCAATTCACCCCAAACTCCTAAAGGGGCTTTTCATCATTTCTTATAATTGTGTGTTGATACTCTTTGCATCTTAGCGCCTTTGCGGTTCAATCATTAATTCACAGTGCTTTGTGTCCTTAGTGCCTTCTTTGAATACCCGCTGCAATACCTCCGCCTCCGAAAGTCGCAACACCCTTAGCGCCTTCTCCGTGCCCTTTGTGGTTAAATCCTTTAACTTATTAACCTATTAACTACCCAACCTACTTTTGGCTGTCTACCTTTTACTTTCTACTTTTAGTTTATGGCCCAAAACATACTGGTAATAGACGACGAAAAAGCGATACGCAAATCCCTTGTGGAGATCCTCACCTTCGAAGGCTTCACGGTCGATGAAGCAAGCGATGGGGTAGAAGGCGTGGCCAAAATAAAAGAGAAAACCTACGACTGCATACTCTGCGATATAAAGATGCCCAAGATGGATGGCATAGAAGTGCTGGAAATAGCCCGCGAGGAGCGCCCCGACACACCATTCATCGTCATATCGGGCCATGGTAATATAGAGACCGCCGTAGATGCGGTAAAGAAAGGCGCTTACGACTACATCAGCAAGCCGCCAGACCTCAATCGCCTGCTCATCACCATCCGCAACGCTATGGATAAGCGCAGTCTTGTTGCCGAAACAAAGCAGCTTCGCAAGCGCATCAGCCGCGGCAGCGAGATGATAGGTGAAAGCGATGGCATGAAGCAGATACAGGACACCATAGCCAAGGTGGCCCCTACCGACGCACGCGTGCTCATCACCGGTGAGAATGGTGTGGGTAAGGAATTAGTAGCCCGCCGTATACACGAGCTCAGCAGCCGTGCCAACGGCCCTATGGTAGAAGTGAACTGCGCCGCCATACCTTCAGAGCTGATAGAGAGCGAGCTGTTTGGCCACGAAAAGGGTTCTTTTACATCTGCTATAAAGCAGCGCATAGGTAAGTTCGAGCAGGCGAGCGGTGGCACACTGTTTCTCGATGAGATAGGCGATATGAGCCACGATGCACAGGCCAAGATGCTCCGTGCCTTGCAGGAAGGCAAGATAACACGAGTAGGCGGCGAGAAAGAAATAAAGGTGGATGTGCGTGTAATAGCCGCTACCAACAAAAACCTGATGGAAGAAGTGGAAGCAAAAAAATTCCGCCTCGACCTCTACCACCGCCTCAGCGTGATACTGATACAGGTGCCCAGCCTCAACAACCGCCGCGACGATATACCGCTCCTTATAACCCATTTTATGAAGGAGATAAGCGAGGACTACAAACAACCCGTAAAGGAAATAGACGCCGATGCCATAAAAGCCCTCAAAGCCTATAACTGGACCGGCAACATCCGCGAGCTCCGCAACATCGTAGAGCGCCTCATGATACTATCCGACAAAAAGATAACCAAGGGTGATGTGGAGAAGTATATAGTGATGGGGTAAGTGCCGCACGACACCAACCTACAATCAGTAACTTCTTTCCTGTTGTTAGAAATTGATTAGAGCATTTATTTAGAACTACTTTTTTTAAGGCTTTTTTGTTTTGCAGTTTTCAAAAATCTAATTTGAAGATTGATTTTAATAAAACATTGATCATCTTCTTCGTATATCCAGCCGAAGAAATATTTCTTTCCTGGTTTTTTGCCTTTGGGAAAGACTCGCTCATTGCCAGGGTTACCTTCATCTTCACTAGTGGATGCTTGATCAAACCAAGTGCTTTCAATTAGATATTCTTGAAAGACATTCTTATCATATACATGATAACATAAAACATCACCGTCCTGCTTAACAATAATAATTCCTCCATTAGTTGCGTACGTTCCCGTCCATACTGCTTCAGGAGTCATGCCTAGCGCATAATCATACAATAAGCTCCTTACTTTATAATTATAAAATGGATGCCCCAAGTCTAATCGATAATTTAAGGGGTTATTTCTCTCTAATATATTTAGTAGATCTTTTGTTTTATTTTCTGTTCCCGTATACTTATACAATAGCATAAATGAAATAATCTCTGGCAAATCAGTGTCAACTAACTGCATATTAAGTTGAAAGTTTTCCGATTGAATCTTATGGAATTCAATTTTGCAGTTCATTGATTCTAACATCCTTAATCTTCGGGCAATTTTAGAACCTTTCTTCTTATCCTTAATAGTTTCTTTATTAATCCTTTTGTAATCTATCTTAGTATTTGCTTTAGGGATTATTTTATAAATAAAATTTGTCCCAGGGCCAGGATTTAATAACGTAGAATCTTTACCCATCAAAGATTTAATACTAAATGATACAGTTGGGTCCATTCCTGTAGCTGCATCATGCAAAACGAGTGTGATATCGGATTTATTACCACTTTTAGCCTTGTTCTTTTTAATTAGTATTTTTTCTAAAAAATCATCCATTTCTGGAAGATTAAATGACCTGCCTTTTTGAGAAGAGACGAGCCTAAATAATTCTTTAGCCTTTTCAACAAACTCTATTGTTTCTACTTGTACTAATATTTTATCAGATTCCGAGTCCTTTATCCTAATCTTCCCGTTTAATATATATTCAAGTTTCCTTTCCGTTGTAGACTCATCCCTCAATATTTTTATAATAGGATAAAATACAGAAGAAATTTTTTGTAAATTTTTATCTGCAGCAAATAGCTTCCCATCAGCAAGGAGTTTAATTAAAACATATAATTCACTCCACTCTCCTTTATTTCCAGATAATGCCATGGGATCTACTTTAAATATTTTTGAATTTTTTCGATTACTTTTTCTGCTGTTGCTTCTATTGCTGGTACTGCGACCGAATTACCGAATTGTTTGTATGCAGATGCATCTGCTACAGGAATAACAAAGTCTTCATGAAAACCTTGTAAGCGAGCCCATTCTCTTGGGGTCATCTTTCTAATCCCTTCTCTGTTTACTTCGCCCTTAATTTTTGTCTGAGGGTTAAAGTCTGTTATTCTATTATCTAACACCAAGTTCCTTTCCCTTCCCATTCCTCCTACCACTATAGCATTCGCAATACCATCATCTGGAATTATCTCGTAGCCAAAACCATTGCCCTTATCTTCATGACGTGCTTTATGTTTCCTAAGTGTATCCATATATTGGGTCGAGAGATAATATCGCGTTGGAACAACCTTCTTCTCCTTTACATTTTTAAAGGTTGCTTTTTTCTCAAACGGTACAGGATACTCAAACGAGTTAATTTTCATGTCTTGTCTGAAACCAACTATAAATATTCGTTCCCTGTTTTGTGGAACACCAAAATTTTTGGCGTTCATGATTTTGGGCTCTGGAACGTAATAATTAAGGTCATTTCTTAAAACGTTAAGTATCGTGCTAAGGGTTTTCCCTTTATCGTGATTCATTAACCCCTTCACATTCTCAAGAAAAATCGCCCTTGGTTGATGGCGTTTAATAATTTCAGCTACCTCAAAAAATAGTGTCCCGCGGGTGTCTTCAAAACCGCCGCGTTTCCCTGCTATAGAAAATGCTTGACATGGAAAACCAGCACATAAAACATCAAATGATTTAGGTATCCATTTTTTTGTTTCTTCTTTGGTTATATCACCGAAAGGTATCTCCCCATAATTTGCTTGGTAAGTCTTTTGTGCTTCTTTATCCCATTCCGAAGTAAACACGCATTGTCCCTGTAGGTTTTGCATAGCCATCCTAAACCCACCTATACCTGCAAACAAGTCAATGAAAGTGAATTTAGGGTTTGGTGAACCGGGAAAAGGAATATCAGTACGGGGAAAAAGTTCTTGTATACTGCCCTTGCTGACAATATAGTCGATTTCGTCTTCGGCCATGTAACCTTCTAATAAGTCTCTCAAGAATTCGTATGCCGGTTTTTTAAGTGCCTTTTTTTTAGAATGGATATAGTGTGTTATTAGCGCTGCCTTGTAATTATCATGTCCATAAAGAGCCAATTTGAACTTGTTCCCGAGAGACTCTATAATTTTACTTTCAACCAGTTCTATAGTTTGTTTGCTCATCTTATTTGTCTGAAGTATCTAATGATTTATTTTTCGTCTTTTTTCCATTAAACAATGAGCTATTAAAAAAGTCTTTTAGTGAGGTGTCTAAACCCATCACAACAATTTTTTCAAGACTTTTTACGGAAATATTTCTGCGTCCATTTTCGACATGATTCATGAATGTTCTGTCAACATCAGAACGCCAGGCTACAGCCTCTTGGGTAAGATTTTTTTCGGTACGTAATTCCTTTATTCGGTCACCGATTTTTTCCTGTATTTCCAATTCCATTTAGGCAAAATACAGCTACGTGACTCATAATACATTTGCTTATAAGTCACGTTTGAAATAGTAATTAATCTTATTGTAGATTTTTAAGAAGGGAATTCAGCGTGTTATCCAGTGAAGATGTTTTTAGTTCACACCCCCATAAGGTTATTATTTTCCATCCATCTTTTTTTAGAGACGCCCTTTTCTTTATGTCATTTTCAAAATTGCCGTTTATTTTATTTGCCCACCATTCAGTTCTCGTCTTTGGTAAAGCCGCGTATTTACAATCATGTCCATGCCAGAAGCATCCGTTAATGAATATTACGGTCTTGTATTTAGGTAATACAATATCGGGCTTACCAGGCATGTCCTTAACATGCAATCTGTAACGAAATCCATTGGCGTGCAAAAAGCGGCGTACAAGCATTTCTGGCTTGGTATCCTTGCCTTTTATCCGGCTCATATTGTATGAGCGTGTGGCTTTATCATGTACGTCTGCCATATTGCAAAGTTATGCAATAGTCACGCCGGCAAAATCCCCTTCATCCCCTACCTTTGCCACCTCATTTTATATTTATGAATAGCAGGATAGCAACGCTGAAGGAAGAAGTGGCGCCATTGCGCAAGCGGCTTATAGAGCACGGGTTATATGGCAGTATCAATACGCTCCAAAAGCTCAATATATTTATGGAGTACCATGTATTTGCCGTATGGGATTTCATGTCGCTATTAAAAGTGCTGCAACGTGGGCTTACCTGTGTCGATGTGCCGTGGGTACCACGTGGCAGTGCCGATGTGCGTTACCTCATCAACGAGATAGTAACAGGCGAGGAGAGCGATGTAGATGAGCATGGCAGGCGCATGAGCCACTTCGAGCTATACCTCGGCGCCATGCACCAGAGCGGTGCCGATACCTCTGTTATAGAAGGCCTTATCAGTGATCTGTGTGCAGGTAAGGGCGTGGCAGCGGTATGGCACAATGAGGCTATCCCGCAGGCAGCCCGTGCGTTTGTCTGCACTACTTTCGATGTTGTTGATACAGGCAAGCCGCATGTACAGGCAGCGGTATTCACCTTCGGCCGCGAAGACCTTATACCCGGTATGTTCATGGCATTTGTAAAAGAGCTAAATAAGCAGACAGGTGATAAAGTATCTACCCTGCAATACTATCTCGAGCGCCATATAGAAGTCGATGGAGATCATCACTCGCACCTCGCCTACCAGATGACCGCGGAGCTCTGCGGTGATAACGATCAATACTGGCAGGAAGCTACTGTCGCCGTAAAAGAAGCCCTCGAAGCAAGGCTAAAGCTTTGGGATGTGATACTTGCAGATATTACTGCGATATAATAGCAGACATACTAACTAATAAGAAACCCGCTGCACGAGTGCAGCGGGTTTCTTATTAGTTATAATTTTTAACTTCTTAATTAAACGCCTACCATCAGCGGCATCAGCAGCATTAGCACGTCTTCATTCTCCACCTTATCTATCGGTCGGAAGATACCAGCGCGTGTTGGTGTGCTCAGATCCAGTTGCACTTCGGTGCCATCCATGTTGTTCACCATTTCCACCATCAATTTCGCGTTAAAGGCTATTTTCATATCCTCACCGCTATACTGGCAGCTCAGCATTTCTTTACCCTCGTACGAGAAGTCAATGTCTTGCGCACTTATCTGCAGTGCGTTGCCGTTAATATCCAGCACCACCTGGTTGGTAGTTTTGTTGGCAAATATGCTCACACGGCGCAGTGCGCTTACAAAGTCGCCACGGTTTATGGTCAGCTTGTATGGGTTGTCGGTAGGTATTACCGCTTTATAATCAGGGAAGCGTGCATCTATCAGGCGGCAACTAAGGCTCAGGCGGTTGCTGCTCACAAACAGGTGACTGCTGTTGTATGATATTTGTAACTGCGTTTCGTCTGCAGGCAATGTGGCGCGCAGCTGTTGCAGCGGTTTGCGCGGCACTACAAAGCCTTCCTGTGTAGGGCAGCTTATATCTGTGCGGCGAAACTGTACCAACCTGTGTGCATCTGTAGATACACAAGATATACTGTCTGTTGCCAGCTCGAAGAATACACCCGTCATCGCAGGGCGCAGTGTATCGCCACTCACCGCGAACAGTGTTTTGTTGATGCACTCTATCAACGCTATAGATGGCATAGTAAAAGCGGTAGTATCGCCCGGTGCCGGCTCCTTAGGGAAATCGTCAGCCTTCTCACCACCGATGCGGTACTTGCCCACATCGCTGCTCATTTCTATAGAAAGATCTTGCTCATTTACGTTAAATGTTATTGGCTGCTCCGGCAGATTCTTCAGGTAGTCTGTAAGTATTTTTGACGGGATACAGATACGGCCATCGCCCTGTGCGTCGTTCACCTCCATGGTCACACGCATCATGGTCTCCAGATCGGTAGCGGTAAGAGTAAGGGTATTGCCACGCAGCTCAAAAAGGAAATCCTCGAGCACGGATAGTACCGTATTAGCGCTGATAACGCCGCTTATCTGCTGAAGGTTCTTGAGCAGTGCTGATGAAGTAACAATAAAACGCATATTAGGTGTGTGGTCTGTTTTGAGAAAGTGTAAAACTGATTGCAAACAAAGATAGGTATTTGGATAATTAGTTAAAGCGGTAAAAGGGCAATGTGGGTAACTCGTTAATTGTCTTTACCAACATTTTATGCAATCAAACTGCCTTGCTGACATTTTAAATGAAATAACATGTCATGGTGGGCATGTCGAACCACAACTTATCAACAATTCTCCGCAACTTTGTCAGGCATACAAAAAGGCACCTTATTTGCAATGTATGTATATACACGCATTAAAGCGTAATCACCTTATGGCAAAAACAATATTTCACGCAGCAGATAGCAGGGGCCACGCGCAGCATGGCTGGCTCAATGCATACCATACCTTCAGCTTTGCAGGTTATCACGATCCTGAAAGAGTACACTTCGGCGTACTTCGCGTCCTGAATGACGATACCGTCGATGGCGGTAATGGCTTCGGCAAGCACCCTCACGATAACATGGAGATAATCACCATTGTACTCGAAGGCGCCCTTGAGCATCAGGATAACATGGGCAACAAAGAATCTATACAGGCAGGTGAGGTACAGGTAATGAGTGCCGGTACGGGCGTGTACCACAGCGAGTATAACCACAACCCTGATAAAAAGGTAAAGCTCTTCCAGGTGTGGATGTTCCCTAACAAGGAAAATGTAAAGCCCCGCTACGATCAGCGCATGTTCAACGCTGCCGACAGGGTAAATACCTTGCAAACCATCGTATCCCCAATAGACAAAGATGACGAAGGCCTTAAGATACATCAGGACGCGTGGATATACCGTACAGCTTTGCAGAGTGGCAAGACTGTTAGCCACACATTACATAGCGCACAGCATGGCACATATATAATGGTGGTAGAAGGTAGCGTCACCATCAATGGCCAAACGCTCAACAAGCGCGATGCTATAGGCATATCAGAAACTGACAAGGTAGAGATAACCGCCAACGTCGATAGTGATGTACTCGTGTACGAAGTGCCGATGGATTAATAACTAAACGTGCAGGCTTTAAACACCTAGCTCTAAAAATATTCAGCCCCATCTTTTGCAAAAGGAGATGGGGCTGTTGTTTATAACAATGTCTTTTACAAAACCCTATATATTCAACACGGCACGTTTTTAGTATATTTATCATCATGGATTACGTTTGCAGCATCAGGGGCGAAAAATTTACAGATAGGGAAGGGCTTACCTGGAAACAGTTACGGCCATCGCTACAAGAGTTTTTAAAAACAGTAAAAAGCGGCTGGACCGATGAATCCTTCATTTCTTATAATGCCCTCAACGATCTGCTTCGTGCCTACGTTGCGGATATGACCTCTAACGAGGTAAAAGAGCACCAGATACTTGCCAACCGTGTAGAGCAGCGCTTCGCAAAAGATGCCAACTTGCAACCTATCAACCCTGACCTGAATGGCCCAACTCCCACATTTGGTGAGCGCCTGTCAGATAAGATCGCCGAATTTGGCGGTAGCTGGCCGTTCATCATTATATTCTTTAGTATCCTCATCGTGTGGATGGGTATCAATATCTACGTGTTCAGTAACAAAGGTTTTGATCCTTATCCTTTTATCTTGCTTAACCTCGTATTGTCTTGCCTGGCAGCCGTACAGGCGCCCATCATTATGATGAGCCAGAACAGGCAAGGTGAGAAAGACCGCGAGCGCAGCGAATATGATTTTAAGGTAAATCTTAAAGCTGAAACGGAAGTACGTATGCTCCACGAAAAGCTTGATCACCTGCTATTACATCAGCATAAGAACATGGTGGAGATGTTCCAGTTACAGATAGATATGATGCAGCAACTGCAACAGCGCTGGGATGCCCTAGATAACAAGCTCGAATAAATTTTAGTAAATTCGTTATTCAATTTCTTTTATGGAGGTGATGACGAAGCATTACACTAAAGATGATCTAACCGTTGTATGGCAGCCCCATAAGTGTATTCATTCCCGTAACTGCTTTAATGGACTATCAGCGGTGTTTAACCCAGAACAACGCCCGTGGATAAATGTAAATGCTGCGGAGAAAGAGACGATCATGCAGCAGATAACTAAGTGCCCGTCTGGTGCGCTGAGTTACATTACCACTGCAGAAAATAAAGATAATACCGGTCAGGATATCGTTGTTAATACAAGCGTTGAGGCTTTGCGCAATGGTCCGCTCATGGTCTATGGCGATATTAGCGTAAAGGATAGTAAGGGCAATGAAGTAAAGAAAAATAAAGTAACTGCCTTTTGCCGTTGTGGAGCATCATCAAACAAACCATATTGCGATGGCTCACATATTAGAATTGGGTTTAAAGACGAATAAACGATTTATAGCTTGGCAAATAGAGACGTGATAGAATGGCTTAGAAACAGATTGCAGCAACCGCTTCCCGGTCTTGCAGCACAGGAGCGTATGATGGGCCGCGTAATATCCATGCCCGTAAAAGTACCCGACAATGCACGTCCCAGCGCAGTACTATGCATGCTCTTTCCTATCGATAACGACTTGCATGTACTGCTTATGAAACGCCGCGAGGATAAGACCGCGCACAGTGGACAGGTAAGTTTCCCAGGTGGTAGCTACGAAAAAACAGATGCTGATTACAAAGCTACCGCACTTCGCGAGGCACAGGAAGAAGTTGGTATCGTATCATCAGAGGTAGATATACTTGGCGCGCTTACATCGTTATATATACCGGTCAGCAACTTTAATGTATATCCTTATGTAGGTTTTGCAAAAGAGCGGCCCGTTTATAATCTTAGTCACAACGAGGTAGCTTACACACTTGAAGTATCGATAAAAGACCTCTTCAACGAAACCACTAAAACTATTACTGATGTTACTTCACCAGCCGTCCCCGATCTTATAAGACAAGTGCGCGCGTATAAGCTACAGGATGGCACCATCATTTGGGGCGCTACCGCTATGATACTCTCCGAACTGGAAGCATTGCTAAGCGAAATGGGATAGCCTTACACCACTACCACCTCATAATAATCTTCTTTCTTAAAGTATTTCTGCGCCAGTACTTTAAGCTCTGCTGCAGTAATGCTTTTGTACACCTTAATATTATTATTGAAATACTCCTCAGTAAATCCATTGAGTATAAGTGTACGCCAGCGTTGCAGTATGGAGAATGGTCCGTCCAGGTCACCAAGCAGTCCGCCAAGTAAATAATTTTTTACCAGCAGTAGCTCTTCGTCGCTCGCTTCTTCCTTACAGAGCACGTCCATTTCATGATACACTTCTTTCACAGCCGCATCCAGCACATCACGTCCGGCCTCAGTACTAATGATAAAAGAACCACCGTTCAGGTATGGCGACATAGAGCTGTAGATACCGTAAGTATATCCCTTATCCTCCCGTATATTACTCATCAGCCTCGACCCAAAGTATCCACCAAACAAAGTATTCAGCACGATCATCGGCGTATAGTCCGGGTGGTGACGGTTAGGAAATAAACGGCCTATACGTATCGCCCCCTGCACACCATTCGGGTCATTGTTTATTCTATGCACGCTCGCTGATGGCCCGGCAGATGCAAATTCTTGCTGTGTAATCTCTGTAGCTGTTAGTGGCGCCTTACCAAATACCATATTCATCGCCTGCACATCCTGCTCGGTTATCTTACCCGCCATAAACATGCGTGCGTTCACAAGATTGTAATGGTTCTTATGAAACGTTACAAGATCTTCTCTTGTCAAAGCTTCTATCTTTTCTTTCTTAGAAAATCGTCCGTAAGGGTGCGACTCACCAAAAAGCAACGCGTCTATCTGTTGATTAGCTACAAATTCGCACTGCCGCTCGTTCACTAATAGTCGTTGTATGGCATTCTGCTTATGCAATGCCACTTCTTCTTCCGGGAATGTAGGATCTGTTATCACTTCATACACTATTGGCAGCAGATCAGGCAGATGCCTTGTCATGCTATGTAGCGTGATGGTCGTAAAATCGTTCCCAGCATTTATCTTCAGATATGCACCATAAAATTCCAGCGCCTCATGTATCTCTTTCGATGTGTGTTTACTCGTGCCGTTTTTTAACAAGCCTGCGGTAGCATGTGCCACAGATGGCTTCTGCTCATACCACAGCCCGGCAGGGAATACCCAGTCTATCTCTACAACTTCCTGCACACCGGCATTGAGCCAGTATAGCGGCAGTCCGTTATCTAATTCTTTTTTATCAATAGGTGGTAAAGTATAATCAAATTCTATCGCATCGTGTATAGCGGGTGCGGTCTTGCGGTCTATCGTAGCGCTCATGCTTCAAAGGTAAGGCTAGATGCCATACACTTCAAAAAGCAAGACTTTAATCTTTAAAGAATATCGACCGCAGTTCTCCGGCGTCCTCTACCTTCATCTTGCCACCCAGTACCAGCCTGAGTTGCCTTCTTTGCAGCGCGCCGTCAAACATTTTCTTTTCAATATCTGTTTCGGGCACTACTTCAGGCACTTTCCTCGGGCGGCTGTTTGGATCTAGCGCCACAAAGGTCATGTATGCTTCATTAGAAAGGTATTTATATTGCGCTGTAAGATCTTCGCCCCATACACGCAGGTATACCTCCATCGATGTGTTGAACGATCTCGTGAGCTTAGCTTCTATCGTCAGCAAGTTACCCAGCTTTATCGGGTTTGCGAACGATACATTATCCACGGATGCCGTCACCACAGGGCAGTTACAATGCTTCTGCGATGATATAGCCGCAGCAATATCCATCCAGTGCATCAGCTTTCCACCCATCAGGTTGCCAAGTGTATTGGTATCATTGGGCAATACCAGTTCCGACATTACTACATAACTATCCTGCGGGCGTTTCGGCATCATATATCTTTTTGAGATGGCAAAGTTACTGATCTTTAAGCAACGCTTTCATCAGTTCATTATAGGTCATTATTGTGTATGGCCGCGTAGTATCTGTATTAAAGTACCTGGTGTTCCAATCCTTTTGGGTCACCGGCCCGAATGCTGTCATAAAAACAACTGGTTCAGCCGCATTCTTTCGGCCTGCGGTATCATCATCGGATATCATAAAAAATGTCCGTTGTTGCATATCACCCATTGATGCCGACATCATCATACTTTCATAAGGTATTGCCCAATCCTGCACGTTGTCTTTGCGCAGTTGATCTGTGTTTATGATAGCAAGTTTGGTTATTCTTTCTTGCTTCATTTTCAGTAATACCTGTTCTTCAAATTGTACCCGCTTACTAAAATCGCTCGCATAATAGCCTATATAACCCAACCTCGTAACAACGATCACAGCAAACAGGCAAATAGCATATTTCATCTTCGCTCTCGGCAGGTACCCATACACAAACGGCGTAGCCACGAGTATACCTATACAGGCCCACTCACTCTCTATATGGAATAACAGTAGATTTTTATCATACCCCCCGTAGGTAAGGCCCATTACTATTATATACCCTACAATACATACCATCGTCCATATAGTTAGCGCTTTTTTACCTTGCTTTATAAATGCAATTATACCTGCTATTAACGCTATAATGCTTATCCAGTAATTAGCAATACAACGCTGAAAGAACATTACTGCAACAGGCCGGATAAACGTTTTCACCACATCCGGAATAGAAAAATGCGTTATGCCATGCAGGTGCTCACCATCATAAGAGCTGGTTCGGGTGATGTAATATTTCACTATTAATACTGCTGCCAGTAGTACACTGAGCACTACCGATTCTTTCTGTGTGAACGGCCAATACTTTTTTTCCATCCATAGAAATACCCATAAAAAGAACATAGGTATTACTACAATAAAGTGAGTGAAGATCGCCAGAAACGATAGCAGAATAAACGGCACTATTATTGCCGTAAGCCTCACTTTCTTTTCTCCCAACCACAAAGTCACCCCAAAAAATAAGAACATCCATGCTACGGCCTGGTGTATCTCATTGTTTGTCCAGAAATATGTGGCGCTAAAGAACAGCAAATAATACAGCGTCATTAGTATTGTCAACGAATACTGTCTGAGCCTGTAAAGTATACCTGCTACAGCTAGGTAAAATACATTGAAGCTTATGGAGTATGCGATAAGTATTACTCTAATCGGCAAATGCAGCATTTGTCCTATGTACGGCACTATCTGTGTTATGAACGAGCCATATCTGTGCTCCTGTATACATAGCGACTTGTTATTTATAATACTGAACGCGATGTAAGAAGCGTCTGCAAAGAACGCCCGCTCTTTATAAAATATCATAGCCAGTAGCAGCAATATGCTCATTGCCACCAGCGATAGTTTAGCAACCACCTTCACAACACCGCTTTCATTCATGGTTTATAGATTCTACGCAACAAGATAACAAAAGAAAAGCTACCCGTAACATGGGTAGCTTTTCATAAATTTATTTTTTACACCGCAACTGCGTTTCGCTCATATCCGCTTCCTGCCGCTGCTGACTGCAAATTATTTAAGGATGCTGATTGCCTTAACACCAGCTTGCTTACCATCTTTATTGATGGTCATGTAGTAGGTGCCCGTAGCTAGTGCGCCTGGGAATGATACTTGTGTATGCGTATCCAGTGTGCCTGTTGCTATCTTCTGTCCGTTGATGTTTATCAACTCATAGCTCCAAGCACCCGCACCTGCCGGAACATCTACTGTTACCGCGTGGTTCACTGCCGGATTAGGATATACATTCACATCGTCATTCGTAAGTATAGCCACACCTGTAGTGTTTGCCAGGCGCGATTGATCTGTTGTAACACTTGATGGTGTACTAAATGTACTATCTGTGAACGTTACATCAGCAAGTGGTGTAAACTCACCCACACGGTAGTAGTAATCGTGGTAAGATGAAATTACTTGTCCTTCTGTTACACCAAAACTTGTCAATAACAATGCTGAAGGTACTGCTCCACCGATGAAAAAACTATCTTCTATACTTTCTGTTACACGCACTTTCAATACATCCATTAATCCCGAAGCTGTACCTCCATAGTTTGTCACTTTCATTTTGCCCCAGCCTATTACAGAATCAGATTCTGTAACATGTGCCTTTACAACACCGGCTGCATGATCATAAGATGCGATAGCAACTGTAAGAATAAAATCAAAATCATAGTTATAGTCTGATGACCAATTGCTTCCATAGGTAACCGGAAAAGCAAATTTTATTCTCGGGCTACTGTATACAGCATTTTGTGCGGGTATTACCAGGCTGTCACCCGGAGAGCCTGTTGTTGTGTAGAGGCTGTAGCCAATACGTTGCACATTAATACTTGTTTGCGTTAATGCACCTGCGGATAAATTATTTTCTATGTTACCCTTGTAAATAAAAGAGGAAAAATTGAAAAAGACACTATCTGCGAAAGTTGCACCACCGCTACCGGCTACACGAATAGCATAGTCATTGCCTGCTTCCGCAAGGGTTGTGAGGTCCCACGTGGCTGATGTCATCGTACCCGCTGTAGACAGGTTACTTGGATAAGTAGAGGTTGCCGTAGTGCTGGTCAGCGTGTCAATACCCATTATAGTAGTATAGTCTGTCGAGTTCAGCGTTATCTGCGCCGAAGCTGTTGCAGTTACAAATAATGCACCCGCGAGTGTGAGTAGTTTTCTTTTCATAAGTTTGGTTTTTCTATAATAAAATTATTACAAATAAATGATTTGTGCAATTTTAATCCCCGTCCGGCATCGGTAGTAATCTGATAAAATTCTTCATTAAAACCACTCCAACCTAGAACTCAACTAATCAACACTTCAATGTTATTTAGAAAGGTGCATACTCCGTTCCTTGTATAACTGCCTGAACCATGGGTCTCTCAGGTTCTTTATAAAGCGTATCGCCTCTCCTGTGCTCTTCATTTCAGGCCCCAGCTCCTTATTTACATTCGGGAATTTATTAAAGCTGAATATTGGCTCCTTAACAGCAAAGCCATCTAGGTGTTTCTCTATCTTCAGATCCTTTAGCTTCAGCTCGCCAAGCATCACCTTAGTAGCTATGTTCAGATAAGGTATACCGTATGCCTTAGCTATGAATGGTGTTGTACGGCTGGCGCGCGGATTGGCCTCTATTACATACACCTTACCGTCTTTTATGGCGTATTGTATATTTATCAGCCCTTTTATATTTAAACTCAGCGCTATCTTTTTCGCTATATCCGCCATCTCGTCTACAATAAGTGGCCCCAGGTTAAAGACGGGTAGCAAGGCATGGCTATCACCACTGTGGATACCGGCCGGCTCTATATGCTCCATGATGCCCATTATATGCACACTTTCACCATCACATATTGCATCTACCTCTGCCTCCTGGCATCTGTCCAGGAAGTGGTCTATAAGTATCTTATTTCCCGGCAAGTGCTTCAGCAGGCTTACCACGCTTTTTTCCAGGTCTTCGTCATTTATCACGATACGCATGCGTTGTCCGCCCAGTACGTACGATGGGCGCACCAGTACCGGATAGCCTACTTCCTTCGCTACTTCTATCGCTTCATCAGTTGTATATGCTGTAGCGTATTTAGGATATGGTATTCCCAGCTCCTTCAGCATATCGCTAAAGCGCCCCCTGTCTTCGGCAATATCCATATTGTCAAACGAGGTGCCTATTATCTTTATCCCTTTTTCATGCAGGCGTCTTGCCAGTTTTAGCGCGGTTTGTCCGCCCAACTGCACTATTACGCCATCCGGTTGTTCATGTTCTATTATTTCCCACAGATGTTCCCAGTATACCGGCTCAAAGTATAGCTTATCAGCTATGTCAAAGTCTGTCGATACCGTTTCCGGGTTACAGTTCACCATTATGGCTTCGTATCCTGCTTCCCTTATTGCCAGCAGTCCATGTGTGCAGCAGTAGTCAAATTCTATTCCTTGTCCTATTCGATTGGGCCCGCTGCCCAATACTATTATTTTCTTCTTTGTACCTTTTTTACTTTCGTTAAATAAGATGTCTTTATTCTTTTTTGCTGAGCGCGATGTAGGCTCAAAAGTGCTGTAATAGTAAGGTGTCTTCGCCTCAAACTCTGCGCTGCAGGTATCCACCATCTTATACACACGGGTTATACCCAGCGCCTTTCTATGCTCATATACTTCCTCTTCTGTACAGTCTTTTACCAGTTCCGCTATCTGCTCGTCGCCAAAACCCATTTGTTTCGCATCGCAAAGTAATTGCTCCGGTAACTTTTCCAGGTGTTTATACTTGCGTATCTCACTCTCCATGTTCACTATATCCTGTATCTGGTATAGAAACCATCTGTCTATCTGTGTTATTTCGCGTATCGTTTTTATAGATACACCCGCTGCCAGTGCTTCTTTTATACGGAAGATGCGATCCCACGTCGGCCGTTTCAGTGTGTCTATCAGCTCTTCTGGCCTCAGCCTGCTTGTGCTTAGGAAAGACAGGCCGGTTGCGTTATTCTCAAGGCTCTGGCAAGCTTTCTGTAGCGCTTCGGGGAATGTGCGGCCTATCGCCATCACTTCACCTACAGATTTCATTTGCAGTCCCAGCGTATCGTCCGCCCCTTTGAATTTATCAAAGTTCCAGCGTGGCATTTTTACGATCACATAGTCCAGTGCGGGCTCAAAGTAGGCTGATGTGGTCTGTGTTATCTGGTTCTTCAATTCATCGAGTGCGTAGCCTATAGCCAGTTTGGCAGCTATCTTTGCTATCGGGTACCCCGTAGCTTTCGATGCCAGCGCCGATGACCTGCTCACGCGTGGATTTATTTCTATAGCTATTATTTCCTCTGTTTCAGGGTTTAGTGCGAACTGTACATTACAACCTCCTGCGAAATTGCCCAGGTCGCGCATCATTTTTATCGCGGTATTACGCATTAGCTGAAAGCCTGTATCGCTAAGCGTCATCGCAGGCGCCACTGTTATACTGTCGCCGGTATGTATACCCATGGGGTCAAGGTTCTCTACGGTACAGATGATAACCACATTATCATTCATATCGCGCAACAGCTCCAGTTCAAATTCTTTCCAGCCGAGCATAGCTTTTTCTACCAGCACCTCGTGCATGGGCGATGCGGCCAATCCTCTTTCCAGTGCGCCTTCCAGCTCATCTTTATGCATCACGATACCACCGCCCGATCCGCCGAGGGTAAACGATGGTCTTATCACGATCGGCAAGCCAATTTCCTGTGCAAATTCCTTTCCTTCCAGTTGCGAGTTAGCTGTTTTCGCTGTTGCTACCGGCACGCCTATTTCTATCATCCACTTACGGAATAGCTCCCTGTCTTCGGCTTTATCTATTGCCTTTATATCCACGCCTATCAGGCGCACATTGTTGCGCTCCCATATACCTAGTTCATCTGCTTCTTTTGCCAGGTTTAGCGCGGTTTGTCCACCCATGGTAGGCAGCACCGCGTCTATATCGTTCTCCTCCAATATCTGTTCTATACTTTCCACGGTCAGTGGCAGCAGGTATACCCTGTCCGCCATAATCGGGTCGGTCATAATAGTAGCCGGGTTCGAGTTGATGAGTATCACCTTTATCCCTTCTTCACGCAGGCTTCTCGCAGCTTGCGAGCCTGAATAGTCAAATTCGCATGCCTGGCCGATAATAATGGGGCCGGAGCCAATGATAAGTACACTTTTGATTGAAAGATCGCGTGGCATTATTTAAGATTCAAAATTTTTTGAAGGTTAAAATTTCAAAGCAATTAGGCTTTGATGTGCGAGCGATGAGCAGATACGAAAATCGGGCTCAACGCCCGAAGCGCAAAATTAAGTAAAATTGCTAAAATTATGAACCTCAATTATAGCTGCTTCCCGTTAAATAAAAAACAACTACGTATATCCCTTTTTTGCTACAAAATGACTTTTGTAATGTGTCCTATCTTTTTAACTAAATGCAATTTATCACATGCACATGTTTTTGCATTTATACATTGCTTTTTCAAATTATCGAATTGCTGAATTTGCAAGCTAATCCCGCTTTATTTGTATAATTTTACCGCTACACGGATAATAATCCGTATTTCAGCTACATTTTTCGCACTTTTGCGATTATTATAAAAACATACACCGTAATGAGTTTTTTGGGATTTTTTAAATTCCTGACACAGGAAATTGCAATTGATCTTGGCACAGCCAACACACTTATCATACATAATGATCAGGTAGTAGTAGATGAGCCTTCGATAGTGGCCATAGACCGCACCACCAATAAGATCGTAGCCGTGGGCAAAAAGGCTATGATGATGCACGAAAAGACGCACGAAAATTTGAAGACGATACGCCCGCTTAAGGATGGTGTTATTGCAGATTTTAATGCAGCCGAAGGTATGCTGCGCGAAATGATAAAGCTGGTATATCCTAAGAAGCCAATGTTCCCGCCCAGCTGGCGCATGGTTATCTGTATACCATCAAGTATCACAGAGGTGGAAAAACGTGCTGTTCGCGATAGTGCGGAGCAGGCCGGAGCTAAAGAAGTGTACATGATACACGAGCCTATGGCCGCAGCCCTTGGTATAGGTATAGATGTAGAAGAGCCTACCGGTAATATGATCATCGATATTGGTGGTGGTACCACTGGTATATCTGTTATCGCGCTCGCGGGTATCGTTTGCGATCAGTCCATACGAATCGCCGGCGATGAGTTTACAGGAGATATAATGGAGGCGATGCGCCGTTATCATAGTCTTATGATAGGTGAGCGTACTGCCGAACAGATAAAGATACACGTAGGCTCGGCGTTGAAAGAGCTGGACACACCTCCTGATGATATCGCGGTTAACGGACGTGACCTTGTAACAGGTATCCCGAAACAAATAATGGTATCGTACCAGGAAGTTGCTGAAGCGCTCGATAAATCTATTTTCAAAATTGAAGAGGCAATTCTAAAAGCCCTCGAAAGCACACCTCCTGAGCTTGCTGCCGATATTTATCGTCGTGGCTTGTATCTTACAGGTGGTGGCGCATTGCTGCGCGGCCTCGATAAGCGTATATCTCACAAAATAAAATTACCGGTGCATGTAGCAGACGATCCGTTACGTGCCGTGGTAAGAGGCACAGGCATGGCGCTAAAAAATGTAGCGCGGATGCCATTCCTCATGAAATAAAAATTGAGCTCCTTTACAGGAGCTTTTTTGTAACTAAGAATAGTTTTACTTTTAGACTACCGACTTTATACTTACTACTTTCGACTTATAGAAGTGCGCAACTTTATATTATTCATACGCCGCTTTTTCAATCTCATATTATTTCTCGCGCTTGAGATAATGTGTATCGTGTTTATTGCACATACTAAAACACTGCAAGGCAATGATATCGTGAGTTCTGCGAATGCAGTATCCGGTATTATATACAAGAAGCAAAGCGACGTGGTTTATTACTTTGGGTTAAAGAGAATGAACGAAAGCCTGATGGATGAGAATGCACGTTTGCGGAAAGAGCTCGACCAGATACGCACAATGGATACGTTAAAGGATAGCATGGTGCACAAGCCAATTACCACTACCGACTCTACAAAACGCATCATACAATACGCCGACTATGTATACCGTACAGCGCATGTTATCAATAACTCGGTCAATTCGGCAAATAATTATATTACCATAGACCGCGGCTCTAAAGATGGTATAAGTCCTAAGATGGCCGTTATAACAAGCTCCGGAGTTGTAGGTCGTGTGGAGCATGTGTCCCCGCATTTTGCCAGTGTGCTTTCCGTATTAAGTGTACAACAATCTGTAAGTGCCAAATTAAAAGATGGCACGTTTGGCTATGTTAAGTGGGATGAGAAACAACCCGATGAGCTGATAATGAAGGAAGTACCACAGCAGATAAAAATTAAAAAAGGTGATTCCGTTTCTACAACCAGTTATTCATTCTTCCCTGCCGATGTATTGATAGGTACTGTAACAAGAATTGATATAGTGAAGAAAAACAATCAACAGATATTACATTTACAACCGTCGACAAATTTTCGCAACATACAGTACGTATATGTTATAGAGAACAAACTTGCGGCTGAGAAAAAACAATTAGAAGACTCAACAGGAAAAAAGTAGGCAATGAACGTTTACCTGAAAAATTTTTTACGGTTCAGTATCATCGTACTCCTGCAGGTACTGATACTCGATAAAATAACGCTTCGCTGGTGGCACGAGCCGTACGGTTTCCCTGTGTTCATTCCCTACGTTTATCCGCTGTTCATCTTGCTATTACCCTTCGAAACACCGGTGTGGGCATTGCTCATACTCGGATTCGTCCTGGGTATTACCGTCGACACATTTATGAATACCGCTGGTATACACGCTTGTGCTACGATATTACTTGCATACCTGCGCACAAATGTGCTTAGCGCGCTACTACCACGAAATCTTTCCGAGTATCAGAACCAATCTCCATCAATAAAAAGTATGGGGTGGATGCCATTCCTTGTTTATAGTGGCTTCCTTATCATACTGCACCACCTTGTTTTCTTCACTATAGAGCTATGGAATTTCTCTAACATTGGTTATCTCTTGCTCAAGATATTAGCATCAGCAGTTACGTCGATGTTGTTTATTATTGTGTATCTTCTGTTGTTTACAAGGCAAAGCACAGCGAGGATCTAGCTTTAATCTAAAGGTATTATTTGATTGAAGTCAATAAAATAATCTGTAATAGTAATTTCAGGCTTCAACCATCCAAATAATACTTGCCCTCCAGTATTTATTAGACAATTTATTTGTCTAATCCACGATACGCCTACGTCATCTTTAAAGAATGTTGCAAACGGACTTACTCCTGAGAAAAATGCACTATTGGTTGGAATGTACTCAGCAGGTAATGTTGCCATAATGTAAAACGGAGTTGTAGGTGATGTTGCAGTAAAATTTTGCGCATTATTGGCATGTAGATTTCCTCTCACCTGCAATGTGTTCGTTAAGAAATTTTTTTTGTAATAAATAGTACCTGTTACTCCACCGCTTGCTGCAGATGTACTTACTACTATTTGCTGCCATCCAGCTTCTCTATTGCTTTCACCCAAGCCCACACCAAATGGCTGTAATGTACTTAACGGAAACTGTGTCGCGGTCGTGGCTGTTGGTGCAAGGCTTAATGTTGCAGCTTTATCAAGTATGGCTGGGTACACGCTACCATCATTATAGGTAAGACTCGTTGAGGCTGGTATTATGTCTACCATTACCACATCACTACCGGTAGGTATGCCTACAGAAGCGGCATTGAATTTTATCATTTCACCATTATAGAAGAGCCATCCATCTGTCACCGCCGTGCCGGATACAGATGTGGTAATGACCATGCCACTAATGATCGCCGGCCCTGTACCGCCCATCTGCGCAAACGCGTTCGTACATTCTGTATAAGCCTGTTGCAGATAATCAAGGTTATCCTGTGTAAGCGGGAAACCACCCGCGTGTGTAAGATCAAGTTTTTTCATATCGTTTGTATTGCGTAATAGTTTTTAGATGGTAACCGGTATTTGTCTATCAGTGCACGCATATGTGCTTCATTGTATGTAACAGCTGCGGGTACCTTTACAATAAACGCATATCCCTCCAGCGCTGTCTCGGCATTCATGTATAACCAATCGGGGTGGCTCTCTGTATTTAGGTATAGCGGTAGTGGTTCATGTTCCGCATCCAGGTATACAAACAGCGGGTCTTCAAAACCACCATCGGTAATATATATTCCCCTTGTCACGGGGTCGAAAGTATCATTGAGTGCTGCCTGCAAATACACAACCTGCGAGTTATGTGCCAATATGTATAGATCATTGTTTCTGTTTGCTGTAAACGATTTATATAGTGTTATAACAGGCGCCACAAGGCATTGCAACCATCGTACATGCTTTGCCTTGCGCAGCCGCACCGGCATTAATTGCACAACCAGTGCAGGAAAGTCAACATCATATAGGCCCATGAGGATAATAATTTATCGTTAAACCATCTACCGGATCAAGTATCATATAACCTGCGTCCGGTGTGTATTCTACAAGCACTTCTGTATAAGGTAACGCCGCATAAGTAGCTTGTGCACCCGCTATCTGCCCTATCACTACACCGCTTATGCTTTGCAGTGTGGTTATCAGATTATTAATAACGAACAGGCCATTAAAGGGCAGATTCACCAAAAAATTATTGATGGCGTCCTTTACAGGTGTGGTACTTGTGCCATCAAGTCGCGCACCCGTGCTGTCCAGTACCAGCGGATCATAATAAATGTTGAGTGTGAGTTTTAAAGTATCCGGTGCACCGCTGGTTATATTTAGTCTTACACCTGCATCCTTTATCAATTGCATGTACGCCGTGAATGGCGGCAATTCAAGTGTTGCATCAAGTGGAGTTAATGCTGCGCCGGTTATCTTTGCTACTTTTATGCGTACCATATTGTCAAGTTCTATTGCTGCCGCATATTTAACTATTTGTGTACCCGCATCTACAACACTGTATATATCTTTATCTGCAGGCAATGCATCTCCAAACTGAAATGACTTAGCCTTCGTTACATAACCACTGACGTTAGGGTATGTTTTGAATGTGATGTACCCGCGCTGCGCAATTACGTTCATATCAGCAAAGCTATTCACCGGTATAGTGCCACGTATGCTGCAGCATTGCTTAACGGACCGGTCCGTACGCGCGATATTTTTCGCCGTACCGGGATCGAGGCAATACGACCAAGGCAAAGCAAAGGCCGAGGCAGGCATCTACGCCTGGTTGTGTATCGCCAAGAAGAATAGCAACACGGTTATAAGTTGTTCCTACCGTTTCATCTTTTAAATGATCTACACCACCGGAAAACGTTGTACCTCCTATCACCGCCCTGAACGGCCATTCCTTATTGAAATATTGCTCTGCCATCACCTGCATCGCGCTGATCGCTGCGGTGGCGTCATCACTGAGACCACTTATAATGGCAGGCATACTCATAGGATAACATGCTAAATCATCCGACATGATTCCCAGTACCTTTATTTTGCCGGCAGCGAAATCAAGCAATATAGATGCACCATCAGGGTTTGTATAATCTGCCATATTATTTACCCTTACAGTACGATCAACAAGCATAAGATATAATTGCGAACCTATGCCTGCCTCATCGTAAAATTCTTTTACCTGCCGGTATGCGAACGGATTGCCTGCAGTTGTAATACCATTAGCTAAAAGATCTGTAAGTGACGTGAGCAGTATAGGTGTGCCGAGTGTATAGCTTCCTTCATCAGTGCCGGTTAGTACCATTCCTACTATGCCATCATTTGTTTGCAGGCTACCGCCTATCTGGCCGTTGGCCAATGTTATATTTACTTGTCCCATTATTTATTGGTGAGTTATTTTTGTTATGAAAAAAGGATCAGGCTGCATTTTGCAGGTCATCTTCTGCTTCATCTCTTGTATGTGTAGCGATGGTGTCATCTTCTAGGTCGCGGGCATGATTGGTAGCTGACTGCTCATCAAAGAATGCTATGTCATCAGCAGTGAACCAGAGTACATCGGCCATGGGATGATTATCAAAGTATTGTTTTGCGTGTTTCATTGGTTGTTTTAGTTGTAGCTGATGAATCCTTTTATGGCTGCGTCATTTATATTCCTGGTGTGCCTTACCACTTCATAGCCTTCGCGGCTGCCATTGGTATTACTGTTACCTTCTATGGTATGCAGGGTAGTGCCCTCCAGTTTTTCTATGATACCTGTGTGGCCTGTGTTGCCGGCAAAAGATAGTATGAACTGATCGCCGGATTTTAATAATGCTGTGTTGTGCAGCGCTGCAATTTTAGGCACCTTGTGTGCTGTAGCGGTTTTGTTCCAGCAATCCTGTACTCCGCCTGTTTTTATTACTGGATTGGTAAGCTGCAGTTGCAGGGCTGCCTGGTGGTAGCACCAGTATACAAATGCCTGGCACCATGCATAGCCCGGCTGTAGCCCCACGCTATCGAGGTATTTATTTACCATTGGTCCGCGGTTGCTGCCTTTGGGCTCTTCGCACTGGCCCAGCTGGCCTTGCGCTATTTGCAAGGCCACTGTAGCGAGTATAAGGCCGGCAGTGTCATTTTCAGAATTTATAGAGGCCATTGTCCTTTGTGTTTATCAGCAGTGTATACATGAATGATCATGACGTAGCCGGTGTGGCCTGCTGAGATGTGAAAAAATATTTGCGTAATTATTTATTTTGATGCAGCGTACTTAGCCTGTGTATACAGGTCGTAGAGGCTTTGTTTTAGTCGCTGGCCATCGAGGTCGCCGGCCAGCAGGCTTGCCAGTTTTTGCAGTATAGCGTCCTGTAATTGCGGGTCGCGCAGCTGTAGCTGTGTAATAAAGCATTTTACTTTGTCGGCAGGGTCGGTATATTGCTTACAACTATCCGCTATGGTAAGTGCTTCTATTGCCCTGGTAAGCGCAGCCAGTAATTGTGTACGTATAGTGCTATCCAGATCGCCGGGTATAATGGCGGTGAGTATATCTGCTACCGGTGATGCCAACATGTTCTTGATAGCAGTAGTGACACTAAGCGCGGTATCAATATGGGCATCTATATAGGTATCAAATTGGCGCAATAGTGCCCGTATCTTATTCTTTAAACTTGTGCAAAACATTTTCTGTTGGTTTTATTGTATCTGTCAATTGTTGTGTCTTCATTTCCTGCGAGCGTATACGTGCCGAGTGCTCATTGAGGCGGCGGTGTATAATAGCATCCTGCTCCTGCAGCCCTTTTATCTGCTGGCCTTGTATGGTGGTAGTATTGGTCAGCTGTCGTAGCTCCGTCACTATTTCGTCCAGCCGCTTTATCACCTGGCCCGTTACCACCCGCATAATAAATCCCAGCACCGTGGCCATAACACCCGCCACCGCAATAAGTATCCATACTTTTATTTCCGGTATCATACACTCGTTTTTTTTCGCCGCTTATGCAGCATCCTGTACTATGGCTACTATACCTTTACCATCCTGGCGACGTATGCGCGCACCCATACGCAGGCTTACGCTATATACATCGCCATAATAAGTAGGGTCGCTACACGCTCAAAAAATCTTACCTCGCCCAGCGCACGCTCCACAGAGCTCATCTGCCAGCACAACGCTGCATCATTATCTGTTACAGCCGCGGCAGTGCCATAAGGATTTACTACCGGTGTGCTGTCGTTGGTATAGGTTACTACACTGCTGCGCATCATAATATTGAAACCGAAGAGCCTTCCGAGCACGCCATCCTTCACATCGTAATTAGCACTGAAGTCGCGGTACTGTGTGAGGGACATGTCATCTGTGAGCTGCTGAAACATATCTGCACTGATGAGTGCATAACGGCCTTCGAGCGGTACGTTCTGCCTGTTGAGTATCAGCTGCGCATTCTTAAGATCCTGCGTACCGAATTTTTTACGGTTACCGGTAGTACCAGCTACGTACGATGGAATAGATGTACCGGTAGTACGAATGATATTACCCGCTACAGATGGCGACCAGTCTACAAGTATGTTCTCCGCAACAGATTCGCGCAGCGATGATTCATGCTCGCCCAGCACACTCTCGCGTTTGCTGTAGCTTAACTCATACATTTCTGCTTCGGGTATCAGTATAGGGTCGGTAGTGTACTGATCGAGGGTGTAGGTGATGTCCATATCGGTACGCTGTAATACCGTAGCAGGTAATGATGAGCGGTTGCGAGTGACCGATGGTGTAGCACCAGCCTGTGGTATATGCACCACCTTGCCCTGCAATACATACTGTCCGGCATCTGTCGAGGCGAGCAGAAATTCATTATTTTTAAAAAGGTTCCCTTCTATATGGTCTTCCCATATTTCTCTTTGAATTGCCATGTTTGGTTTTTGGTTAAAAGGTTAAATTGTTAATTGGGTAAAAGGTTGATAGGTTTTTGAACCGCAAAATCGAGAAGTTGCAAAGCTTTGCTGGCATAGCTTTCCTGTTTAGCTAATGCTATTAATTTTTTGAGCGCATCTGTAGTGTGTGTTTCTTTGCGTCTCTGCGTCTTAGCGGTTCAATCTTTGGGGCCGCAGACTTGCGACCTACGACTCTCTTATTTGAATTTCAGATTGAAGAGCTCTGTGTATCGCTCGGGATAATTTGCTTTTAGCTCTTTTAGTTTTTTGCCGGTGGTGTCTTTTTGCTCGTAGTCGTCCCAGGTCCATTGTTCTTCAGTAGCATCCGGGCTTTTGCTTTTCAGGCTCTCGAGGATGGAGCGGTAGGCGGGCATAGCAGATAGCAATGCACGCAACGCTTCGGGCTTACCTGCATAGTCGGCTGATAATTTATCGCGCAGCTCAGCAGTTATCTTTTTGTCTTCAAGCGCCCTGTCGAGCATGGCTACTATCTCGTACTTAGTATGTGTGCTGTGCAGGTCATCGAGTTGCTGCTGCAAGGTGTGCTTGTCGTTGCGCAGCAATACATTTTCGAGCGTAGCCTCTTCGGTCTTTGCAGCAAGTGCTTGTACAGCGCTTATCATTGTGTGCTCATCGCTGTTATCGGCAAGCTGTAATGCGGCGCATAGTTCTTTTAATACAACAGGCTGTATCTTTTTTAACTGCGGCGGATGTATGTTGAGGTCTACCAGATTTATCTCATTTTCCTGCGCATCATACAATCTTGTGAGTGCATTGCAGTTGCCTGGTATATCCACAAGGCTGCACTCTTTATTATACCACTTAGTGATCGTGGGGCCTGTTTGTCCCGGCAGCATCAGGTCGGGGTCAGTAGAGTAGTCGAGCACTACTATGTGGCCTACAGATGCCGCATTGAGGAAGCCGTGTTCGGCCTCATGGCATGTTTGCAGACCACGCTCGTTGCAGAGGTTTATTACGGGGCTGGCCATTACTTTGTCGTCCTTTATTTCCAGGTCTTCCCATTTCAGCGCCACACCTTCTTCACGGCGGTGCATATAGTAGCCGATGGGGTTTTTCTGAAACTCGCTGAGCTGGTAACCCGATGTGAGCAACCGGAAGCCGTACTCATTTACCGAGCTATCGGAGAGTACATATTGTTTATCGATCTTCTTGAATTTTTGTTCCATGACAGGGACATCGTTGTTTTGTGACACAAAGGTGTATCAGCGATGGAAACCCTGCAAATCGGATCCGCATGATGCGGTTTTAAGCGGGCATCATACCCTCTTAAACGGGCATCATGCGGAAAAGTATTGAGTATTGACGCGGGTTTGAGGGGGTTTTGAGGTGAAATTTCCCGTCAGAAAAAATTTTAGTGATTACTGGGGTCACGGAGGTAGATATGTGAGGGGATGACAATGTGTTTTTTTGACAACAACACATCATTTTTGCTCCAGCGCTTTATCTATCATTTCTTCGGGGTGGCTGCTGGGGCGTGGCGCATTGTCGCTGATAAGATTTCCTTTTTTATCTACCAATAAATAGCGAGGTATGCCTGCGATCTTGTAATCCTGCGCCGACTTTGACGACAGGCCTTTTGTTTCTATAAGCTGTACGCCGTCGTAAGACCGTTCTTTAAGAAATTGCGCCAAAAACTCTTTAGAATTATCGAACGACACACACATGAATATTATATCCTTGTCCTTATACTTTTCATGCAACTTTTTCATTCCTTCAATCTCTGCTACACATGGCGCGCAATTCGTTGCCCAGAAATCTACATATACCACCTTACCTTTAAAATCAGATAGCTTTACTTCTTTGCCATCCATATCCATCGCTGTAATATCGGTGGCAGGCATATTTGTATTCTTTATCGCAGTCATTTTATCACGCAGACGATCGAGGTAACTTTTATCGTTGAATGATGCACCAAGCGTAGCTACAGACTGCTGCATATTGTTGTATATACTATCAAAACCCTTTGTCCCTTTAAAACTGTTAAGGTTATTTATTCCTTCGTATAATATCCAGTATAGTGCTATATCGTACACCTTGCCGGTAAAATATCTTTTTGCTATAGAATCGCGTAGCCGCAGCCTGTTATCAAAGTTGTATTTGTAACGGGGGTCGCTAAGGTTTTTCATATCTACTGTGCTTTTCCAAAGTGCGTAGGGTAGCTCCCTCAGGTAGAAGACGTATCCATTACTAACAAGGTCTTTCTCGTCGTTAGCCGGTATATTGCTTAAGTATTTATTGTATGCACTGTCTGTAAATACTTTCTCTTCACCTTTTTTGCGCCAGGAATACTGTACCAATTTTACGGCATAGTCGTGGTATGTCACTTCTGTCGCTACAGCTTTTTTATAAGTCGTCGGCACATCACTGCCTTTATATACACTATCGTAAAACGCTAGCTGTTCTGCATATTTTTTATTAACAACAGCGGCATATTCCAACGGTGTATAACTATTCCCGTCCTCACTACCTCCAAAAAGATTGTCTGCCATAAACATTGCAGAGATGGCATCTCCGCCCTTACCATCAATATCAATGCTATTTTCCTTTAGCACCATATGGATGCTATCTCCTGTGCTAATAAATTTATTATAGAACATCCATTTTGTACCATTAATGACGTTTATCATTTTAGGTTCATCTATGTCTATTTCTATGAAAAATTTATTGTCTTTATCTACCGTTACTTCTTTTGTCGTTTTATTGCTTTCAACATCATCCACAGGTGTATTGTAATACATTAATGTAACCGTAGCCTCCGGCTGATATGTGAAATGGCCACAGAGGATCGTTCTTATAGCATGTACATTATCCGTACAGCAGCCTATGCAGCATAATAGAATCAAAATTACCTTTTTCATGCTCCGTTATTAATGAGGGTTATTACATACCTTTTATCACCTGTGTGGCGGGTGTTTCTTTTGGCGTTTTTTTATGAAATGGTATTCTATAATGGATGCCCAAGGTCAAAGGAAAGTAATAGAACTCATTTCCACCTTCAATCTTACCGTTCGTTGCCATATAAATAGCGCTTAAGTCAGCATTTACTCCTAGTCCGCGATAAATGTCGTAAGCATATCCTATATGAACACCAAGGCTGAAACCCGTCTTTTTTTCGTTGCTGTAATATTCTCCGTTAGCAGAGGAAAACCCGAATTCATTAACGGTACCGCCACCGGTAACATAACCGACAAGAATACCTGAATAAAAAGATGATCTTTTTATCCTATTTACATAATCTGAGAATAAAAAAATATTATGGATATGTTGCTGATAACTAAAAAAGGCATAAGGATCTGTATTAGAAAAATCAAGTGTCGCTTCATTGTAGCCAACTCCTAATTTAAAGTGATGCAGATTATAGGAAATGACTGCATTAAATGTATTCTTTGTATTTATTGTTTGCTTTACATCGTGGCTATACTCGAGTGGCTTAAAAATAGCAACACCATCGTTAGCACCAATTTCTAGCTGTGCATAGCTGCATAAGGGCAATAGTAACAGAGCGAAGAGTATTTTTTTCATTAGCTAAGATTTAAAAATGGGCATTACATGCCTTTTATTACCTGCGTTGCAGGTGTTTCCTGTTTAGCCTTTTTATGGAAATGTATATTATTACGGATGCCTGCTGTAACGGGGAAATAAAGGAGCGTGGCCGCAATAGTGGTGGGCGTTACAGTAGTAATATAATTAGCCCCCACCTGTGCGTCAACGCATAAATCATTCCACAAGTCATAACTGTAGCCGATATACGCACCAAGGGAAATGCCCCAAGTTTTTTCATCAGTAGTGGCAATCGGTGCTGTATATACCTCTGATTGATGAATTATTGTTTTACCCTCGACATAGCCTGCAGATACACCCTCGTAAAAAGAAGACCTGCCTATATTGCTCTCATACCGGGCACTCAGGTAAATAGTATTTATCGACTGGCTCATTTTATAATGATACACAGGTAGCGAATTGTATGCGTCGCCATTGCCCTGAAGCTTTGCAGTGGTAGTGCTATAACCTAAGCCAATTTTTGCGTGCCTTACGCGATAAAAAATATTCGCGTCAAATATATTTTGCGGTAGCTTAAATGATGTATTCGTGATCGGCTTAAAAAAAGCAATCCCATCGTTAGCAGCTATATCAAGTTGTGCATGGCTATAAAACGGTAATAGCAATAAAGCAAAGAGTATTTTTTTCATAAATATTTAAAGGCATTAAGAACGCTTATCATCTTCAATATATTATGCTTGTAGTATCATTTCTTTCTGAAAGATGGTAACTTGTAATGGATGCCTGCGGTCATGGGAAAGCAGAAAAGTGTTGATGTGGCATTCGGGCTATACTTATCACCATGCAGATTAGTGCTCATATATGTTGCTCCCGCCTGTGCATTGATGCATATACCTTTCCATACGTTGTAGGTATAGCCTATGTGCGCCCCAACAGAAACACCATCTACTTTATAATTTGTATTTGGAACAGGATTAATATCAGACAAATGGTACACCGATGCAGTACCCGTCACATACCCAACAGATAAACCCTCATAAAAAGATGACCTGCCTATATTGTTTTCGTGATCAGCGTACAAATAAATATTAGAAATCGGTTGGGCATAACTATAACCGCTACCCTGGTAATAAACCGGAGTACGCGGTTTTACACTCGCATACGAAAGCTTGGTATCACTATAGCCAACACCCAGTTTTATAGAACGTATTTTATAAGATATGCTGAGGTCGTATATACCGTTCGTTTTTACAGGCAAATGGTTATCGCTTTGATAAGTATTAATAAGCTTAAAGGGAGTGATGCCGTCGTTAACGCCGACTTCGATTTGTGCGTTGCTGCACATTGGCAGCAATAATAGTGCGAAGAGTATCTTTTTCATTTGATAAGGTTGTTTAGACAATAAAGATAAGATATTTCTGTGTATTACAATGGGTACTTGACGCACACGGGAATGGGGAAATAATAAAAGTCGACACTGAATGTTTTCTTACTCTTGTGCTTTGCATCCGTGCGCTGTATCCCTGAGTTGGTTTTCAATTGCATTACCATCTATAAGCGCCCAATCGCTGAGTATCTTACCCTCCGTCAGTATGTAATATCTGTACCCGGTAGCCTGTACATCTTTATATGTAGGTGCTATACCTCTCCATATACCAGTATGCTTTAGCTGCATAGTTATTTTTATCATTACTTTGTCTTCTTCACTCACCATCGCGTCTATAACTGTCTTATGCACAAAGGAGGCGCTTGTTCCTTTTATCCACAGTATAAGTCCATGTACATCTGGTGTTACTGTAGCAGGTAATGCGTTACTTTTAAAATCAGGGTGGATGTAATTACTAACCTTATCAAACTGTTCGTTATTCCATATCTCTTCTATGAAGTTTGTAATGATACTCTTATTTTGCCTGTTCATATTATTCCGTTTTTATGAACAGCAAATCTGCACCTTTCACAAAGTTTATTTTGTGATTTTCGTCACAAAAAGAACCATAGATCATTTTAGCTTCCTGATGCGACTTAGCGTTTCGCGTGCCATACCCAGGTAAGATGCAATATGCGATAGGGATACCCGCTTCAGCATCTCCGGCTCATGGGCCATCAAGTATTGATAACGCTCTGCAGGAGTGCAGGTCTTAAAAATATCAGCATGCCCCTGCTGTGCTATAAGCATCTGGCTAAGTAACTTCCTGCCAAATGACTCTATTTCGGGAGATACTTTATATAATGCCAGTAGTGCCTTCTTTTCAAACATATAGAGCGTTGTGTTTTCCCCTGCTTGTATAATAACACCTGACGGGTTATCTGTACTCAGGCTTTTAAGGTCGGATGTGAAGGCTGTCTCGAAGGCGAAAGAAGTATTTATTTCTATCCCATCTTTATTTACAAACGTTCTTAAATAACCCTTCTCTACAAAATACATATGCCTGCATATCTGTCCCTCACTTAATAAATAAGCACCCTTCTTCATCTCTTTTACAACGATAGCGCCAAATAATTTATCTAGCCCATCATCAGAAATTTCCGAAAGAGCGCTGATCTTTTTATATAGCTGTGTACTGTAATTGTTGTGCATAGATAACAGCACAAATATATTATGTGTTGCTGTACCTATTGTAAAGGAATATAGCCTACCGGGATACTGTTCCCTACTTCACGTACTATTCTTCATACTTCATCAACTTTTATATGTTCTTAGTGTTGGTTATAGTTACTTTCGTCTAATATTTTATTGTTTGATTATATAAATTTTAAATACGCTTTATTTATGAAAATTATACAAATGCTCCTTACGGCGGCTACGATAGGCTATGCAACCATTGCCGGCGCCCAGGGGGTAGCGGTAAATACTACCGGCACAACCGCAGACCCATCTGCCATGCTCGATGTGAGCTCTACTACACAAGGTATACTTGTACCGCGAATGGATTCCGCACACCGTGTGGGTATCAGCACTTCGGCTGTAGGCTTGCTTGTGTACCAGACAGATGGGACAGCAGGCTTTTATTATTATGCAAGCGGTGGGTGGACGGCACTGAGTACGCCAGCAACGTCATCTTTTAATGACACACTAACGCAAAACCTTTATACTAATGGTTTTCTGCTATCAGGCGATGGCATGACGGGTATAGTGCTTAAAGATAACGGACAACTTGTAGACAAGGGCGATTATGGCAGTGGCAGCGAGCTTGCGGAATCAGGAGCCGGCGTTAAAATGTTCTGGTATCCCAGGCAGGCGGCTTTCCGGGCCGGCGGCGTATCCGGCGCAACTTGGGACGATGCAAACATAGGCCCTTACTCCACCGCCTTTGGTTCATCTACCGAAGCCAATGGGGCCTATGCCACCGCGATGGGCGGGAATACCATAGCAAGTGGGGCCTACGCAACGGCTACAGGTTTCGGTACTAATGCCAGTGGTTATTATGCTACCGCTATGGGCAATACAACTACTGCCAGTGGTGATGAAGCAGTAGCTATGGGTTACAACACAACAGCAAATAGTAGCTTTTCAACCGCAATGGGTGGCTATACCACAGCAAGTAATCTATATGCGACTGCTATGGGTTATTATACGACTGCCAGCGGTGTTGAAGCAGTTTCTATGGGTTACAACACAACAGCCAGTGGCTCTTATTCAATTGCTATGGGTAGTAACACAGTTGCCGGAGGCACGGCTTCGTTAGCTATGGGAAATGCCGTGTCAACCGGTACCTATTCCGGTTGCCTTATAGCCGGTGATTATTCAACCGCTTCCGTGCTAAACAGCAGTACTTATAACCAGATGACCATGCGTTTTGCAGGGGGGTACCGGCTATATAGTAACAGTAGTTCCTCTGCCGGTGTGACATTAGCTTTCGGTGGTGGCTCATGGTCATCTATCAGCGACAGGCGCAAGAAAGAGAACTTTACTCCGCTGGATAAGGAAGACATGCTGATAAAAATATGCGCTATGCCGGTAACAAGATGGAACTATAAAAGCCAGCCAACCACACAAAAGCATGTAGGCCCAATGGCGCAGGATTTCTATGCTGCCTTCGGCCTCGACGGTGTAGGTGCCGATACGACCATTAATACAGTAGATATAGACGGCGTGAATATGATAGCCATACAGGCCCTGGAAAAAAGAACAGAGAAATTGCAAAAAGAAAATGATGCACTAAGAGCGCAACTCGCAATACAGAATACTGACTTCGCTGCACGCATGGATAAAGTAGAAGCGATGTTGAGTAAGAAAGAAGAAGAGCAGAAATTATCTGTTAAGTAAATTATTATCATTGCATAAAGCGGCGGCACATCGCGCGATGTGCCGCCGCTTTATTTATTGCTGTAGATGTTCTTATAATAATCCCTTCACTTTCTCTATCACAGCCTGCAGATTGTTACTGTCTTGCCCACCTGCTGTAGCAAGCGTTTTTTGCCCGCCGCCGCCGCCTTTTATGAGTGGTGCTATGGGTTCTTTAATTATCTTGCCCGCATCGAGACCTCTTGCCGCCGCTACTTTTTCATCCACACCTACGGCCACAAATGGTTTACCATCTATATTGGCGCATAACACTATTACATGGTCGTTGAGGTGACTCTTCAGGTCGAGCGTAAGTTTTTTCAACGCGTCGAGTGAACCAACGGATACCATCTGCCCTACAAAAGTCACCTGGTTAATGATCTCATCTTTTGTCAGCAACTCATTGCGGATACCCACCAGTTGGCGTGCTTCCAGGTGCTCGGCATGCTTTTCTGCCTGCGATTTTTCTTCCTGTAACTTTTCTATTGCTTTCAGCGGGTCTTTTGTATTTTTTACAAGATTGCAAATGCTGTTGAGTAGTTGCAGCTTTTCGTTCAGGTAATGTTCTGCAGCTCTGCCACTGATGGCCTCCATACGGCGCACCCCTGCAGCCACAGCGCTTTCGCTCGTTATCTTAAAGAAACCAAGCTGGCCGGTAGCGCCTACGTGCGTGCCACCACATAGCTCTAAAGAATAGTTAGGGTCCATTATTACCACACGCACCACGTTGCCATACTTCTCACCAAAGAGCGCCATTGCACCCAGTGCCACGGCTTCGTCTTTCAGCATGTTCTTTATTATCACAGGTATATTCTCGCGTATCTTTTCATTTACGATCGCTTCTACGCGCGCTATCTCTTCGTCGGTCACTTTTGCAAAGTGCGAAAAGTCGAAACGCAGATTCTCTTCGTTTACCAGCGAGCCCTTTTGTGCAACGTGTGTACCTAAAACTTCGCGTAGCGCAGCGTGTAATAAGTGTGTAGCACTGTGATGTACAGCAGTGTCTATACGTTTTACCACATCTACTTTTGCCAATACAGGTGCGTTCACATTCTCGGGCAGTACCTCGGCAAAGTGTATGGTAAGATCGTTCTCTTTCTTTGTATCAATTATCTGTATACTCTCGTTCGGGAAGATGAACTCACCGGTATCACCTACCTGTCCGCCGCTCTCTGCATAGAATGGTGTAGTGTCGAGCACTATCTGGTACGACTCTTTTCCTTTCGATGTTACCCTACGATATTTAAGTATTGTTGCCTCCGCTTCCAGCTCATCGTAGCCTACAAATTTTGTAGCATTGCCCTCTTTTACAATAACCCAGTCATCGGTATCAAGAGCAGTGGCTGCACGGCTACGTGTTTTTTGTTGCAGCATTTCTGCGGTAAATGCTTCTTCATCCACGTGCAGTCCCTGCTCGCTGCCTATTAGGCGAGTAAGGTCTATCGGAAAACCAAATGTATCGTATAGCTCAAACGCGGCACGGCCGTTTATAACATTCGTATTCCTGCTTTTCGTTTCTGTAATGATGTCATCTATTTTCTTCAAACCCTTATCGAGTGTGCGCAAAAACGCTTCTTCCTCCTCTTTCACTACACGGCTCACAAGGTCTATCTGCTGTTGCAATTCAGGGAACACATCTTCAAACTGTTTTGCCAGCACAGGCATCAGCTTATGCAACAATGGTTGTTTGTATTCCAGGTAAGTATAATAATAACGCACAGCCCTGCGCAGTATTCGGCGTATCACATAACCCGCACCGGTGTTAGATGGCAACTGTCCGTCGGCAATCGTAAATCCTATAGCACGTATGTGGTCTGATAATACACGGAAGGCTACATCTTGCCTGCTGTCTGTGTTACCGTATTTTTTATTCGTAAGTTTTTCTATTGTTGCTATGGTTCCCGTAAACAGGTCTGTATCATAGTTACTCTGCTTGCCTTGCAGTACACGTACCAGCCTTTCGAGACCCATGCCCGTATCCACGTGCCTGGCAGGCAGTGGCTGCAGGCTGCCATCCTTCTGGCGGTTGAACTGCATAAATACGTTATTCCATATCTCTATCACCTGCGGATGGTCGGCGTTTACAAGTGTCTTACCATCTATTATCTTTTTCTCCTCGTCTGTACGGCAATCCACATGTATCTCAGAGCATGGTCCGCAAGGGCCGGTATCGCCCATTTCCCAAAAGTTATCTTTCTTATTTCCCAGCAGTATACGGTCTTCAGCAATGTGCTGCTTCCAGAAGTTGTATGCCTCTTCGTCTTTAGGTAAGTTCTCTGCGGCATCACCCTGAAAAACCGTAACGTATAGTTTGTCCTTCGGTATCCCGAAAACATCTGTCAGCAACTCCCAGCTCCAGGCTATTGCTTCCTCTTTAAAATAATCGCCAAAGCTCCAGTTGCCCAGCATCTCGAACATCGTATGGTGGTATGTATCCACACCCACTTCTTCCAGGTCATTATGCTTGCCGCTTACGCGCAGGCATTTTTGTGTATCGGCCACACGGGTAAATTCAGGCGCACGGTTGCCGAGGAAATAATCCTTGAACTGGTTCATACCCGCGTTGGTGAACAACAGGGTAGGGTCGTCCTTCACCACTATCGGTGCGGAAGGCACAATATGGTGTCCTTTGCTACGGAAAAAATCCAGGAATTGACGGCGTATCTCGTTTGCGGTAAGCATATATATAAATAAGGCTGCGAATTTAAGCAAAACCCCCGATTAACCTGATTTGTATGATAAGACCCGTTTTTTCTTAATACTTTGATATTGTCACGGATAATCAGCTGAATCCGGGGCCACCGACTATTCCCGCACACTCACCTATTTTATCCACACCTTCACAAACTATTTCCGTGCTTTGCGTCTTTAATTAATATCATGGCGCAGATACAGCATGCAGTAAAGAAAGATAAAGAGTTTCAAAACCCTATACCTACCAGGCAAATGGCCGAAAGCTTCTGGAAATTACTCTGGGAATATGCCACTGTTAAAACAGAGCGTGTACCGGCAAAACAACTTGGCCCCTTCCATACCAATCCTAAAGTGTATGATGCACCACCAGCATCAGGCCTGCGTATCACATGGATGGGACACTCATCAATACTCATAGAGATAGACGGCAAGAAAATACTTACCGACCCTGTATGGGGACAACGCGCATCGTTCTCATCTTTCATTGGCCCGAAAAGGTTTTTCCCTGCACCGTTACCACTGCAAGAGCTACCAATACTCGACGCCATCATTTTATCGCACGACCATTACGATCACCTCGACCACCCTACAATAAGTAAGCTGACCAATATCGACACACCCATCTACTGTTCCATAGGTGTAGGCCCCATTATAGAAAAATGGGGTATTGCAAAAAGCCGCATTACAGAAATGAACTGGGGCGATAACGTTACCGTAGGTGGTGACCTTAAAATAACCGCTACGCCAGCGCGCCACTTTTCAGGACGCAGTATCATCAATCGTAATCAGACGCTTTGGTCATCATGGGTTATAAAAGGGCATACACACAATATTTTCTTCGGTGCCGACTCAGGTTGGTTTCCCGGATTCAAAGACATCGGTGACTTATATGGCCCTTTCGACCTGACGATGCTGGAAATAGGCGCCTATGGCAAGGGCTGGCCCGATATACACATGGGCCCTGATAACGCCAGTAATGCACATCTCGCACTTCGCGGCAAATTAATGATGCCGATACACTGGGGTACATTTAACCTGGCACTACATGCCTGGCGCGAACCGATACAACTGTTGCAGGGTTTTGCACAACAAAAGGGGATATTTCTTTTCGTACCCAAGCCCGGTGAGCCTACAGAAGTAACAGGTTCATATAATTCTAAATGGTGGGAGATCAGTTGATTTAGTCTGGCGACAATTATTACTCATTTATACAACCCGATCACCTCTTTCAATATCCCGTTTATCTTTTTCATCGGCAGGTCTTTTGCCGGGTCGAGCAGGAGTATCTTCATCCTTGCACGCTTTTCTGTGATGAGGTCGGGATGGTCTATGAGTTTACCTTCTACGATGCCTATGTACGGCTGCAGATATTTTTTATGCGTCCACAGGTAGCAAAACATTTTACCATTGTAGCAATAAAACGGCATACCGTACTTCCATGCCTCTGTAATATGCTCGTCTTGCTTTAAGATGTGCTGCCGCATAAATTGCAGACAACCTCTTACAGGCTCGTCATGGTTTGCAAAGTAATTGTCTATCGGACGCAGCATGTATGTAAATATAAATTTTCTTGCTGCAAAAAACTAGCGCTTTATATCTTCTATTTCCTCTCAATAAAATATATCTTTATAGACAAACACCAACATCATGGCAGCAAAAGGAACCAAAGAAAATCCGTGGCAGCTCACCACTCCTCCCGGCACATCTGCATACGAAATGTATAAAGATGTAAAGGACGGGAAGGATGTAATTGTGTGCGTGGTTGGCAAAACAACATTGCTCTACGATGCAGCCGCTATTAACGATCTCCATACCATGCTCAAAAAACACGGCGACTGGATGGACCTCGGCGGCGCCGATGAACAAAAGGAAGCCAAAGAAGGAACCGTTGAGGCATGGGGGCGCTCTGATAAAAATCCTGTTGGTGGCTGGTACGGATTAAAGAAAGGATTGCGTGGCCGCTTTGGTGTTTACATGCCGCCACTCATGGAAGAGCTGGGCCTTGCAGAAATAACCCACGAAGCAAAGAACAATAAAATGAAGGCGAAATAAACCGTTTTACAATGTAGAGACGCAGGGTTTTGCGTCTCCGCCGTAATACATTATTGTATCTTCATCGCCCCTTCTACCACCTCAAAATCCTCTTTCGATAATTCCCTGAATCCACCCATCAGGTAGAAGCCCCACTTCGCTTTATTCTTAATGAAATCCAGTTTATCGAGCAGCGGGCGTATATCTGCTTCCTGTGCTTTTTTATACTGTACATTTCTACGATAGGGCTTAAATGTGCTGTTCGCATCAGGCTGGTAGGGCTCTTCATCTGTCACCTCTCCGATAGCGGTAAATTTTTGAAACGGCTTACCTCCTTCAAAAATATCTTTAGCGGAATAGTAAACGATCATATCGCCCTTCGCTGGTTTGCTCATCAGGTCTTTGCGGCCATGCCCCGCCTGTGCAAAGCCACCCTTCACTCCCGTCATTACATGGTCGCGCGAAACGCAAATAAGAAAATACCTGGTCATAGATTATCTGTATTAGTAGCCTACAATAATTTATTAAGTTGGGCGGTGTCTACTTTACTATTCCATTTCATCAGCATCATCTGGTGGCTACTTCTGCTTGTTTCTGAATTTTCATTACCTGCTATATACATGATACTATCTCCCATTTCATTTATGTGAGGGAATATTTTCCGTATCATATCATGTAGTTCATTGTTTTCTTTCACGATTGCCATACTATCATGTATATCTATATTTGAATAGTATCTAACCGTTGGATATATTTTCATACAGTGGGTTTGCATAGCTACATCTATGATACTCGGTTTAGTAGCTATCGAATTTATTTTCATGGGCAGTGTATATCTCTGTGCTGCCTCTGTTATAATTTTTTTACACTGTATTTCCATTTCCTGTGGATATACAAATGCACCGCTAGCGGGGTCTATCAATGCCCTGCACATTTCTACATTTAATGCGGCGCAAATAAAATCATTCGCATCATATTTCTCATTTGCAATTCCATAGTAATCCGGCGCTTGTAATTTATTGTATGAGAATAGTCCAAAATTCATTGTTAGTATTTTCCATTCTCCATGTGTCTTTGTAAACACACAACTTATTAATTTTCGTATTCCGTCTGTTGTATTAACAGAGCATAGATAGATATACGTTTTAGCGTTTGCTGGTCGAAAGTGGTATACGTATTCGTAGTTATAACCCCGGGAAATTACAGAATCTATTTTTGATGTGAAATTATTGGTGACGATAAACTCTCCCTCAACGTTCATGAGCTCTTGCCCCTTTTCTATATTGATTGCGCGCAGTGCATTTTTTATTACTTCTTTGGTTGCTATCTTTTTTGCGCTATCACTGAACATATTATATAAATAGTCAACGTTTTCCGTTTTCATCGCCTGTATCATTTTCTTTATGATGCCATGCATCTCATCTCTATCGGTTTTTGCTATTTCAGTCTCCTGTTGTATGCCCGGCGTTTCCATACAACTCTGCATAGTCATCATAAATATTGCAACAAGCAGGCAATAGATTACTTTAGAAGGGTTTATATTTTTTTTCATACCGCAAAATAAATGCAATAAATCTCTTCCGCAAACATTCGTATGATATCATCATAAATAAAGGGCCTTCCAAGTGAAGGCCCTTTACCATCATAATTTAGTAGCGGTCTATTTAAAATCTCCCGCCTTTATAAATGTTACATTACCATCAGTAAGATATTTTTTCATCGCCGTGTTCAGTTGCGCGGTTGTAAGGCTTGTCAGCTGGTTGTCTATATTTTGTTCCCAGGCCATTGTCCTGTTCAGGAAAAGTTCATTATCCAGTTCACCCGCTAGTTGCTCGTCGTCAGCGCGCGCTGTGGCCCTGTATTGCAGCACTCCCGACTTTGCCTGTTTCAGCTCATCGTCAGTAAAGCCATCCTTTAGCATTCTTGCCAGCTCTTCCTTCCATGCCGCTTCCAGTTTTGCTTTATTATCCGGGTTATATATCGCGTACGATATAAATGCACCATCCTCATCAAGCGACTGTACCTGCAAGAACGAGCCTACACCATAGCTGATACCTTCTTTTTGGCGTATGCGCATTGCCAGGCGCGAGTTAAGGAAGCCACCACCAAATATAAAATCACCCATCTTCAAGGCTGCAAAGTCCGGATTGTCATCGCGTATTTTTATGTTCATACCTGCAACCATCATCGCATTCTTTTTATCCGGTGTTATCAGTTCTTTGTTCTGCGATGCTATGTTCTCGTATGTATTCGGTATGTGCTTGAATGTTACTGACGAATTCCAGTTGCCCAGCATTTTACCCAGCTCCGTCTTCACATCAGTAGTGTTAAAGTCACCTACAAACGATACTGTTGCGTTTGTGCTGTTATAAAAGGTGTTGTAGAACTCTTTTACCTGCTCTATTGTAGCGCTGTTGATGCCCGCTTCTTCTTCATCCGGGGTCATCGTGTACTTGATGTTACCCTTAGGCTTCGGATCCATAATGCGCGAGTATTCTATAAATGCTATACTCTGCGGCTCAGAGCGGCCCTGCTCCAGTTGGCTGATGTTCTGCGCCTTCAGTGTTTTAAATTCATCTTCGGGGAATGATGGTTCACGGAGTATTTCTGTCACCAGGTCCATTACTGCCGGCAGGTTTTCTTTTGTCGACTTTATCAATACAACAACTGTCTGCCCGTTGCCAAATATGTTTACACTCGATGATAGCTTATCCAGCTTTTCATTTATCTGTGCCGATGTTTTTGTCTTTGTGCCCTTCTTCAGCATTTCCGCTGTCAGTGATGCTATCGATGCTTTGTCTTGCAACGATTGTTCATCGCCTATGCGTAGTGTCATGCGCGCCTCTACACTATTACCGCGTGTTGTTTTGCTAAGCAATGCATATTTTGCGCCGCCAGGCAGTGCGCCACGCTCTGTACGTTTATCTATATTGCTCGGCGATGCGTCAAATGCTTCTGCCTGTGCCAGTGCTACTTGTCCTTTATAATCCGTTACCAGCGCTGCCACATCTACTGCCGCCGGCTGTGCGGCGCGTACCGGGTTTGCCGTAGGTATAAATTCACCTACTGTACGGTTAGATGTTACGAAGTATGCCTTAGCTACGCGGTTCACATCATCAGCGGTTATCTTTTTCAGATTATCACGATAGATAAAACCGAGGCGCCAGTCGCCCTGCGCTACGAATTCACTCAATCCGAGGCCTATGTATTCAGAATTGCGGTATGCTTCTTCAAAATTTTTCATCAGCCTGTTCTTCGCGTTCTCTACTTCTTCGGCGGTCACCGGGTTTGTAGAAAGTCCATCCATCGTCTGTAGCATTACATGCTTCACGCTGTCTCTAGATCTTTCTTTCAGTACATCCGCGTCTATATAAAAATAGCCGGGGTCTTTCATCGCAGGATTGTCGCCAAATACGGTTGTCGCCATACCGGTTTTTACTAGGTTTTGGTACAGCCTGCCACTTGGGTTGTTGGTCAGCACTTCGTTCAGCACATCAAATGCAGGATAGTCTTTATCACTACCCGCTACTATATGATATGCACATGATACCGACTGCACGTCGCCCACACGGTTCAGCGTCACGGTGCGCTCACCATCCTGCACCGGCTCTATAGTATAGGTTGGTTCTATTACACGCGTTGGTTTTGGTATGTTGGCAAAGTATTCAGATACCATTGCCAGTGTTTTGGGCTCGTCTATCTTACCTGCTACTACCAGCACCGCGTTATCCGGCTGATAATATTTTTTATAAAAACGCTGCAGGCTCGCGATCGATACCTTCTCTATATCCTCTTTCGAGCCTATTGTCGCCTTACCATAGTTATGCCACAGGTATGCGGTCGATAATACGCGCTCTTCAAGTATATTAGAGGGGTTGTTCTCGCCACTTTCAAATTCATTTCTTACTACGGAAAACTCTGAGCGCAGGTCTTTATCTGCTACAAAAGAGTTCACCATGCGGTCAGCCTCAAGGCTCAGTGCCCATTTCAGGTTTTCATCGCTTGCCGCGAATGTTTCAAAATAGTTCGTGCGGTCATACGATGTGCTCCCATTTGGGTTGGCACCATGTGTGGTCAGCTCATCGGGCACATGCGGGTGCTTGGTCGATCCTTTGAACATCATGTGCTCCAGCAGGTGCGCCATACCTGTTTCGCCATATCCTTCCATGCGCGACCCTACGAGGTAGGTCATATTTACCGTCATCGTTGCTTTCGATGCATCGGGGAATAAAAGCACTTTAAGGCCATTAGGTAGTGAGTATTCCGTTATTCCTTCTACCGATGTTACCTTCTTGGGTATGGTAGTACTGGGTTTTACGTACGCTGCCTTTTTCTGTGCATGTACACCGTTTGTGGCAAGCATGGCAGGAATGGCCACCAATGCTACAGAGAGCTTTGAGAATCGCATAATTTTTGTCGTATTAAGTGATGTGATATTTCGAAAATAATACAAAATCCATATTGGTAGTATGCGCATTTGCATTATTTAACAATTGGTATAATGAAAGGGGGGTGGGTGGAGTGAGATGCCTGCTTTCAATAACAATTTATTGTTAAACAATCGTATCGCGTTTTTCCTTCCTGTTCTCTTCAGAATTTAGTAACACCTTTGCGCTTCGTGCCCTGATTTTTTTGACAATTCCTAACGTTATCCAAATGAAAAAATATCTTCTGCTCATTTGCCTGTTGTCCTCTGCTGTCACATTTGCCCAGTCGGGCGCTGTGATCGTTGGCCACATAAATGACGCGGTAACACATAAGCCCATAGAGTATGCCACAGTTACCGTGGCCGATATGGTAACGAAAAAAGTGATCAATGGCGCACTTACAGATAGTGCCGGAGCTTATGTTGTAGATGGCGTTTCTGCGGGCAAGTATACTGTAACCATCGATTTTATCGGTTATACAAAACTCGTATCAGATAGTGTTACGATCGCTGCGGGAAAAACTAAAACAGTATTGGCCGATATATTCTTATCACCTTCCGGCAAAACACTGCAGGGGGTTACTGTTGTAGCAAGCGGCCCGGTCATTGAAAACAAGGTCGATAAGATCGTATACAACGCCGCTAACGACATCACCTCGCAGGGCAGCATGGCCATAGATATGCTGAAAAAAGTGCCGCAAGTAAATGTAGATATTGATGGCAACGTAGAGCTGCAAGGTAATTCAAATATCCGCTTTCTCATCAACGGAAAACCATCGAGTGTTTTTGGTAATAGCATTACAGATGCGCTCTCCGCTATACCGGCCAGCCAGATAAAAAGTATTGAGGTGATAACAAGCCCTGGCGCTAAATACGATGCGCAGGGCACAGGAGGCATCATCAACATTGTACTCAAAGACAATAAAATGCAGGGTATCAATGGCAGTATAAATCTGTCGGGGGGCACACGCCTCCAGAACACCTCCGCTAATATCAATTATCGCCATAATAATATTGGTGTCAATGCTTTCTTTAGTGGTAACGCGCAGCTTGTATCTCGTACACCCTCAACACAAGATCGCGCTTCTTCCGACTCTGCTGCAAGCGTTATGAATCATACGCCTATTACAAATCATTTACTACAAAACGGCTACAATGATTTTCAGCGAAACGGTTATCAATCAGGTGTCGGGCTGGATTGGAACATAACAAAGAACGATAACATCAATGCTTCTGTAAGCTATAACCATTTTGCCAATACAGGTGAGGGTATAACACAAGTACAACAGGATACATTGGGCAATGTGGTATCACCCATCAACAGCAGCCGTTATTCTTATAATCATTTCCAGACAAACTCACTCGACTGGAGCGTAGGCTACAAAAAGAATTTTAAGAAAGAAGGCCGGGAGCTTGATGTTTTATATAGCGCTTCTTACGGCAGCCCTTTTACACACTACCTGCAGACGAGTACGTATAAGGATTCCACGTACCCCTTCACCGGATCTGCAAGTAATGATCCCGGCACCGACAATGAGAACGATATCTCCGTCGATTATACAGAGCCGCTCAAAAAGAAGATCGTTATTGAAACAGGTGTAAAAGCTACGCTACTGGCTATTACCAGCGCTGCGGCTGTTACAGATCTGCAGCCTGCTACAACAGCTTATATACCCGATGCAGGACAGTCTTATCACTTAAACTACAACATGCAGGTATATGCAGGTTATTTGTCGGCGTCCTTTCCCCTCACATCTTTTATAAATGTAAAAGCAGGGGCGCGATACGAATACACTAATACTAAAATAGATTTCCCTAACACAAGCATCCCGGCATATAGCACACTGGTGCCTTCTCTTATTCTATCGCACGATCTTGGTAAAGGGCAGTTTATAAAACTATCTTATACACGCCGCCTTGAGCGTCCCGATTATCGTGATGTAAATCCTTTTCTCAATCTTGCAGACCCATATAACATTACCACAGGTAATCCGTTGCTGAAACCGGAGATAGGTAATAATATGGAACTCGGCTATAACAGGTCTTTAGGTAAGCATGGTAATATATATGTATCACTTATAGAGCGTATAGACGCACAAGATCATAAGCAGGTAACAACTTTTTATCCATCACTCCACGTAGGCGATACCGTTTATACAAATGTATCAGTTATCAATGTACAGAATATAGGTACGGAATATAATTCGGGTATCAACGTGTCGGGCAGCTATACTATAAAAGATAAGCTGAGTCTCCGTAGCAATGTATTCTTCGTACACAGGTATAGCGCAGGCCTGCCGCCAGGCAGTACCGGCACAGATGGTAACCGATTTCGTATAAATCTGAATGTTTCTTATCAACTACCGCACGATTTTATAACGGAAGCCTTTGGTAACTATAATGCTGCGACAAATAGTATACAGGGCCGTACGCCGCAATCATTATCCTATACTATTGCCTTTAGAAAGCAATTCTGGCATAGGAATGCAAGTATTGGGGTTACGGCTACTAATATTTTTAATGAGTACACAAAACAAGTAGTAACAATAACAACGACTGACTATACTTCTTATGTAGCACGTAGTTTGCCATATAGGTCTGTGGGTGTCAGCCTCACCTATAAGTTCGGTAAGCTCGAATTTAAAAAAGGTAAAGAAGATGATAGTTATATGAATAACCCTCCGGCAATGGGCGGTAATTAATAATGCTACTTATATTCTTATTATTACATGCCATCACACAAAACAGATTCAGTTTACAAAATCATAAATCACACGTCATAAATCATAAATACGTGGCTAATAACCTGTGAATAACTGTGTGTAACCCATGCTTATGTGTGGGTAATTACGACCTAACTCACTGATTCATAGTTATCCACATCAGCTTTTAGCTTTTCTACAATTTTGCCCACATGTTACTACGATATTAACCTTGCAATTTTACTAACAGCTTTCGTTATTCACAATTCACACATTTCCTGTGGATTAGGCTATTTTACTGCGTTTCCAGTGTTAATAAATCATCAATAAATTGTGGTTAAACAGCTTATTCGTAATTTGCAATAGGAATAACTTTTTTTAATCCCCTTATCCCCACCCCTAATAGTAATAGTTAGATTTTAAAAAAAGCTTTAATTATTATTATTATGTATGTGGATATGGTAAACAAGGCGATATGTTGAAAAATGAAGGTTTTCTTGATATAGAGATCGATCCGTCGTTAGATCTGTTTGCTGAAATAGAAAAGCTCAAGAAAGAAAAGAACGCGGTAGTACTGGCGCATTATTATCAGGAACCAGATATACAGGACGTTGCTGATTATATAGGTGATAGTCTTGGCCTCGCACAAAATGCAGCCCGTACGCAGGCAGATGTAATAGTATTCGCCGGTGTGCATTTTATGGCCGAAACAGCCAAGATACTTAATCCTCATAAAAAGGTATTATTGCCCGATCTTAATGCAGGTTGTTCATTGAGCGATAGTTGTCCGCCGCCACTATTCAAAGCATTTAAAGATAAGCACCCCGATCACATTGTTATATCGTACATTAATTGCTCTGCAGGTATAAAAGCATTAAGCGATATTATATGTACCTCTTCTAACGCACAATTGATTGTAGAGAGTTTACCAAAAGATCAGAAGATAATATTTGCACCGGATCGTAACCTGGGTGGCTATATTAATAAACAGACTGGCCGCAACATGGTATTGTGGAATGGTGCATGTATGGTACATGAAATATTCTCATTAGAGAAGATTACCAGGCTGAAGGTGCGTAATCCCGAAGCAAAATTTATAGCGCATCCTGAGTGCGAAGAAGCTGTTTTACAAATAGCTGATTTTATAGGCTCTACCACACAGTTATTAAAATATGTAGAGAATGATAAGTCTCAAACGTTCATTGTAGGTACAGAAACTGGCATTTTACACAAAATGCAGAAGAGTTCACCAACAAAGACGTTTATAGCCGCACCACCGGACAATGCATGTGCTTGTAATGATTGCCCTCACATGAAGCTCAATACTCTCGAGAAGCTGTACCTGTGTATGAAATACGGCCAACCTGAAGTTACGATGGATGAAACGCTGAGAATAGCAGCCTTAAAACCAATTCAGCGCATGCTCGATCTTAGTGAGCAATTAGGGTTGAAAGGATAGACTTTTTTATAATATCAGAAGCTTCGTATTATATTAAATATAATACGCAGCTTTCCATTAATACTATTACGTATTTATTAATATATTTATTATAATATTAATTTACTCACTATTTCGCTAACAATATCGCGCTCAAAACCCTTTTGTACCAGATATCGGTATAGTTTCATTTTCTTTGATAATTTGCTTTTATCATTTCGTATTTCGTACACTTTACGCTCTGCAAGCTTTGCCAGCACGGCATCATATTCTTCTCCATCGATTTCTGTAAGCCCTTTCTTTATACAGTAATCCGATATTTTTTTTAGTTTAAGGCCCTGTATTATTTTCACTCTGCCCCATTGTTTCATGCGAAACTTTCCTCGGGCATAAGATTTTGCAAAGCGCTCTTCGTTCAGGATATTGGCTTCAATAAGATCAGTAAGATGTTTTTCTACATCTACACTGGTGCAGCCCAGTTCATACAGTTTATTCCGCACCTCGCTGTGGCACCTTTCCTGGTACATACAGTAGCGCGTTATAGATTGTTTTATCTCCAAAGATATCTTGTATGATTTTTAGCACGTCATTGCGATGACGCCTGCGCAGCTGGAAGAAGCATTCTGACTGCAGCATACAGAATTTATGATTCGACCAAATTAACCTATTAACTATTCAACCAATCAGCTTACTTAATAGCCCCACTCTTTCCCGCAGCCTGGCGAAGTATGCTTATCTGTCCCACGTGATAATTTTCATGACTTAAACCGAACGATAATTTTTCGGCAAATTCAGCTTCCATATCGCCAGATGTTTCAAGCGCATTTATTATTTTCTCCTGATGGATACTTAATTGCTCCTGCAGATATGCCAATGGCAACAATTTGCCGGCATAGCCATCTTTCGCTATACCCCGTGCATACATGCTCAGATCAATTTCAGCTTCAGGAACTTTACCCAGCATTTTAGCTATGCTGCGCCTGCTAAATAGTATATGACCCAGTATCCAGTTTATATTATTACAACCATGCTCCGGCACACGTAGGGCATCTTCTTCTGTAATTCCATCCATATTTATACCCAAAAAACGGGCATTAAACTTTGCCTGCTGTAGTAATAGTTCTTTCATAATGTTTTATGATTCTATTTTTCACATTATCACATACACACTACCTGCCCATATATACCATTAGTATCTGTACATCACTTGGGTTTACTCCACTTATGCGGCTTGCCTGGCCAAGTGTGCGTGGTTTTATCTTGGTTAGTTTCTGTCTTGCTTCAGTAGATATAGCCGTCAGCTTCTCATAATTAAAGCTCTCCGGTATATTCAGGTCTTCCAGTGATGACATCTTTTTCACTAGTTCCCGCTCCTTTTCTATATACACATCGTACTTCACCTGTATTTCTGTCTGCTCCAGTACCAGTGTATCAGTATCTTTTAATACATCTGCCAGTGCAGGTATATTATCCGTCATCTCCTTTATCCCTATATTTGGGCGTAGCAATAGCTTCACCGCCCTTACTCGCTCTGTTATTGGCGATGAATTATTCTCTTCCAGTAATTGTCTCGACATCTCCGGCTCTATAGAGAAGTCTGCCAGTATTTGTTTTGTATCGGTTACTTGTTGTTGTTTTTCTTGTACCAGCCTTAAACGCTCATCACTGGCAAGGCCTATTGAATGACCAAGTGGTGTAAGGCGCATGTCTGCATTGTCTTGTCGCAGAAGGGTTCTAAACTCTGCCCTGCTTGTAAACATACGGTATGGCTCATCGGTCCCTTTATTTATAAGGTCGTCTATAAGTACGCCAATGTAGGCATCGCTACGTTGTAATATTACCGGTGCTTTTTCTGCAGCTTTACGGCTGGCGTTTATTCCTGCCATAAGTCCCTGGCAAGCGGCTTCTTCGTATCCTGTGGTTCCGTTTATCTGTCCGGCAAAGTATAAATTGTCTATCAGCTTTGTTTCCAACGTAAACTTTAACTGCGTAGGTGGAAAATAATCGTACTCAATGGCATATCCGGGGCGAAAAAATTTCACGTTCTCAAACCCTGGCACCAACTTCAATGCCTTATACTGTACATCTTCAGGTAATGAGGTACTAAAACCATTTACATAGATCTCCACCGTATTCCATCCTTCCGGTTCTACAAAAAGTTGATGACGGTCTCTATCGGCAAAGCGGTTTATCTTATCTTCTATACTTGGGCAGTATCTCGGGCCACTTCCTTTTATTCTTCCCTGGTACATGGGTGACTGTTCAAAGCCAGTCCTTAATATATCATGTACTTCCGGACTTGTATAGGTAACCCAACAACAACGTTGCTCTTTTGCCTTTATCTTTTCTACAGGTAGGTAAGAAAATCCAACGACTTCTTCGTCGCCATCCTGTATTTCCATCTTTGTATAGTCTAGGCTACGGCCATCTACACGTGGAGGAGTACCTGTTTTAAGCCGTGCACTCTCAAAACCCAGCTCCACAAGCTGTTCTGTAATGCCGGTAGCACCCTTCTCGCCAATTCTACCGCCGCCAAATTGCTTCTCCCCTATATGAATAACACCATTCAGAAACGTTCCGTTTGTAAGTACTACGCACTTAGCATGTATCTCTTGCCCCATACCCGTCACTACGCCGGTAATTTTTCCCTGTGGATTATCAGATGTTCCACGTGAAACAATTAATCCCTTCACCATATCCTGCCAGAAATCCACATTAGGGGTTTGCTCCAGCATTTCCCGCCAGGTAGTTGCAAATAATTGCCGGTCGTTTTGCGAACGTGGACTCCACATTCCCGGCCCTTTAGACTTATTGAGCATCCTGAACTGTATCATGCTCTTATCACTGACAATACCGCTGTATCCCCCTAGCGCATCAATCTCTCTAACTATCTGACCTTTGGCAATACCACCCATCGCTGGGTTACAGCTCATCTGGGCGATGGTCTGCATATTCATTGTAATCAGCAACACTTTCGAGCCCATATTGGCAGCAGCGGCAGCAGCCTCGCAGCCGGCATGGCCCGCACCAACAACTATCACATCATATTCAGGAAACATAGCTGCAAAATTACGCACTGATAAGGTATTTAGCTAATCTTATTTGATGGCCTTATGTTCCACGTGGAACAATTAGTGATGGCATGAATTATGTTTCACGTGAAACAATTTGAAGCAAAAATATTTTTTATAACTTTAGCAATATTTTATAAAATATAGCGTTATTTTGTAGAGAATTGAAAACTGTGATGAGAAAACTTCTATTGTACATACTGCCGGTGATGCTGCTTTTAGCGGCTACTACCGTGTATGCACAAGCGAAACACAAAAGCATCAAGCACCACAGTAATTATACAATAGGTTTCCAATCAGGTCGTGAGTTTTTATTTAACTCATCTCCGGCTATACGCACCCACCAAAGCAAAATACACACAGGTGTATCCAGTAGTCTTGTATTAAGAAGACCAATAGGTAATCATCTCGCGGTAGCCGCAGGTGTTAATTATTATCCGTCAAATACCGCTGTAAAGAAACTTTCCGATAAATCGTTTGCTACACAACCATATAAATTTGCGCTGCCGGTAACGGTTGAATATTATTTCCTGCCGAGAGAAAGGAAATTACGCCCGTTTGTAGGTGCTGGTGCACAGTATAATCTACTTGGTACAGCAGGCAACACAAGCATATCTCCTTTTACAGATAATAGCAGCACATCACAAACAAATAGTGTAGCAGGTACTAAGTATATCAATATCTTATTTACACAGGGCGTTACCTTTGAAATAAATACAAGGATACAGCTTACAGAGTCTATTCATTTCATACCCGACAATAATAATTGCAGTTTTGGTATAGACTTGGGTATAGGTTTCAGACTGTAAATTTTACTTCTTTCAGTTTACGGGAATAGATTTTATACTGCATTTTGCGGTACCTACTTATTTATACTATATAGCCTGATATTCTATGAACAACCGTCTTACTATTACAGTATTAAGCCTGATAGCAATGCTCAGCTCATGCAGCGAGCAATTATATTTTCCATCGAGAGCCACGGCCCCTGGGGTAAGGGAGGCAATGGATACAAAGCTTGTTGTATCAGTAAAGGCGCAGGATAATTCAGGAGCAGGGAATCAGAGTAGTGCAATAAGTCCTGCGGCTGACTTTGCCTTTTCGCCAGTCGATCATCTGGGGCTTACCCTTTCTTATAACGGTGTAACGAACCGTAAGAGCAATGATGATAATGATATGGCAGTCTATAATGGGCATCGATTTGATGGAGGAGCCGGCTATTATTCAAATTTTGGACGGCTTGGCTTTTTTGAAATGTATGGGGGTGTTGGTGGAGGCTATATTTCGCTAAATGGTCAGCCGGACCATGCGTTTACTGCGCATTATACACATGCCTACTTACAGCCGGCAGCCGGTGTAGGCAATCAGAAATTTATGGTAACTGGTGGTATAAGGGTCATGTACCAATACTATTATAATTTTGAATCCTCTAATCCTGATCTGCCATATACCATCACGTCTAACCAGGGACAAAGGCTCGGGAATATAAATGGCAGCTCGTTTTTAATGATAGAGCCATTTATAAATATGGAGGTTGGCTATAAATACATCAAATTTAATCTGCAGACCGGATTCAGTGGGCAAGCAGCAGGAGAAGGAAATATTACCGGCAACTCACTACCCGCATATATGAGCTTGGGCATTGTATTTAATTATGCACCGAGGTTTTCGAAAGACGATTCGTCAGGTAGAAAGAAAAGAATAAAATACCGCAAAGGAGACGAGTAGAAATATTAATTTTTATAATAATATTATTGCAACTTATTCAGCACCGTATCTAACTGAGCGATGTATGCGGTGATAGAAGACGGTATACTATCCGGGTCTATTGTCCATACAGATACCATATCACCCTGCGTATAGTTAAGATATATCCTTCCCTGGTCGTGGCAGTCGGGAGATCCGTAGGAAACATTTGGTTTGTTTTTTAGAAATGCGGGAAGATCGTTTTGTAAGGCATTGGCAAGAGCAAACTTATAGCCATTGAGCGATGTATCTGAAAACAAAAGCGCATCAGGATTATATACCAGCATACTATCGGCGTACAACTTTCCATTCTGTATCTTATACAGGTGCGAGCAATCGCCCAGGCACTCATCATAAGCATAGCCAAAGATGAAAAAATTATTGTTTGAAGTAGTGCCCCCACCCGACGTTTTTTTGCACGCAGCAAATAAAATACTGAGCATAATTATGGAAAGTATGATGCGCATAATAGTATAACGAAAAGTCTTCTCTTTTATTGAGTATATAGCAGATTTGCGATAATTTATTGGCATAAAAAAAGTCCCGCATATTCTGCGGGACTTTTTTAAAAGAGCATATACTATTTTATAACAGTGAATTTCCTTGACATTGCTTTACCATCAGCAACAATAGAAACGAAGTATGTGCCAGATGCAAAGTTTGCAGTAGACAGCGTATACTTATCGTTCAGAACATTGTTATGTGTTTCCTTGCTTACAAAGCGGCCCATACCGTCTATGATCGTGTAAACAACACTCTTGGCTATTGTAGCAAACTCTGTAGTTATAGTAAGATGATCTGTTGCCGGATTAGGGAATAGCTGTACAGTGGCTATTGGCGCGCCAACATTCTTAACACCAGTAGCGTGGTTATTAACCCTCATAGCCACCTGAGGTATAGCACCTTTCTGATTGTTATAGTTAGCGGAGTCGATAGAATTAACATAGGTTGTGCCCGCAAAAGGACAAACACCTATTGCTGCGTTAGGATAAAGCTCCATGTTGTCTGTGCTTGAAGCCCTGTCTCCACCCCATAGCGGACCAGCATATTCAAGATAGCTGGCGGCGTTGTTAAACCTACCATAAGTGCGTGGATAAGCATCAAGGATACCATCAAGACCCATAAACCAGGTTGCAGGAACTTCGGCACCTAAGAAATACCAACTGTTTGACACAAGATAAACATCTGTAAGAACACCATTAGAATCGTAAATAGTAGGTACGGTGAACATATCCTCAGACTTGTCTACAGCCGGATCGAATACTTTGATAGCAGTACCGGCAAGCTGTAGCTCACCATTCTGAACGATGCTATCAGCAGGATTGCCACCGGAACCGTCGATCCACTGGAATAAGTAGACGCTCATTGATTCAATAGAAGTGATAAAACCGGTATCAGCAGCAGCTACGGTGAACTGGACATCTTTTACACGGGCACCGCCATTGGCAACATAGTACATAGGGCCCCAGATGTATGGTTCAGCAGAGCCACCTGCGGGAACGCCAGGTTGTAAATATGTATTTACAAATGGTACGTTATTCGTGAAGTCGTAACGGCCTTTAGAATAAAGACTATCTGTAGTGTAGAAAGAGTAAGTGTAAGAATTATCGCCAATGTAATCGTCCGCAATATCAGAAGAGATATTGTAGTTGATATCAAAGCGACCGTTGCCGGTAGCGTTTACATTATAAAGACTTGTAGGGTATAGACTCCAGATAGAGTCGATAGCCGGGAAGCTGGCAAGTGTTATAGAATCAGCATGCACAGTTGTTGCCGTACCACCTGTCGGTGTGAACTGAACAGTAGAAGTAAGCTTTACATTGGTCTGCGTGCTGGTACCGTAGTTAGCCACGAAAGCACCATCTACACCTATGTAAGCGGCAGGTGATGTACTGCCTGAAAGCTGGTTAGAAGGTATCGCATATGAATGCCAGTTACTTGTACCACCGGTAACAAAACCCAGATCATTAGTATTACCAAAGCCCCATTTAGTGAGGGTCAAAGTGACAGGAACGCCCGCATTGATCTGGTTTGTGATAGCCATACCATCAGCATTAGAGATCATAAATACAGGAATAGTTACAGTAAGGCCACTTGCACCTGCCGCCATACCCACCGGGCCGCCTGGGATATTATTTACAATAACGCACGCAATAGCGCCGGCATTCTGCGCTTGCAATGCTTTAAAGCCAAACTCACAGGTACCGCGATAAATGAGTGCGATCTTCCCGGCCATAGAACCTCCTGCAAAAGCTGCACAACCGATCGTATCAGCTGTAGGGCCCATCACAACAGGTTGGTTAACAATTGGTGTAGTTATTGCACCACCCCAATGTCCGGTAGCTCCAGTACCATCATTAGCCGTTGTATAGGTTTTATCGCCGGCTATAGATGCAGGTGCGGTAACTTCAAAGCGTAACCCTACATAATTAGCATAAAAATTGTCGGGCCCCGTAGCCGTAGTTCTGGGAAAAGCGAGGGGATGTAACGTCTGCGCAAATGCAGCCGACGACATAAGCGCCATCGATGCTGCCACCAGACTTTTTAGAGTAGATTTTTTCATATAAAGTTTTTTGTTTTTGTAGAGCGTACAAGTTAAGTAGTATTCTCTAAATAAACAAAAATAACCCTATGTAAAACAAGCCATCGGACGGCTAACATCAGTAGAAAATAAGATATAAAACAGGCGCCACGAAGGGCGCCTGTTTTATCAAAGGGGAGAGGAGATCTTTATTCTACCACCAGCTTCTGTGTAGTATCCATATTAGCCGATGTGATGTGTACGATATACACACCCTTAGCGAGTGATGATATATCGAGGTCTTTCTGCGCGGTAGCATTATCTGCATTTGTGCTGATAAGCTCGCGTCCTGTAATATCTGTAACGCTGATGTGCTTGTTATTATCAACAGCTGTCCACAGTATATGCAGTGTACCTGTTGCAGGGTTAGGGAATATTTTCACAGCATTACTAGCCGCTGCTACATTATTTACTGCTGTAGTAACGGGTTTTATCGTGTAGAGCGTTGTGCTCTCGCGGAAGCTGTTGTCCGTGCTCGATGGAGCTGTAGCGGTAAGTGTAATCGTTGCAGACGGCGTAGTCGCATAATTAAGCGCTTCAGGATATACATTGTATGTGCCGGTAGCTATGCCGCTGAAAGAATAAGCACCTGTAGCATCTGTGTATACGTATGTAAGAACATGGTTAGCTGCATCCCTGAGATAAACGAGCATATTGGCAACACCTGCATCGGTAGCTTTACCTGCACCTGCGCTTACACTGCCGCCTATAAAGCCCGGGCCTGATGTAACGGTGCCATATTGCATATTTATACCAATCCCGTAATCAGTTGTATAAGCCACATGATGATCTATACCGGCATCACCCCAATAAGTAGTAGAATCGTGATAGGTGGGAACATAGCCGGAAGCACCTGGAACAGAACCAACCATCATCGCCTTAACGCGATAATCACCTGAAGGAACACCTGTGAATGCATAATAATAATTGCTGCTAAACCTTGTAGAATACTGTGAATCAACAGCGGTGAGCACTCCGGTAGCAGCATCATAAGTAATCAGCCACACATAAAATGACTCTGTAGAATCTGTCCAGTCAGAAATATAAATATCGCCGGATATAACACTTGCCGGATATACCGGTGTGGTAACCGTGTGTATAGCGGTATGATAGCATGTATCACCAAGATCTACCCAACGCGAGGTGAGCGTAACGGTGTAAGTACCATCTGCGGTATAAGTATGGCTGGCTGTAGTACCGTATCCTGTGCCGCCATCACCAAAATCCCAGCTGTTGCTAAGATCGTAGCCTGATGCTACTGCAGAAGAGGTAAAAGAGCCGCTGCTGCCTGTTACTACATCTGTAAAATCAGTTGATAAAGCGCCGCAGTCAATACTGCCGGTACCTATGGTCACAGTACCGGTCAGCGAGTGGATGCAGCTATCGCCAAAGGCATCTGTAAATAATACGGTTAGCGATATAGGATAGGTGCCGCTTGATGTATATGAATGATCTGTGCTGGCATAATACGCTGTAGTCATTGTGCCATCACCAAAATTCCAGTAATAGGTCATTACATAGCCAGGCGTATTTGACACAACGAAATGTGCGGCTCCGCCGGTTACAGAGTTAGAAAAACTTGCAGTAACAGAATCACAGTTTATAGGCGCACTACTATCGAGTCCTACATCAACCGGCGAGGTAAGGGTATGGATACAGGTGTCAGCACCGCTTATCCATAATGTGGTGAGTGTAATATTGTATGTGCCTGGAATTGTATAGTCGTGTGTAATGGTCGAGCCGTAATAGGTAGCTGATCCATCGCCGAAATTCCACTTGTATTCCATATCATAGGTAGATGGCGTGGATGTGGCAGTACAAGAAACAGAGCCTGGACCGGTAAGAAAAGAGAAAGAGGATGACAATGTAGAACAATCGATAGTCCCACCATCTATAACTACAGTATCATAAAGAGTAGTAACGCAACTATCAAAAAATGAGGCGTCCAATATTACAATATGTAAGCTGGCAACATAAACGCCGGCAGCAGAATAGGTATGTGCAGGAGCGCTATCCCAGCTTCCTGTTCCATCACCAAAATTCCATTCATAAATGGTTTCGTAAATATCGCTGCCGCCCCCGGTATAAGAAGCAAAAAAAGTAGCAGTACTGCCGGATATAGAATCCGTTACAGATGGGCTCCAGGTACTACAGTCGATGGCGAACATCTTCGTTGATGCTAAAAGCAGTAGCAACGGAATAAAAGCGAGTAACTTCTTCATAAATTTTGGGTTTAAAGATTAGCTGATAACCTATAGACGTTGCATCGGCTACAAATGTTAGTTAGATGTTACAGAATTTTTTTAGATGGTATTTGTGCTATATATGGCCATCATATTACGCCCACAAAAAAGCGCCCCGTATATCGGGGCGCTTTGTATCAGAGGTAAGCAATCGTTTATTCTACCACCAGCTTCTGTGTAGTATCCACATTGGCCGATGTGATGTGTACGATATACACACCCTTTGCGAGTGATGATATATCGAGGTCTTTCTGCGCTGTAGCGTTATCTGCATTTGTGCTGATAAGCTCGCGTCCTGTAATATCTGTAACGCTGATGTGTTTGTTGTTATCAACAGCTGTCCACAGTATATGCAGTGTACCTGTTGCAGGGTTAGGGAATATTTTCACCGCGTTATTTGCAGCCGCTACATTATTTACTGCTGTGGTAACAGGTGTAATAGTATGAAGTGTTGTGCTCTCACGGAAATTAACACTGCCCTCTATCGGTGTACCTGTAGTTATAACCACAGTTGACGATGGTGTTGTAGCATAGTTGAGCGCTTCAGGATACACATTGTACGTACCAGGAGCAAGGCTGCTGAATGAGTATGCACCGGTAGCATCGGTATAAGTATAGGTAATGATGTTGGTAGCTGCATCTCTTAAGTATACCAGCATATTTGCAACACCAGCATCGGTAGCCTTGCCGGCACCGGCTGTAATGCTGCCGCCTATAAAGCCCGAGCCTGATGGTACGGTACCATAAGTAAGATGTATGTCTACATTACCGTCAGATACGGTGCCAAGGTGATGTATCACCCATGCGCCGCCCCAATATGTGCTGGTAGAGTCGTATGTAGGCACCCAGCCAGTAGTACCTGGTATTGATGACAGCAGCTTTGCTTTAGTGCGGTAATCGCCGGTAGGCACACTATGGAACTCGTAGCGGTACGTGCCCGAAGGGGAAACGGTAGAGTAGGTAGAATCGATAGCTGTAAGGTAACCACCTGATGTAGAATCGTAAGTGATAAGCCATACAAAGAACGAAGCTGAATCACCAATAGAAGGGCCATATAATGTACCCGACAATGTGCTGCTGCCCGATCCGCCTGTACCTGATATATCTACTGTATGCGTAGCGGAGTGTGTGCAGGTATCGCCTGTGCTGCTTACCCAAATCGTAGTAAGTGTTACGCTGTAAGTGCCATCGCTGGTATAAGTATGTGTTGTGGTAGGGCCTGAGGCATAAGTGCCATCACCAAAATCCCATGAATCAAATGTAGTAAAGCCTGTTGGCGCTGCTGAAGAAGTAGCCAGGAAATATTCCGCGCCTGCGCTGCCGCCATCTGTAAAGTCGGCATACCAACTGCTGCAGTCTGTACCGCCTCCGGTAATATCTACCACAGTAGTTAGCGTATTAACACAACTATCGCCAGCACCATCGCTAGTAACAACAGTTACAGTAACGGTATAAGTACCGGTGCCTGAGTATGTGTGTGAAGGGTCTGCGGATGCTGCCCCACTTGTTCCATCACCATAATCCCAATAGTAAAACTCTGTATAGCCAGGTGTAGTACTTACAGATAAAGCTACGGTAGAGCCGGATAGTGTATCAGAAAGGCTTGCAGATAGTGTGCTGCAATCGAGACCTGTTGGTACTGTTACGGTATATGACGCCGTATCGGTATGTATGCAGGTATCCGTACCGCTTATCCAAACGGTAGTAAGTGTGGTAAGATAAGTGCCCGATGCTGTATAAACATGCGTAGTAGTTGAACCATAAGAGGTACCCGAACCGTCACCAAAGTCCCATTCGAAATAAGAAGGTGCACCTGTTGCAGATGCTATAACCCCTATACCACCCGGAACCAGTGAAGCAACGAATGAAGTGCTGAGGGTGCTACAGTCGAGCGAACCGCCAATGGTCACGGAATCTATTGCTGTGCGCCAGCATGTATCAGCACCATCTACCCAGCGGGTAAGCAGTGTTATAGCATAGGTACCGGGGGTTGTATATGTGTGGCTGATACCTGTGCCAAAAGCAGGGCCGCTGCCATCGCCAAAATCCCACTGGTAGGTGGCAAAATAAGGTGAGGTAGTTGAATAACCGAAAACGTAGACAGTGGTGCCACTTATAGAGTCGGCAGCGGAGGTAGAAAGCGAATCGCAGTCTATGGCTAATGACCGCGTGGCCGTTAGCAACAATAATAAAGGAATAAGTGTAAGTAGTTTTCTCATAACATAAAGTTTTAAAAGAATATTTGCACAGGTATAGACGGAAAATACTGATAAAATGTTAGTAAGTGTTAGTTAAATTTTCAAATTTTTAATTGCATACTACAAGTCTGCACATTATAAATATAAAATTAAAGCAATTTAACCGCGCTAAATAAACAATAGACCATACATGCCTTCGCATTATTAAAGAACTACATGGCAAGAAGATAAAAATTTATGAAGCTGATGATCTGCGCTTATTTTTTACAAAGGAAAAACCTTGGCAAGTAAGTAGCGGGAAGCATGTGTGATGTTTTAACTGCTACTGGTCGATTATAGGAAAGAAGCACTACAGGCGGCTGATACAAAACTATTGTTTCTGAAAAGTATGCACTATTTTATGGGGATAAAGAAAAGTGTGCAAGGGGGCTATTTAAAAGTATGGGTTATGATGCGTACCGCAAAATAATAAAAATAAAAAAGCCAGCCTGAGAACAGGCCAGCCCCTATAAACCCTATCGGGAACAAAGTTAGACTATGTAGTTCATATTTTCCTATAAAAAATTTAGATGATTGCATAAATATTTCTGTATCCCCCAAAATATCTCCTAAGTGTGCGGTGCAGTACATAAAAAAACCGGCAGGAAGGGGTATTAAAGTATTTGAGAGAAGAAATAAAATTAGGCTTAATAAATGTAGGTCTGCGATAAAGTACGTGAGATACCTTATATAGTACGTGAAATGTCGAATAGCAGACAAAGAATCTGGCAAATTTTCATCCTGCTTTTAGATAGGCGTGTTAGTTGTCTGTTAATATGGCTTATGGGAGATATTTTTAAAAACACAACAAATATAATATATTATAGTGCTGATAAATAAACTATTACATTTGTTATTCAAAAATTAATTATGAAAAAATTAATCCCCTCAATCTCCTTTATTTTAGCTGTATTGTTATTTACGAATACAGTTCAGGCCCAGGGCGTGGCTGTAAATACTACAGGTTCCATCGCTGATACATCTGCAATAATGGATGTAAGCTCTACAACACAAGGTATGCTTGTGCCGCGTATGTTATCCGCGCAGCGCACAGCTATCAGCGGTCCTGCTAACGGACTACTGGTATATCAGACAGATGCCCCTGCTGGTTTTTATTTTTACAACGCAGGCACATGGCAGCCGCTA
>Ga0105239_10000427_pt1 | contig 61404 bp, 59 predicted proteins | sample KBSC44metaG_FD_92761 | JGI IMG/M metagenome (GOLD analysis project Ga0105239, IMG submission 92761) | Corn rhizosphere microbial communities from Kellogg Biological Station, Michigan, USA - KBS C4-4 metaG | ecosystem: Host-associated > Plants > Roots > Rhizosphere > Soil | place: Michigan, USA...
CCCCCAAAAATCTATCCTATCAATATCCAAATGACCGAGCGGTACAAGCGTGCTATATGACGTATATAAATTGTTGCTCCTCGTATCTCAATATACTTGTGGTTCCATCCGGCTTTACTTCCATCTAATCATCACGGCGGCATGGGGACTCGCTCGTCACCTTTAATCCGTCCCGAATGCTGGCTTGTACTCTAGTTGAAAACCACAGTCTTCGCACCGTTCAAGAACACTCGGCGTTCACTCCACCACTTCACCGCGGCGGCGAGGACCTGGCTCTCGACGTTGCTGCCCTCGTCGACGAGCTCCTTGGGCGTGAGGTTATGGTCCACGCGAGCGACGCGCTGCTCAATGATCGGGCCTTCATCGAGGTCGGCGGTGACGAAGTGGGCCGTGGCGCCGATGATCTTGACGCCGCGCTCGTACGCTTGGTGGTAGGGCTTGGCGCCCTTGAACGACGGCAGGAACGAGTGGTGGATGTTGATGATCTTCCCGGACATGGCGCTGCATAGCCCCGGGGACAGCACTTGCATGTACCGTGCGAGTACGACCAGCTCGATAGAGTGCTTTTGGATCAAATCCAGGATCTGGGATTCTTGGGCTAGCTTGGTGTCCTTGGTGACGGGCAGGTGGTGGAATTCAATGCCGTAGGATTTCGCCAGGCCTTCAAATTCGGGGTGGTTGGACACGATCACGGGAATCTCGATTGCGAGTTGCCCTGTCTTTTGTCGGAAGAGCAGGTCGTTCAGGCAGTGTCCGATCTTGGACACCATGATGAGGACCTTTGGCTTGGAGGCCACGGCCCGGAGCTCGTAGTCCATCTTCAAGTCACTGGCGAGGCTTTGGAAGTCTGGGGTCAGGAAGTCAGTCCCGCTCTCCGGCGCGGGCCCGAAGTGTACCCTCATGAAGAATTTTTCCGATGTGCGGTCGGAGAATTGCTGCAGATCCAGGATATTGAGGCTGTGACGGGCGAAGATGCCTGTCACCGCGTGGATGATCCCTGGTTTATCTGGGCATGATAGTGTGAGGTAGTGGTCGTTTGCCATCTTGGTGGGTTCCTGTGATATCTTTGCGGCTGGAGTGTGGTGTCTTTTGCTGAAGGACCTGGTGGCAGTGGTGGATATTTTGGGGACTGGTTTGACGAATTGTGCGTAAAGTCGGGTTGGGAGAGCTGTTCGTTGGATTGGGATCTTGCACACCAGAGCTACAACCATTGGATCTGGTCCTATGCTCGGGTTCTTTTGGTTGCAAGGCTGTGTGAGGAGCCTTACCAGTAGCCCGCCGTTATCCGAATGAAGTCTCTTTTTTTCTCCCTCAAGAAAATCCACGAGTCTCGGTTAGAAAGTGCTCCATTTAGACGATGTGGAGGATGTGGGTCAGCCTTGGAGTCAGTGTGGGTGTTGTCCCCAAAAGTGGATGCACATGACGCTTTATGCTTGACCGTATAGGCTATCTTGGGGCCTTTATGCTTTGCCGTATCGCTTGCCCAGCTGAGTCATCCATTGACCTCGGTATGTGCAAGCCCTCTTATGATAATAGTAGTGAGCTGACGTCCCTTTGACTGCCCTACCCTTATTGAGCACGTAAGAACTGGAGAAATACCTTCTCTTCAATTCATAGAGCACCCGAGTTTGTCATTGAAATCGTGTGGTGCAAGGCAGACCTGCCACCAAAAATTCAACGGGTCGAAGCCAACGGCTGGATCTGGGAAGGCCTTGAGCTTGATGGATTGATCTGAAACTACCGTCGGGCTGCCTAAGCGAGTTCCAAGACTGCCCATCAAAGCCCTTCCACAACTGAGCCAAACAGGCAGCAAGGCCCCCACCCCACTTTTTGTGGCTCGTTCATGCAGCTATACCCCTGAAAGCGATGAGATCTTTGGCTCTCAGGAAGCCTCGTAGACATAATGGCAATCGACGTCAGCTTCTCCTTGATTGAAACCGATGGGGGCATTTCTTCAATGCAGGCCAAATTGGAGAGCTTCCGCTGAGTTGTTGCCTGCGTTGGTGGAACATCTCTGTAAGGCTCCTGCCGTTGCCTGCGCCTTCCCTTGCGATCTTGATCACGGGACGACGTGCGGCTTTCGCGTTGCAGGCAAAATCGGGACCAGAGTCGCGGTGAGAAGAGGAGCCAACCACCTGATACGCTCCAAGCAGCCACCCGTCTTACCGTTATCCAAGAGGCCGTTGAACGAGCAGTGCTCTTCTGTCTATAAAGCATTCGTTTTCCACTCTACACTCACCGAGACTTGACTTCTCTACCAATTCCCCACCCTCCCCCTACTCCTACAAACTGTCTAAATACCACAATGTCTATTCAACTGCCCAAGCTCCCAGTTCCCATTTCTGAATTTGTTCAATATGCTGAGAAACAGCCACACACACAGGCCGGTGTGACCCAGGCTGTAGAGCCGTTCAAAGCCTTTGAGAACAAGCTGCGAGAAATCTATGCTCAACAACCTGATCATCCTGCTGTGGCTGAAAACCATCTGGTTCCACTTTTTGAAAATGCCCCCTTCACGACCAGGGCAAGGGATATCAGCCAGGAGTCCACCGTTGAGAAGGACAATTACCTGTTGTCTCTCCCAGATGATCTCCGCCGAACGCATGGCTCTCCTGCTATTGTTCAATCCTTGAAAGATTTTCGCACCAATTTCAATATCTTTTCCGAGTCCTCCCTGAGTGAACTCAAGTGGGATAATGTGGTTGTCGCCGGTAGTGCTGTCAATACCTCTCTCTTGCCCCTCGATGCTCCTTACAGCGAGTCAAAGGTAAGTCGATCTCTAAATTACCATTCGCCATTCTAATGAGCAATTGCTCACAGCGGGCACTCCGCCACCATTATCATGAGAAACTCGCTCCCGCATCTGATGTTGACCTCTTCCTTTACGGCCTGAATGAGGAAGATGCAATTAAGAAAATCAAGCAGATTGAGACAAGTATTCGGGATAGTATTCTGGCGGAAACCACGACTATTCGCACTAAGAATGCCATCACGATTGCCTCTGAATATCCTGTCCGCCACGTCCAGATCGTTCTACGACTTTACAAAAGTATCTCGGAAATTCTAACTGGTTTCGATGTCGATTGCTCTTGCGTTGCCTACGATGGCCAACAAGTATGGGCGTCACCTCGTGCGGTTGCAGCATTCATGACCCAAGTGAATTCCATTGACTTGACAAGGCGGTCACCATCCTATGAAAATCGTCTTTCTAAATACTCCCATCGTGGCTTCGAAGTCCACTGGCCACTCATTGATCGCAAACGGATTGACCCTACTATTTTCGAGCGCTCTTTCTCCAGGGTGCAGGGACTTGCTCGACTTCTTGTCCTTGAAAAGCTTCCACATCCAAACGATAGAGACGACTATCTCGCGAAGAGAAGAGAAGAGCGCGGGCGTCCGCCCATCCCCTATAGTCACAGATTCCACAAGAAGCTAAAGGGCAACCTAAAGGATGCACAGCCAGACGATGTCGCTGAATGGTTTGACGAAGATGATGTTTCAAATTACCACACCGTCACCATTCCTTACGGCGCTACCTACAACGCAAAGAGGATCGAAAAGCTACTGTTCACGAAAGACTTGCTTCTGAACGCGGAGTGGAACAAACCGAAGGACAGAGAGACAGAACTTCATCGCCATCCCGCCTTTTTTGGCTCCATTGATGATGTTATCCATGATTGCTGTGGGTTTTGTCCAAGGCCAAAAACGGATGTAGACCTTGCCGCATTAGAAGAAGAAGGCAAATTTTACATTTCTGGTGACATCACATTTCTCAAGGATGATCCGGGACGCCAGGCGATTGGCAGTTTCAATCCTATCACCAATGAGGACTGGACCGAGATGGCGTACATCGGGAACACAACCAGGCTCTGTCAGGCTATTGTGGACCACGACTTCGATGCTGTTCAAGATTGGTTTTCATCACTCGAGGAAACCGATGTCAATAGGCGTGACCATGCAGGACGCACTCCGCTTCAGTTGGCCGCCATGTGTTCGACTCCGGAAATTGTTCACGTTTTGATTGAACACGGCGCGCGACTTGTTTCACGCCTTTACAATGGTATGACTGCTCTTCACCTTGCAGCCTATCGTGGGGAGGTTCAAATTGTGAAAGCGATTCTGGACAAGAGTCTTGCCAACGAGGAAGAAGAGTCTCGCAAGGAAGATGCCCGCAAGGTCGCCAGGCGTACAGCTGCCGGCATTGTGACTGAGCAGGATCATGAGGGAGGACCAATTCTCGAGAACGCCACAAGGTCTACCGATGACTCCGCCGAAAGCGAGGATGATGACTGGGATGATGACGACAGTGGCAGTGTGACGGAAGGCTCCTTCATAAAAGTCAGAGAGAAGAGCGAAGCATCTGATCCTTTGACCGAAGACAAGGATGAACCCGACGTATTCAATGTTGACGTTTTGGCGTGGGATAATCCGTTAAGTCCTCTCCATCTCGCAATCATTGCTGGACACATTGATATCATCGAACTACTGATCGACAATTATGGCGCCGATGTCCTGCTCCCTGTCAAGATCATGGATGTTTATAATCGCAAGGAGGCCAAAGCCGCCATTCTAACTCTTACCCTAGCGTTGGAACTTCCTTTTCAACAGGCCAATGAAACTGTCAAAGCACTCCTTGCTCATGGTGCAACTGCAACTCAAGCGGACATGAATCATATTTCAGCTTTGCATTATGCCGTCAATAGTGGAAAGACTCTGGTAGTAGAGGCACTGGAAAATGCAGATTCCTCCGCGGTCGCGGCCGCTTGCAATTTCGTTACAGCCAAAGGATACCGATCATCCCCTTCAGTTCAAGCTCCGATCTTAACAGCTATACGGACTGGACGGCAAGACCTTGTCGAAAAGCTTGTGAGTCTGGGCGCGAACATCGAAATCTCCTTTGAAGCGTTTGAGCAAGCTTACAAGCGTGGGGTTTCTTGGCCTGACGATGACCATGAGCGGGTGAAAAAGCTATGGCGGAGCCACGTTGAACAACCCGTCATCCTAGCTGCAAAGATGCAAATGCTAGATTTTGTTGACTATGCCATTGACCATGGAGTGAGCGTCAACACTATCGCCAAGGGAGCTTGGAATTTCATTGATCGCTCTTCTTATGGAAATGAAGACAAGTCCTTGGTGGACATTATCAAGGATCAAATCAAAGACTTGAAGAAAGCCTTGTATCCAGCAGATACCGAATACTTCCCGAAACCTGGTGATTTAGCGACGGACCAGCACTATCTCGGTTTCCCCAAGGGCACTTACCAATACTGGACTGCGTACCATAACCTCCATGACGCTAAATTGCTCCACAGATACCAGGTGCAGCAATTCCATTTGGAACGACATGAGCGCCAGGCTGAGGACCAACAAGGCACGTCGGAGAAAAATGCTGCTCTGGAGCAGACTATTACTAAACTTGTCAATCTCGAAGCGAAGCTTCGAAAACGGCAAGCGCGATCATTCCGAAGCCTATACCCAGAGGCACACAAGAATGAACACCGCCATATTTACCTGCCAGATAATGTGCAAGATTCGCCATATGAGAATAGCATCTCATTCCCAAATCCCACCCTCACGTCTGAGAACAGAATCAGATGCCTTGAGTTGTTTGAAGCTTGCTGGACCGGCGAGACAGATAAAGTCAAAGCTCTTTGCCTCGCCAAAGAGAATCCTCTTCAAGTGGCGGTTGTGGACTCTCAAGGTTTCACCCCATTCTCAATTGCAGTACTGCGTGGACACTATGACTTAGCGCAGACCATTATCGAAATTGCGACCGTCCAGTTCAAACCAAACTCTGAATCCGAAACCTATCGATATACACTTGAACCTGGGCGTGACCATCACCATCATCATGACTATGACAGTGATAGTGACAGCTGTTGTGATAGTGAGGATGCTTATCAAAATGAAGTGGGTATACTGAGACATCTTGTCAAGGACAACTTCACCGTCGACGATATCACGGCTCTCGCAAACAGTGTCAAGTCAAAAGTGTCTCCCCTGATGATGTTGTCATGGCGCTTTCCGGGTTCAAGGGTTTTTGAGAGCAGTAATGGAAATGACCAGGCCATTAGGTCCTTCTCGCGCTTGACTACACCCAGTCCTTATGTTGGTGACTACCCCAAGACCTCATGGGCGTGGTTTAATGCCGCTTTGAGCCAAATCAACCTACACAATCGTGATTCTCTTGTCAAATGCGCAATTGCAGCCGATGATATCCGGCTTTTGAGGTTCATTCTCAAGATTGGCAATAACCTTACCCAGCAACGAAATGACGACGGTGCTATCAAAGTGTTCCAGGTTGATATCGCCGATTTCCAGACGGCAATCCGTTTAGGAAGAGTGGAGATGATTGCGGAGATCTTGAAAACGACCGGTTTCGGGTTTCCAATCCAGAAAATATTCCAACAATCCGGTGTCAAACTGGAGCGCTCGCCCGACCAATATCAAGGGTTGACCGTGCACGGGAAGAAACGTCAACACTATGTCGATGCTGCCAGAGGTCGTTCCCGGGCCGTCCATGATAGCTCTGATTTCGGAATCCCTCTATTAGCGGCCATCCTGGTCGGCAACATAGAGTCAATGGAATACTTCTTGTCCGATGGTCCATTGAGACGATACCTGGAATTTGCAGATGCGTTCAAGGACGACAAGAGGATTGAAGGACTATCGAAAGCTGAGGGGGGGATTGAAGGCACCCTGACTTCATGGCTGGAAACTCGAAACAATCTTGCTCTTCATATGGCTGTGTTGTCACCGCCGAATGAAGATGGATCGCAGCCAACAGTGGATTACCTCCTAAAGAAGATGCCTCAGCTGTTAGACGTTCGATCGGCCGACGGCAGGACACCCCTGCAGCTAGCTTTTCAATCATGCCGCTATTACGCGGCCAAAAAATTGATCGAGGCTGGAGCAAATCAAGCCACCAAAGATAACCTTGGTCGAAACATCCTTCACACCATTCTGAGCAGCGTTAGTGTCAAATCCCATGCCGTGCTTCGCTCTGTTTTCGAGCTGCTTGACAAGAAATTGATACCGGCACTCCTGCTCGAGCGTTCTGGAATCGATCTAGGCACTGTAACACCATTGATCATGTTCTTCAATAATGCAGTTCGTTCCTCAGGTTGGGAGGAGAGCTTGAGCCATATCCTGGTATTCTCAGAGGGCAAGGATCTCGAGAGAATGAATGGGGCGGGCGACTACCCACTCCATATCGCAGTGCGGCGTGGTGATTTGGACCTGGTCAGGTTTCTTGTCCACTATCGCCCTTCACTTCTCTATTGGGAGAACGCCACGGGCATGACACCAGTGGAAGTGGCGTCCACGGCTTTCTTGCGACGCCACATAGACAGCCCTCCGGAGCTATTGGGAAGGGATTCTTTCAGCATTGCGGATAGGCCTGCAAGGAGCTTCCTTATCAAGAGCAAAGCTGATTCTGAAGCCGGTCAAGCTGGGGACGACGAAGAGGAAAGGTACGGCAATGTGGTCAATATGGAGCACCGCATGTATCGCCTCATCAACAGTCTCGTGAAGAAGTTCCCCAGTAATAGGAAGCTGGTCTCTCTTCATGATGCAAATGAGGTAGCGAAGCGCCTTGCCTTCCTGCAGCAGCGAAAAAGCGATGACAGGCTTCACCTCGAAAATACCCAATCAAACCGTCGCGACGACTGGGGTGAATTCGCACATTCTAGAGCGAATGCAGATCAAGACGCTACGCAAGACGAGATCTCGCATTCATCCCCTGGTAACCCGGACCTTGATGATTGGGACGCACTGAAGTGGAGGAAGAGAGTTGCGAAAGAAGAGGGTATTGATGAGGTCATTGAGAAGAAGCGCAAGTTGAACAATCAATGGTACGACCCAACGGTGATGACGGACAAGGCGAACCCCTTCTTTACAAAATCATGGAAAGAACTGGTGATGGGGGATAAGAAGACGCCCGCGGCATGAACAGAGAGTCTCGGCTGGTTATTGACTCGAAAACAGCCAATGCAGAGAATCTTTGGTGAGAAGGGTACATTCGCTAGAGGATCGATCTGTTGGTTTCCTCGTCTTGTGCGGCGTGAGGGCGTTGGGTTTCTTGTACAGTGTCTGGTCACAGACGGCATCTCCTGGTTTTCATACTGCAGCTGAGTGCAATTTGTGGCTGAAATGATGGAAATGCCCTCAAGACAAACGGGCAACAAAAGAAACAGTTCTCTATATGATAGTGACAAGATTGGCCCCACGTCATATGATTCCCAGCTACTTAAAGTTACTGACGGCGCCACCTCCTTGCTCTAAGGAGTCAGGACTGGAGGATGATGGGTGGTGGCCGGTGGCCTATCAACCAAATTGAATGTCGGCACATATGCTGCAAAGGGAGACATCCCACGATACATGTGGAGTATTTACTTCGTACTATATATGTCCTTCAGGGTTGGTATGTAGGATAAGCATTCTGGCCTTCATTTGTCTTCATTTTCATAAAAGTCATAAAGTCGCTGCAAATCTGCACAATGTTTGTTCTAAATCTCATTTCCCGTCCACAAGATCTGATCTGGACTCGCCTATAGGAGGTAGCCTGTGAGAGAGTTTTTACGAAGCTCGATCTAGAAAGCCCCAAGAGCTCCCCGCCAAGTTAAAAGATATCGCCTGCTTGCTGTGCAAGCAGGAAAAGAAAGGGAAAACACGACGTCACTCCTACGAACGGAGTCAGCTATCTGCAATAGCGCGGTCTCTCTCATCTCGCTTGTGCCCTTTGATAAAACACAATATATGCTTCAGAGTTCTGCAGCCGGTCGCGGGCATTCAATTTGTTTGGATCGAGGTCCACGTGTCTTTCGTCGTCGAATTTGCGCCAGCTGCCTCTCCCTTGATCCTTTACGATACTGATGTAATGGCCGCCGTCACCACTATTACCCAGGTGTCTCAAAACACCGTAGGCGTCATAGCTGTAAGGAGGAGTCGTGGCAAGATCAATTTTGCCATCCTGGTCCGGAACCGCTAGTGGGCGAGGAATGACAAAGTCATCCATACTCAAACCATACAGCGGAAACTCGATTGGTGTGTGGATTTTCTTCGCCTTCTCGTGCTTCGAAGCTGCAAATCGTTTAAAATGAATGACCAGGAATTGGGGGAGCCGAGTTAAGATGATCTGTTTAGTGGCTTCGCGTTCACATTTACAGTAGGGGCACCTCCACAGCTCGGACAATTTTTCCTCGCGGCAGTACGAATTCAGGCAGTCATAAATGTGCCCAGTACCGGTGCGAGGAATTTCAATGCTAATGCTGTAAAATGCTTCATATGTTGTCGAAGTTTGTTTGCAGGTAAGGCAACGCAACCGTGAAGCGTGCTGACCGGCAAATAAGGAGGACATATAGCTGTAATCTCGATGTTCGTAACGTTTCCATTCGATCGGGCTGGCTCGGGCGATTTCCATTCGTTCCCTTTGCATCTCCTCCGCCGTCGTCAATGGACGAAGAGGATTCCTTTCCCAATGAACATTCAAATCTTCATGTAAACAATCGACCAAGAAGTCAAAGAATTCTTTAGCATCCTGCTGACGATCGATAACCCACTCGCGATTCATGCGGCCACAGAAGTTGCGAAATGTCGATGGTTTGATCACATCAACATCATCGTTCCACACTGATTGCACAACATTTGCATATATCTTTGGCATGATGCCGTTACTGCCTTTCCAGTTTTGCTGCACGTAGGACTCATATGCGCGATCATTGAAGAACTGTGATAGTGGTGTGGTTGCAGACAGACACTGAAGCGTTGAATTCATATAGCAAGTAACTCCAAAATTGGTCAAGCCAGTCCGAGGCAACTTCTTGTTGCGCATGGCCATTGCAGAAGAGTAAAGCGGAGGCCGAGATGCTGAAGTAACACGAGCAAGGGCAGGTTGAGAGGGATGGATATCTGCCTGCCCTGAGTAGCTTGGTCTTGGGATTGCAGGTGGGGGACGAGCAGGGACTGTTGGTGGTGCTTGCACTTGAGGAGGAAAATAAGCAGCTGGGTGAGCAGGAAGAGGCCTTCGAGCAGGCATAGTCATGGACTGTTGTTGCTGGATGGAAGGGAAGCGTCGTAAAAAGGTTTCATAGTCAGGAACAAAAGGTGAAGGAGGAACCGCTTCCTCCTCTACCACAGAGTATTCCTCGTCGCTACCAGTCTCCGGTTTCTCCGTCGGAGTGACCTCCTCTTGCATGGCCTGCTTACGCCAGGCTTCCTGCTCGCTCTCGTCCAGGAACTTGTGGTCTCGCAGTCGTCTATTGCGGACATCATACCTAGTATTTGCGCTGACAAGTCTCTGCCTGGCTAATGGTCTACCAACACCAACAGCTCGCCGGTGCTGGGTCGTGCCTAAAGTTGCAGCTGTCCTAGACTGTGCTAGCGCGTGAACACCTATGTAGTCAACCCATGCATCGAGCCCGCCGGTAAGTAAAGCTGGGGGACGACCATCTTTCAATGGCTTGGTATCATTGAATTCGTAGAGAGTGTCATAGAGAGCTCTAAGGGCTGGAGCTTTGGTCATGGTTGGTGGGCCTCTAAGGTAGGAGTTATCATTTGTAGACTGGTCGTAATAAATGACGACGTCGAATTCGTTTCGACGAGAGAACAGGGTCTGTTCTGCATCAGGTGCGAGAATGAGCCGCTCTTCGAGCTCTTCTGCAGAGACACCTTCCTTCAAAGAGATAGGTTCGATGCAGATGATCGAGCTTGCCATAATGTGTCCCTCATCAAACTGAGCTCGCTCCCTCACGTCCACAAGAAGGACATTGTACTTCCGCATATACTCGTGCAGTGTAGGTGCATCCAGTGTCGTTTTGTGGGGAATTTCACTAGAGCTACTCTTCGATATTATCACAGAGTTGACGCCATTGGGAGTAGTAGGTCGATATGGGAGGAGAATATCATCGCGTGGTTTCTGCATATGTAAGGAAGAGGAGGAAGAGTTATGAGACTGATTGTAGTATGTCTGCTTCCGCTCATTTGGCGGACGGTGGCCTTCAGAAGCCCCACGACTATGGCTAGAGTGAAAGCCAACAGGAGTTGTTGTGATTGGGCTGTATGTTGGACTGGGCGGTTTTGGCATTGCCATAGAGGTAATCAGCGGTACTTTGGGAGGCGGTGGAGGGCTATTTACAGGTCTTGGCATGTCCCGTGGACCACTGAGTCGAGACGATGGGCCATTGAGCGCAGTGTAAGTGTGAGGAGTGTACGACTGTGGCCTAGAACTTGAGTTTGGTCCGCTTTTGAAGTCGCTCGCCTTGGGCATGGACAGAATACCAGTTTCATCTGGGTGACTTCCAACCCCTCGGAGCCGGGCGAACCGTTGAGTGAGATCATTGGAATTATCGGTGAGAGGGCGGCCCTGCAACGCTTCTGGTTTAGGTTTACTGGTCGGGCGCGCCCGGTCGATTCTCAAGGCTGATGGCACTTCAGAAGAGTTGGAGGGTAGATCTCGAAGTGAAGCCCCATTCTCTCCGGACGACGGTGGATGGTCTTCAACATGCGGAGGTGGGTTGGGAGGAACACCAAAGCCAGAGGAATAGACAGGCTTCCTCGGGAGTGTCTGGGCTTTTGGCTGCGTACCAAATTTCGCATTGTTTTCCTCTATCAAGGCCTTAACCTGTGTCATCTGAGTCTCAAGTTCGTTCAACTTTTGCCTCGCAAGCCGGTATTTCTGGGCCCAAGCCCTGTTATTGTCGGAAGTAAAGCCATAGTCTCGGTTTCTAGGTATGTTGTTAACTGCTATTTCATATGCTCGCACAAAATTCTTATAGGCCATATCTGGGCGTCTGAACTCGACGGAGCTTCGGGCTGTTGCGACGCAGTTCTCGACTTCGGTCAGCAACTGAGGTAGTGAGCCATCGAAATGAGTGGTGCTAGTAGCCTCTCGGATAATGTCTTTGATATGAGGATATATCTTCTCATTTTGATCCGGGGCTGGCCCTCGAGGATCACCCCAAGATCCTCTCCCCGAGGGTATGCCACTGGATGTTGCAGTTGTCTGATTCGAGAAGGGCGAGGGAGATGCATACGCCGCCATGGCGTCGATTCAGGATTGTCTACCGTGTTGTCATTTCGTAAATGACTCTGGAGCGAGTCTGTACTTAATCAAATATTGGATTTGGCCAATAGTCGTGTCAAGAAATTGTGCAATCGAGGAATCGGAAGACGGTGCTCAGCTGCACCAAGCGCTTATAAAGGCGGAGGGGGAATCGGCGGAGAAACTGCGTTGAGCGGGTGCCAGAGTAGGAGTGAGAAAGGGCGACAGGAAGTTGCTGGAAGGCTGAAGTCTGGTTCTATTATTGAATGGTTAGGACACCACTTGACAAACGGAGGTAGTGCGGATCGAAGAGCGAGATAGATGTACCGAGTATTATAGTATGGCAGTGGTGTCGAAAACTAGTAGATTCCAGGCTGTACCAGGCCTTACAAGTTACGGCGAGGGAGGCAGACACGGACAGATGCGCCACCGACGACGACTTCCGTGGACCAAATTGGGCACTTGGTCACGTGGATTTATATACGGCGGATACTTGAGGAGTTTATGGTAGTAGTCCGTTACGGCGGATCATCTGGGAACTCCAAGCCCTTTCGGAAAGGATGTATTCCATACGGTTCGAGATGTGAGAGGCAAGACGCAAGTGCCAGTGTATGGTTCTATCACTATCTCAGTCTCTGAATCGCTTTCAATGCTTGACAATTTTGTCGAGTCGCAGCAACTAGCAATCCCACGTCCTGACCTCCTATCACCCACCTAGCTCCCAGGTCATTGATAACCCGATCCATCAGGTCCGGTCTATGATAGAGGCCTCCGATGGCAAACACTTTCCCGTGTTTATGGGCTGCATGAGACACTTTTTCGAGAGCTTTCATAAACTTCGGGTTGTCAAAATCGCCCATGATTCCCATTTCGGTGAGGAGGTCATTTGCGCCCACAAGCAGCACGTCACAACCTGGGAGAGCAGCAATGTCATCGACCGATTCTAGTGCATCCACGGTTTCAACCATGATAAACACAGTGGATCCAGATTCATTTAGCTGAGGAGCTGTAACCACTGCAGGCGTTGGAGCATAGGTGAACTGCGGCAGTCCAGCAGTCAATGATCGCTTGCCAAGCGGCGGGTACTTGGACACTTGAACGACTTTCTTCGCGTCATCTGATATATGCTAACGTCAGATTGAGACTCACTTAGAACTGTGTGCCCAGAATGTCAATCAACCTACCAACACCGTAGATGTGAGGCACAATGACCCCCATGGCTCCACCGTCAAGCACCCTCTGGATGAAGCCACTGCCACATTCATGTGGCACTCTAACGAAGGGTGTAATTCCCGCGGAGAGCCCAGTGATACAGAGCTGGCTTGCATCCTTCAAGGTAAGGGTTGTGTGCTCTAGATCTATGAACAGAGAATCATAGCCGGCCTGTTTTGCAATCTGGACAATCTCGCCTGTGGGGATGATTTTGATTCCGAAGGCCTACATATCATCCACAATAGTGTGAGATAGCGTTGCAACGTACATGCCAGGATGGATGTCTGCAGTCTCACCGTGCAAATGCGGTCTTCCTTGACATTGTCGAGTAGGTTATTCCGATAGATTGTACTTTGTGCCATCTGAGTGTGGAAGCGCTGGCAAGGGATAAATTTTATACGATCATGAATAAGCCAAGCGAAGGGAGGTACAATACCTTTGTCAACTTCTGGTATTTCCTAGTCTGAAGGCCTCGAATGAAATGGGGAGGGCGGCCACTACATAAGAAACGGACCGCAGCGCTGGTGGTCCGCGATATACCCGTTTGTTGTGGAGTAGGACGCCAGTGCATGTTGGAGAAATGATCTGTCCGCTTTGTTGTTCCCAAAAGGCGATAGTGGTATCTACAGCCGACCGTATATATTACGGTGATGCATATTGTCAGGAGACGTCGCAGGCAATGATGATATAATGTCAACCTGCGACACCCGTGGCTGGAACGGGTAGCACCAGATGCATGCAAACAATCCCACTGGACCTGCAGATGCCACTATTATCCCCCGTTTATCAATTTACACTGGCACTGACTGCATCGAGAACCCAACTTAATCTCTCCTCTGCTCAGTGCATACCAGAATCTATCGTTGTCCAAACCATCTCCTTGGTCAAATACTCCACCACCACCCGACCAAATCCGCCTTACACCAATACCCTGAACCTCACGCTGTCCTAACACAACCTCTTACCATGGCGGGATGGTTCTCTTCGGGGACCACGGCCCTCGATCAACAGATTGAAACGGCGACTACGTCGAGCCTAGAAGAGATAGCACTCAGCCTTGAGATATCCGATCTAATTAGATCCAAAACAGTGCAGCCTAAAGATGCCATGCGCTCGCTGAAGAGGCGAATAGGCAACAAGAATCCTAATGTCCAGCTGTCTGCCTTGAAGCTAACCGACACCTGTGTCAAGAATGGCGGGGCACACTTTCTGACTGAGATCGCCTCACGCGAGTTTATGGACAACCTTGTCTCCCTACTCAAGGCTTACGGAGTTGCTGCTGTCAGCGAAGAAGTCAAACAGAAGATTCTCGACCTCATCCAGTCCTGGGCAAGTGCCACTCAATCTCGCTACGATCTCTCTTACATCAACGAAGTCTACAAGAGTTTGCAAAGAGAAGGCTTTAAGTTTCCTCCCAAGGTCGAAATCTCCAGCAGTATGGTAGACAGCAGTGCTCCGCCTGAGTGGACTGACAGCGAGGTTTGCATGCGGTGCAGGACAGCCTTCACATTTACAAATCGGAAGCACCATTGCAGAAATTGTGGCAATGTCTTTGACCAGCAGTGCTCCTCCAAATCCATCCCTCTCCCACACCTGGGCATCATGCAGCCTGTCCGCGTCGACGATGGATGTTACGACAAATTGACCAAGAAAGGGAGTGGCAGCGGTGGCAACGAACGGCGAGTGTCATTTGCCCCCAAACCAAGCTCGATGCAGCCCAGAAGCGCCCGAATCGAGAGCAATAGTTTTGATGAGGACTTGAAAAGGGCACTGGAAATGAGCCTGGAAGAGGCCAAGGGCATCTCTAATTCAGGATACGTGCCCCGGTCCCAGTCCAAGCCAGAGCCTGCGAAGTCCAACGGAGTGTCGAATGAGGAAGAGGATGATCCTGATCTCAAGGCCGCACTGGCATTATCTCTAAAGGAGGCTGAGGAGCAGGCGAAGAAGCATGCTGCGTCTATGAAGAAGTCTGCGACCGAGGGAGCATCCTCAGCCCAACCGTTTGTCATGCCTAAAAATGACTATGAGTTATCGTTGGTTGAGGCTGAGAATATCAATTTGTTTTCGACTCTGGTCGACCGGCTACAGCACCAACCACCAGGTACCATCCTGCGAGAACCACAAATTCAAGAGTTGTATGAAAGTATTGGGAAACTCCGACCAAAATTGGCCAGGACTCTAGGTGAAACGATGTCCAAGAATGATGCACTCCTAGATCTCCATGCCAAGCTATCTACTGTTGTACGGTATTATGATCGCATGTTGGAGGACCGCCTCAACAACACCTACAATCAAAGAAACCCGGCATACGCTGGCTATGGCTTACCCTCTCCTGGCGCTCCCCAACCATCCTCAATGTACGCCTCCATCCCCATGGGCCCACCACCGACAATGAACCAAGGCCCGGGCGGCGCGGAAAACTACTATTTCAGCAATGCACCTGTCGAACAGTATGCTCCACCACCACAACAAACACAAATTCCTCAGCCACAACGTTCTTATTCTTATTCTAGTCAGAAGCAAGACGCGCCAGCATCCCCTTATCCGCAATATGCACAGCAACCCCCAACCCAACAGCACCAACCCGCTCCGCCATCTCCCCAAATGTATCAGCAGCCAGCACCTCAACCTCAACAATATCCTTCTCAACCACCATCCACATACCCCCAACTTCCGCCTCCTGACCCACAACAAACACCTACTCCGTATGCACAGCAGCGACAAGAAGCGCCAACACCACAACCCCAATACCAGCAGCAACAACCACCACCCGCACAGCAAACATCCCAACCATACCAACAGCCGCCACCACCACAACACTACTCGCAACTTCCGCCACAACAATATCCCCCTCCTACCCAACAACACCAGCACCAACAGCAACAGCAAGCTTCATACCAACCATATCCAGCATACAATCAAAGCTCCTTCCCATCCGCACCGCAACACGACCCCTCATACGGCCAAGGCTACCAGCAACAGCAACAGCATCCCCAACCGAAACCTGTGGCTGTGGAAGAAAGCCTGATTGAATTATGAGAAGTGCTGCGAGACAACGAAAAGAAAAAGGCCAATCCTCATTCATTCATTCATTCATTCATTCATTCATTCATTCATTCATTCATTCACGAGACCCTTGTGCGATTATCACATTGTAGCGCAGCGCAGTATTCATCATTCAACCCAGCCAAGCGAGACATGCATGGGCTATAGTGGGTTGGGAAACTAAACCTGGATCATTAAGAAAAGTGGAGAGGGAGGTCGGATTTTTTTTCCACATCCCAGAGCCCAGATCGCATACGCACATAAAACCATCTTGGTAACTTTAGCTAGCTACCCAAACTAGGAGTCAACATTGCATAGCAGTTCATTCCCTTCAACTCCCTTCTCTTGAAGGCAGCAGGAGGGAGCATGGAGAAGAAAGTAAAACTCGTTGATGCAATATGTAAATACCATTGATTGATTCCTCCACCCACTATTATCCTAGTCACTCTAGCCTACTTGTGCAGAGTCTATGAACCAGAAGCGGACCGTGCTCAAGCCATCCTCGGTCAAGTATTCCGTGCAAGCTACTTCGAGTACATGCTTTCATATCAAAATCTCCCTGGCCTTAGCGCAGGTGGGGGAATATCGGTCCATACCGCATAAGCAGTGGCACTGTGATTGGGCGACACACTCACCCGGCTCAGGCTGGTCCCGATCACCGGGTACGCTGGGAGGGTTGGCATGATGATACGAGGAACCAAGGAGGCTGTTTGCGTCACGAAATGCTGGCCTGCTATCAGCAAGACAATCAAAGCTAAACACCAGCTATTTCGTATCGACCTCCTTCCTGAGTGGCGAGCATCCCGAACTCAAACCCTGAGTGTGCTGTAGATTTGTCACCTCTGGAATTTTTGGGTCTTGAGGGCGTTGTGGAATGCGTCAGCTGATCGCTGAAGCAAGTAAATATGCACTTCGTAGCTCATCGCCGCGGAGTTTTGGGGGATTAGACAAGAAAGAAAGGCCGCGTGAAGAGATATCGGTAGGGTCTTGGATCCTGGCATTTCTTCTACATTGTGCAGTTCCCTATATTTATTCCAGGGCGCCGCACCCTGAACCAAGTTTTCAACTGTGGTATCAACCTTGAAGTTTAGCCCTTGGCACTTGCGCCTGTCTGATAACCTTTGGTGGTTCAACTTCTTTGCCGCTTGATTCTCCGAACCCTTCCCTCCCGTGGGCCTTGAACGATGCCAAAACCTAAACATATCCTCGTCCTTGGGGCGACAGGTGACAGAACACAACCTCCCTCACGTCATTATAGCTGATGACTGACTGCTAGCTAGGTGTGTCTGGAGTCGACTTCACTGACCTAGTGCTGGCACAAGTCCCAGGTCTGAAGCTGACCCTCTATGTCCGCAACGCCTCGAGACTCCCTACGGCTCATAAAGAAGCAGACCCAGCTCGCATTCGTGTCGTCGAAGGAGAACTCGGTGACCAATCAGCACTTGAAGAAGCGCTCACAGATCCTACCATGCCCGTCGAGACAGTCGTATCATTCCTGGGTGCGTACCCGACACTGAGCGCGTTCTTGTTGAGGACTAAAACAACCCCCATTGCCGACTCCTTTCCGACTTTGTTTGCGGCAATGAAGAAAACTGGCGTCAAGCGACTCCTTGCCCTCTCGACGCCAGCGTGGTTGGTGAAAGACCAGCACAGAGGTCCCAAACCTGTTGAGGGAGACAAGGCTGAGTTAGATGAGCTTCCTTGGTCATGGTGGTTGGCTATGAAGGTCCCTCCACTCCTAATTCCTCAGGGCCACAAGGAGATGGAAGAGATTGCCCGGAGGGTTGTAGAGGAAGGCCAGAATGGAGGATGGGGACTGGAGTGGACGGTATTCCGAGTGCCTCATCTCAATGCTGGAGGTGCTGATGAGAAGGTAAGCGCTGGAATATTCGGGCATGGCTTCGTTGGCACCCGAGAGTTAAGCCGCAAGAGTATGGTAAAGTGGGTGCTGGAGGAGGTCGAGGCTGGTAAATGGATCAATATGGCTCCAGCTTTGGGTAATTATTAGTGCTTAGGAAATAGCTTTTGATCTTTGGACGGCGGTGGACGACTTGTTGAGGGCCTGTATCCTGTACTGCTCGCCTCATTCTGCTCAGTCGTTCTTGAGTGTGGACCTATCAGCCACACCGAAAATGAAATAAAAGCGTTTCAATCTCTAGATGAGGTGGTGGTGCCATTTCATGAGTACGTCTCGATGACACTCGCTGGTTTTGTATACTTGCCAATGGGAACGTATTTGATATCATCGAAACCCATCGACCCTGGTCCGCCTAGCTGAAGTCCACGAGGGGTGTCTGTCCATCTGGGCGATGCCGCGATAGCTATCACGGTTACCTTCAGACCATACTTGTACTCTGGTGTCCCCAAGCCTGTTCCTGTTTCTGAGTCAAGCACGGCGATCAGATCTGGCACAGAAGCTAAAATCGATGTTTTGCCATCTGTTGCTGTGGTGGCCTCGACGAAGGCATTCTCATTCTTGAACGGGATCTTAATGATGGCTTTTGAGCCATCCTCCAGTACGCCGTCGATCTCCACGATCCCATATGTATGTCCAGTCTTCAGAACACGCTCGACGCTGGTAATCTTTCCTTCGGCTAAGATTCTCGCACTTTCGGAACCACCAACTGCTTCGATGATCCGCTTCGCCTTGTCGGTTATGTTCTTCTCGAGCGCAATGGAGCGCCCAATGAGCCAGGACAGCGAAACAGTGTTCAATATGGCCTGTTCCTGGATCATTTTCGCCGATTTGAGCGGCCCTGCTTTGCCTGCTCGGCAACCCATCTCTACAACAGCAGCCCGGAGCGCTCGGTCAACTAGCTTGTCGGTCCTAGACCCTGTCATTGTCATGAAGGAGCCGTCGCCGCTAGCTATAGTTGCCGGCAGCAGCCCACCTCCTTGTCCATCCCCATACACGTTAGCGGTGGTCTGCCAGTCTGTCGGATAGGCACGTCCCATGAAATCTGCGTCCACGCAGGTCACCCCGTGCGCCGCGGCGACCTCAAGATTGACAATCCCATTTGCACCGCCGATCTCCAGAGCCATGAATGCATCAGCGGGTGGGTATCCCATGACCCGAGTCAGCTCGTCATGGGCTTTATTGCACTCGTTGGATTCCATGCGTTCCACGCTCACCTCAGGACTTCCAAGGCAGCCGGTCCATCCAACCATTGCTGTGTCAGGTAGATCGGTAGGCGAAACCACTCTGATGCTGCCCGGGGACTTTTCGAGTATTGACTTGATTTTGAGGTATTGTTGATACGGGTCACCCCCTCCCCCACACCCTAGAACTTTGCAGCCTTCCGAAATCCATCGGAGGTCTGTTATTGAGACGGTCCACTCCCCATTCTCAACCTTCGGTTTATACATCTCGAGGTTAAGCACTTCCTCGGCCCCTGACGCTTCCGATTCAATAGTAGGGGCTACCTTCAGTGTCTGGCGAGGGGTCACTGTTAAAGACGATAGTTCAGTAGCCCCCTCCTTACTCTGTTTGACGGCATCAAGAACTCCAACAGCTCGGATCAAAATCCGGGCTTTGGCATCGACATATTGAATAGGGAGTACGGTAATCTCGGCGATTTCGACGGTGTCACGCTGCGCTCCATTCATGACAGCTGCATCAATCGCCATGTTTGCGACTTCCTTTTGGGCATCCTTGAGCGGCTTTTGTGATGTGTCGACCACTGTATCCACAACACCAGACACCCGCGATATTGCTGCCCCAACAGCGTTAGCAACCTCTCCACCTTTGACTTTACGTACGGCGCGAACTCCTGCCAGGGGTTTGTCAGCGTCGATCACAATAGCACCTCCACCGACAATCAAGACATCGATGTCTCCTTTCTGCACCTTCGTTCGGTCTATCAGCTCTTCGACAATTTGGCGCATCCTATTCTTGGCCCCGCTGATGGTCTCCGCTGTAAGCCCTTTCAGGAGATCTGGGTTCCCAAGTCCCTCCAAGGGATTGCTTCCAGTAGGCTCATGAAGCTCAGATGCAGCCACAATATCAGTTGCTGTCACAACATCACCACCGAAGAGGCGAGCCTTCCGTAGCAGGTCGAGAGCGACGCTATCAGGTCCGACAGTTAACCCTGAGCCAGCTCCTCTGATAATGCTTCCACCACCCAGTCCAACGCTCTCAACTGCGGGTAATGCAAAGTTCGTGCGCACTCCCCCCACCAGGCTCATCACAGAGCTCATTCTCGGTAGGCCGTTTGGTAGCAGGAGCCCACCATCAGAGGTCGTCCCTCCGATGTCAATTACCACGAGGGCATCCTCGCGCACCACATGTCCGTGTCCTTCTTCATTGCTAGCAGCACTCCAAAGAAAGTCACCACCACGGATGGAATTCGTGGGCCCCGAATTAAATGTCCGAATTGGCAGGTCAATGGCATCAGGTGCACTTAGGACACTGCCATCGTTCTGGGTCAAGTATAAGGCGCAGTTGTTCCCATGGAAAATATCTTGCATGGCTTTCTGGAAGCCATATATTGTCCTTTCGGCAAGTGGCCTCAACGTCGCGTTAAGGATCGCTGCATTTTCCCGAGCAAGGAATCCCAAAGATGATATCCGATGCGACAGAGTGACTCTGGGCCGGATTGAGAGTTTGCGAACGGTACAGAGCTCTTCCATTCTTTCAAGAAGGATCTTTTCGGCCTCGATCTCCTGTTCTGAGTTCAAGGCCGAGTAAATACCCGAGACGACAACATCAAAAATCTCGCCGTCAACCAGATGCTCGGCTACCTGTCTTATCTCACTTCTCTCAAGTGGTGAAATCTCAGTCCCTGATATCTGATACCCTCCTTGGCAGAAGTACGGCTTCGCAGTGATCAAGCGGCGCAAATCTTTGGGAAAATCGACAAAAGGCGGCACCCCGAGACCGAAGCCATCTTTGCTACCTCCACATAATCGAATCACTCCGACTCGTTGGAGCTCTGACGACCGCTGCACAACAGCATTCACGAAGTGGGTTGTACCAATGATGACGCAGCTTATATCATCTAGCGGAACATTGCTCGTTTGAATTATGGTACGAACGGCTTGGGTAATTCCAGTGGTCACATCCTGTGAGGTGGGCGCCTTATGTGAAGCGATTATCTGTGTCGGTGATAGCGAGATAAGTACAGCGTCTGTGTTTGTACCTAATAGCAAAAGATATCAACAAGGGTTTGAACATGGATGTTAAAGGAGAGCGCATACCTCCAACATCAACGCCAATTCGAAACTTATTGGACTGGCCTTCAGTCCTGATGCTGCCCATGATGCTATTACGTTCAGATATGCTCTCTTCTTCCGTTGACCACGTTAGCTGTAAGGGCATCAATGCGCACGTCTTTAAGGCATTTCTATCCCGGAATTTGAAGAGTTTCAAGGAGAATAAATTCAATGTCAACTTTCCGTTGATCACAAGTGAGGGGCAGTTGGCCGATGTTCACGCAATGATCGTGGATCTGTGGAGTAGAGCGACCCTGCAGTGGTAGCCTCGGACCCTAAGTTAAGATGTACAAAAACTTGTCATAGAAGTGGGTTTTGGATGACGCTTCATTCTATGTTGACAGCTCGAAGGATGACAGGTTATCCTATCTTTCTTTCCCGAAAATCAAGCCGAGGCGTCGCCGATAAGCTGTGTCATCTTAGGTGCGTGTACCTCTCCAGAAGTCTGGAAGCCTTCGTGCGGCAAGCATTGCATAGTTGGAGCCGGTGAGGTTGGCAGAGTTTGGGGACTTTGGGATCACCGAGTCTTGGAAGTCCACCTATCAGGCGCTTGGCCGAAGTCAGGGGGATGAGTTCCAGTTTCAGGGGCCTTCTATGGTCGGTCAACATGGTCCCCATTATTAATTAAGCGAGATACTGAAAGTCTCAAACAACCTTACCTGCGGAGGAGGAGTACTGGCCGAGTGCTGCCCGCCATCGCTAAGCAAGCTGTCGGCAAAAGCCGTTATCACTTTCTAGATGAACGAGCGGCATATCTTTTAGGCACCAAATCAAGTTGTCCAGACTCAAGACTCAGCATCGTCCGTGGCTACACTCATCCGTCCCCTGGCCCTGGGCTTGATGATTTTCTGAGAATGGGTTAAAGCTACTGGCCATCGAGCAACTCAAAGCTGGGTTATCAACAACGGCTAACCTCGGCAAGCAGTTTGGTCTGCCCCCTGTTGATTCTTTACAGGGGCTATCGCAACCTACTCGTCGCTGATCTAGAGGGCCTCATCACGCAATTAGTAGGTTGTCGGCCAACTTCAAAATATGAACAATCTTACCCGCCGAGATACTCAGAAGAGATGCACCATGTCGGTATCACAACACCTCCAGCCCACAATCGTCCTGTTGCAGGCCTAGAAACCGATAAGTCATGCGACTTTGAGACTCCAGTTCTCCGAACCCAGACAAGCGAGCCTTTGGGTTGACAACTCTTAATTGCAACTAAAGCAAGCCGTTCCCTATTAGATAAGAGACTTAAAAATTGGTTGGGCCCATTATTTCATTCTGCGATAACGTGCCGACAAACTCCAAAGACGATATCCAAGCAATTCTATCCATCATGGTTGTCAAGCCAGCAGAACTCGCCATCCCCATCATCAATCTTGAGCCCATCCGGTCAGGAATTCCTGACCAAGCCTTAGACACCGGAAAAGAGGTGTATGAGGCATTTCGAGGCGTAGGGTTCGCATATATCAAGAACCATGGTCTGCCTCAACAACTCTTAGATCAGGCATTTGAGTGGGTAGGATCTCACCCTGTCAATCCTTGAAACCAGGTCACAAGTACTTATCCCCTGAGTAGAGCGCCAGGTTCTTCGCACTCTCACAGTCAGACAAGGACAAGGCACCACATCCACCATATGGCTGGTGGCACCGAGGATACTCTGGCATCGGCCGAGAAAAGGTAGTTCAAATGGTCTATGACAAGGAATCCATCGACAACCTGCGCAAATGCCCTGATTTCAAAGAGTCCTTTGAGCTAGGTCGAGAGGATGACGAGCGCACTCCGAATATTTGGCTACCAGAGGAAACCCTTCCTGGATTCCGCGAGTTCTTCAACAAGTTCTTCGAAGCCTGCTACGAGATCGAATTGAATCTACTTCGTGCGATCGCTTTGGGCATGGGTCTTCCAGAAAAGTTCTTCTGGGAATATCACACCAAACGAGACAACCAAATCCGATTGTTGCATTATCCACCCGTCGAGGCAGAACTGCTGCGTAATGGGAGTATGGAACGAATTGCGGCGCACACCGATTTTGGAACCATGACTCTCCTATTCCAGGACGAGGTTGGAGGGTTGGAAGTCGAGGACATTCACGAAAAGGGCAAATTCAATCCTGCTCCATATATACCTGGCACCATTGTCGTCAACATCGGTGACTTTCTACAGCGATGGAGTAATGACACCCTGAAGTCAACGCTCCATCGGGTCAGAGCGCCTCCGTTGGTGCAAGGGATAACCAAGGCCCGGTTCTCGATTCCCTATTTTGTCACGGCTGATCGTGAGAAAACGATCGATTGTATCCCTGGGTGTGCTAGTGAGGCTAATCCGAGAAGATACGAGCCCATTAATTCAAGGGAATACATTGAAATGAGGCTGAACGCAACCTATTGAAGACATATTCAGACTATGCAGCATGATGATCCCTAACTGGAAAAGCTGCTTGAGTCACGCTTCTGGCAAGTTGGGCAACTGATTACTTGCTTAGGGGTAGCCACTAGGGAGCTCTTGCCAGTTCTTGTTCTCACTATTTAGTTATACTCCAGAAAATCAATTTTGTCACAATGTCAATGTCATACATAATCTTCAACAAGCTAGGAATAGGACTGATTGTACAATGTACTAGGTGTTCTCTAGGATCGAATGTGTAGCAGAAAGGGCACAATGTGCATTGCTTTCGTACCCAAAAAGATCTTATAATCTGACTGACTAGGTTTGGCCTCACGAGAATTGTTTTGGAGAATCCTATTTACTCATCATCCCCAAAGAACACCTTGATGGGCATCCATGAATCATTCACAACCTTGAACCGCGTTTTAACACCATCAAGGGCACGCATCTCCTCTCCGCTCAATTCCCACCCGTCAAGTTGGAAATTCGACTCGATCCTCTCCAATGTGACGCTCTTAGGAATAATGCTAGTGCCCCTCTGGAGAGACCACATGAGCCTATCCGTCAAATTAGATACTTGTTCACAGGACGTGTAAGGCAGGACTTACAAAATCTGTGCAGGAGTTTTGCCCGTTGCGTGAGCTGTTTGAGAGAGCACAGGCTCCTTGTACAATGGATTGTCGGAAGCACCACCGAGACAGGAGTAAGCTGTACAGTGGATCCCTCTCGATTTACAGTACTCCATTAACTTAGGGCTATCGATGTATGTTAACCAAGGTATCCGTGAGCAAAACGGAACGAGATGAGATTGGAAGCTCACGAAGGGTTGCCAGGATGCAGTTCTATCTGATTCACTGCAGGGACCACCTTGCAGGAAGGGTCGGCCAGGAGCTTCTCCAGATCACGGATCTGGAAGTTAGACACACCGATATTTCTAACTTTGCCTGTGTCTAGAAGTTTCTGCATTTCTTGCCTTGGGAGAGTTTGAGTTAGTGATGTCCTTTTTACTGGGCCTTACGAATACTCACCATGTTTTGATGAAATCCCAATCGGGCAGATGTTTTGTGGGGTCTCCAGGGTCTGTAGAACATGGAAAGTGTATCAGGTACAGGTCGATGTAGTCAATCCCTAGGTCATTCAACGACTTGTCAAAGCCTTCTTGAACTCTGTGGTGCCACGGGTTGTCGAGCTTGGTCGTCACCCAAATCTCATTTCTTGGAACTCCTGAAGCTCGAATTCCCTGCCCGACCTCAACTTCATTCTGATAATTGAGGGCCGTGTCTATGTGTCGGTAGCCTTTTTGAATAGCATGGTTGACGGCTGTTCGAACTTGATCTGGTGGCGATTTCCACGTTCCAAGTCCCACAGCTGGTATCTTTGCGCCCGAGTTGAGGGAGAAAGTTGAAGAAGTGTGGTTGAGAGACGCCATTTTCTGGAGAGTATTCGATCTCTAGGTGCTTCGAGGATTCCAAAATTTGAAAAACGTCCAAATTGTATGGTAATTCCGGCCCTTTCACTATATATTCCTCATACAAGGCTAGGCTCATTGTATTTACGTTAATGTTGACAGTTGATTGATGCCTTAAAATCATCATCTAAGAGCCTCGGTCTAGTTTATGCTTGGCTCCAGTCTCCAGAGTAGCAAGATCTGGGTAGATCAGACATTGCTTTGGAGATATGGAGCTTCGGCTCAGACACCTTTTCCCGTTTTGGTCTCGTTGTTTATTTAAGCCTGTACTGCCGATGCTATCGCTTAAACACTTTCGAACCTTTCGCAAAAAACCAAGTGCAAGTGGAACCCAGGGAAGCTCGAGGCTTCATCCCTGAAATCGGCAAAGCCAAACCGTTTTGCGGGGTATAGATATACCGCTAATTGTTCAGATGCGACTTATCTATCACCCCGCTCGCGGGCGATCGGCCAACCACTCCCAAGTTCCACATCATCTCCGCAGCAGATCGGCCAACTCAGTAATTTGGTTTACAAATGTGTCGCCTCGCTAAACAAGCAGTCGGAATCCGCACCATCTCCGAACCACCTATTGAGTGTCGCCGGATCATCTTACATATGTCTGGATAGTTCCTGGCCCAGTTTTCAACCCAACCTGACGAGTTTCTCTGACATCCAGTTTTCGTTTTGTCTCTCTCAACCCACCTAGGAGTGCAATTCACAGTCCATTGACGTCAAAATGGGTTCTAAATGGGCACACCTAAGGGAAAGGCTACAGGTGTACGTTTGCTCTCTGGGAATCGCTGTCTATTCAGATCAACTACTTACGTCCAATTATACAGACCTATCGACAAGGACTCTTACTATGAGAATACACTATGGTGCAATCGGGATCTTATCCCGATGCCCCCAGAAAGGCGGACGTGGGGCATCTGGGGTTATTTCGGTATATTGAGAGTCCTTACAACCTATAGTGTTATGCTCACCAGGCAATCAAAGGCTATTGGACCGTCTCAGGCTCCTGCATCTCCGCCTGGTCAACGGGGAGCACTTTGCTCGCGTTTGGCTTGAGTCCTCCCCAAGCAATTGGCGTTGTGGTGAGTAAATCCATGGATTCGTCGATTTGGCCAGTGCTGATGAAGTGAGAAGATCCTTGGAGGTGTTCTCACAGGTCTTCTTGCGGTAGCATGTGGATGGATGGGTGAGAATCACCACATTGGCTTCACCGTCTCTTCTCGCTTCTCCTGGGGAATGAGGGGAAGCTATTTCCCCGTTGTGTTGCGAGTATTTGTTGCTTGCATCTGGTTTGGCCTCCAAGCGTACTGGGGAGGACAAGCTACAAGAGTTCTGTGGGGTGCCATTATTCCTGGTAGGTACCCTTCGCTGAGACATGAGGCTTCACCTGATACGTTGAGCAGGTTTTGCACACATGAGAAATTACTTCTCGGAGAGCTCTCATCTGTTGACAAACGATTTCATCGGATTGATTATCTGGATGTGTGCTTTCATCCCGTTGGTTTTGGTTCCACCTGAGCGTCTGCAAGTGCCCTTCGCCATTTCTTTTGTCCTTTTTGGAAGCTCTTGTATAGGAATACTAATATGGTATGCACAACAATGCTGCGGCCGTATTTTCCTCTGGCTGATAAATATCAGGGCTGTGAAAAACGCTGGAGGCCCCGGAACTATGTTCCATGAGCCCGGGAATACAGAGAATGTTGGCTGGGCATTCATGTTTGGCATCACAGGTTGGTCTTAAAATCACTTATGGCATCAGATGCTTATCATTTGATAGCAATTCTCGGTGCCTGGGGCGCGGGTACTCTTGGTCAATCCGACTGGACTCGTTATGCAAATCGCAAGTTTGCACCCACTCTATCCCAATTGGTCGCAGCACCCATCACCATCGCTGTTACCGCTATCATAGGCATCATTGTCACCAGCGCCGCGAGGGATGTACTAGGTGACATTGTATGGAACCCAATTTATCTACTTGCAGACCTTCAGAAAGAGTATCATTCGAGCTCACGAGCTCGTGCCGGAGTATTCTTCGCAAGCTTAGGTCTTGTCAGTTCACAGCTGGCGGTGAGTGATTCGTGTGCGCTAAGGCTAAAGTTCAAATACTAAGCCATCTAGATATCTGTGGTTCTGAACTCCGTGTCAACTGGAATGGACATGGCAGGGTTATGCCCGAAGTACATCAATATTGTGCGCGGGAGCTATATCATGGCAATCATCGGCATTGCATGTCAACCTTGGCAGTTGGTCAGTACGGCTGACAGGTTCCTAAAAGTCCTCTCAGGTTTCGGTGTCTTTATGGCACCAGCAACGTAAGCTCGAAGTTGCCTGCGGGTAAATATCCTCGTTCCTGGCTGGGCACTGACCTTCCTACCTAGTGGTGTCATGTTAGCCGACTATCATCTCGTTCGAAAAGCCAAGTTGAAATTGAACGACCTTTATACTGGCAACAGCTCCTCCATCTATTGGTTTAACAAGGGTGTGAACTGGCGTGCTATCGTGGCATTTCTTGCGGGAGTCTGGCCTCTTTTGCGTAAGTTTTTATTACTTATCGAGCTTGCGAGCTAATAAATCTCTCTAGCTGGTCTTGTCGGAACAGTGAACAATATCACAGACCCGAATTTTGTCGGCTGGATTCGTCTATACAACCTGACTTTCATTATTGGTCTCGCAATCAGTTTCTCAGTCTTTTGGGCCTTAAACTTCTTCTTTCCACCTGTGGGTCTTGGGGAGGATGCCCCTTTTGTGGACGATGGTGTGTTATATGGTGTAGGCGAGGACACATCTGTGGATAGTCAGAAAGAGTTCGAGACTAATACTGAAAAACAAGCTGCAGTGGCTAGCTTGTCTGCCTAGCGAAGACTAGTTCTGGAACTATAGCTCAAAGAACGTTGTATCAAGACTCAAGTCGTCCTAGATAGTACTATTTTGCGTTCAGCGTCTTATTCGTTGAGAGTGATAAGCAGTGCTCCAGTTGTGATCATAGGCGCCAGAGAAATCGATCATCAGTAATCTTGCCTTGATTAGTGGTTGGCTGGCGAGCCTCAGGAAGATATGCTACTACAGTACTTACGTAGCCAGTGCCCTGGGCTCTATCTGCCAACTTAGGTGCCTAAGTTAGTTAGTCCCTAGTGCCTAAATGCCGCCTAACTCGCATATCCGTAATCCTGGGAAATCCTGGGGAAATGATAAGGAAGATAAACAGCCGCCAAGTGAACCAAAGTCATTGACCTCGGACCTCCCTCGGATCGGTACTTCTCAACATCTGTTACCCTTCTGTTCTGAAACTTGGGTGTGGGTACTATCATATTCCTGACAACATGTATACTGCAAATCCTTGCGGTTGACTTGGAATTGCCCCATATCGTGTGGTCTCATGTCGACCTTTCCATCTAGGTTCCTGAAAGTGGCAGTTCACGTCCATCACCATTGACCTCAATATGTCACAGTCTCCTTCAAACACCGAACCACAAAAGAAACGACGTTTCAAAATTCAGAGCGAGTTTGGAAATGCCCGTCAATGGAGAAGCCGTAAAAGTCGGCCTTGCGACATCTGTCGGAAGCGGAAGACAGCGTGTGTTATCGAAGACCGACCGCCCTGTGAGTCCTTTGTTTTGCGAGCTGACTTCAAGCACTCATTCTGAATCTCAAGGCCTATTTTGCAAAGGTAGAGAACTGGATTGTACGTCATCTCTGGCACCTCAGACAGTACAGCGGCCCCCAAGCCCTCCAAGTGTAAACCAAGAGGAGGAGCCTCCTACTTCACTTGACGCCCCAATACACGCCCCTCCTCACAGCAGCCCTGACTTCCAGCAGCACATCACTCCTACTAGTATCGACCTTGAACCGACTCTACTTTCCCCTGTAACTAGTGTCGAGCAGATGAGAAGGCGCGACAACTTTTTGAATCTTTATCCCAGCACACCAGCCAGGCATGAAGGTGGCTTGGTGGAACCGAAAATTTATACTCTCGAAGACAACAGGAACCAAACAGCACATTCCATGGGCTTATCTGCGGAACAGGACACCAACCTTCTAGCAACATATCGCTCTGTCATCATCAATGAAAGTAATCGTGTGGCTGGTGACATTATCAAAGTTTACCCGGGTGATGTTAGTCGTGGCGCGCCGCCTTTACATTTCTATATCCTGAGCGACTTGTTCATGCCCTACGATAACAACCTTAAAGATGAATGCTCTCAGCTCATCGAAACCAAAGTTGGATATCATGGATCGAATCTTGTACGCCTGTACTTCAGATATGTGCATCCAGTCTACTGCATTGTCTCCAAAGTGCGGTTTCTTCGGGCATACAAGGAAGACAAACTAAGCATTCCAGCATCACTGAGAGGAGTGATATATGGACTTGGTGCAGCCTTTTGGAACCATGACCCCGAGATGAGCGCCATTCATCGCCCATTCGAACAGCACGAGCTGTTCCAGGCTGCTCAAACATCACTCGAAAGAGAACTTGAAGCCCCTAACTTGTGGAAAATGCAGGCATGCTTACTCATGCTCCACGAAAGGGCGGCCGGGAACTCCATATTCGAAACGCCTCGGACATGGACATTATCTGCCCAGGCGGTTGCATGTGCACAGATGATAGGTCTGCATCGCGATCCAGCTGATTGGAGTATTGCACCTTGGGAGAAGAGCCTCAGAAAGAAACTCTGGTGGGCCACTTACATCACCGATACGTGGTCATCAATTTCCCACGGCAACCCTCCACACATCCACAAAGACTTTTACGGGACCTCTAACCTTGCCATGGAGGATTTGAGATATGATGAGGATGTCCCTGAAGATCTTCAACACATGGTCGATATCTCGAGCACTAGTTTCGAGGTCTCCACTGCTGCTCGATTTTTGGAACTCGTAAAGCTTACTCAAATACTGGGAGGGTTGCTCGATGCCTCCTTGTAAGCTATCAGTTATGAACATTCCGCCTGAGATATTGAGCTGACCCGAAATCTAGTTCTGATCCTTCATATCGAGCTGCCTCGCAGGATCCTGCCCGACAAGAGGATACTCTCCTCCAAATTCAATCACAGCTCAAATCCTGGCATTCCTTGATCCCCCAATGTCTTACCATGACTTATACTGCGGATAGATACAGTTATCACAACAATTGTAAGTCACAGACTTCCACGAACAGAGCTGTTATCAATCTAATAATGATCTAGGTCCGTTGCATCTTGCCTATTTCGCAACCCAAGTCTTACTCCTTCGGGCTTTAATGTCCCCTGGCTCGGCTGCTGCTAAGAATGACCCGCAGTCCTCCCTCCGCCGCTACTTCCCGTTGGCGATAGAACAACTAGGCCACTTTTTGACGTTTACGAACGAAATTACGCAGGAAGGGCTTCAATCATTTTGGGGTCGACGTAAGTTTGCATTAGAGGACCATCCAATGCGTTAGAAAACCTAACAGTTACCAGACGGACGCTCCCAGTTCATTTTGACAGGCAATTTCTTGATATACTTATTCCTCCTGTCTTCGAATCCATGGCAAGTCCGGGAGACGTATCGATTGCTTGAGCTTTTCCACGAATCACTCCAAAGAATCCGCGGATTAGTCGATGAGGACTCTGTGCCGTTAATCAGACCAGTTGCACTGAGAATTGATTCTTTCTTCACCCAGGCCGCGCAAAATATGAGAAATTCTGGAACAGGGCCATATACCGCACATGAGATGGTTGAGACTCCTCCATGACCGAGAAGCAACGCGCCGTGAGTATCGGGAGAGACTGCTTCTACCGAAACTCAAGATCCACGCCAGCAAGACCTGGAGATATGATATTTTGGCACCATTTGGGCTAATTTCGGCTCTTCACGCGGCACATTAAGGGCCCCTCCTTTTCTGAAATTCCTACGCTAATTGCTAAGATCTCCTCATCGGGGTGCACCAGTTCCAAAGTATAGTTCTTGAGCACCGTTACAAGAACTTTCAGGATATTCGTCATAGCCAGATTTCGCCCTATACACATTCGGTGACCCACGCTAAAGGGACTCAGGTTTCTCTTATGTTCTTCAGATTGAGGTCCAATGAAACGAGACGGGTCGAATTTCGACGTGTCGTGGCCCCAGATGGCCGGATTGTGATGCACTACGTGATTCATACAAAAAACAGCAGCCTAAAATAAACATGATTAGCGGTTGTGCAGGGAAAATCTCGGCGTCAAAGGAGAACTCACGTTTTCTGGAACCCAATGTCCATCTATCCCCACGCCGCCTGTTATTGCTACCTTCCGAGGTAAAGTCATGGTGAACACTGAATTTATCCTGAAATTTTCCTGAATGCATGCCATGGAGTATGGTATTTGTTGCTCCAGGCCGGTAATCTGAACTGCTTCACCAGGCGCAGTAGAAACTTTGGAATCGATCTCAGCAATAACTTTCTCTAGGATCGGAGCGTTTTGGAGGAGGTGTGAGAACAAAAGAGTCAATGTCCCAGACGTTGTGTGGGACCCTGCCACACTAGATATTCTGAGCAAAAACCAGGGACGATTCAAGGACAAACTTACAGCATGGCAAAGGCTTCCGTATTGATGTCAAGTTCGGTCAGCTTTGCACCAGTTTCTGGATCGACTGCATTGATCAAGGAAGTGAGCAAATCCTTCCTGCCACTGTTTTTTTCATTTATCCGCCGGCTAACGCACTGCGCCGTCAGCGCTTTCAATTGCGCTCGGGCTTTGAATAGCCTTTGCAGCCATGGAAGGGGCGTCCATGCTGCTACCATTTTGAGATAGGGCAACACCTCTGGCATCATGCCCATTAAGCATGCCAAGTATATGTGATCATTAATCGGCGGTAGCTTTTCTGGAGCCTGTTCTGTCTGCGCATGGAAACTTTGACTGAATGCGAGTTCACCGAGAACGTCGAGGACATAGAACGCGACCAGGGCTTTGAAGTCAAAGACTTCTCCAGTTTCAGCCCTCTGTCCCAGATTATCCAGCAGTTTTAGAAGATGGCCATCCATATAGGATTCCATTTCCTTGACAGATTGGAAGGAAAAGCCATGAGCCATCTGTCGACGGCGAATTGCATGTATCTATCCAGCACAGCATGCGTTCAGTATTCATCGAGGTACCAAGGTCTCCCAGCGGAGAGATCTCAAGAAACTTACTTCGTCGTCCTTTGTTCCGAACAGATTAGGATTGAACGTCGTGAAGCCATCGTAAAAACCGGTCTTCGGCAGACTACGGCCCGCTTTATATATCGCAGAAACAGCATTTGGGGTATTAAATGATAGGTCATTTGGCCCAACTCGAACGACATCTCCATATTTCTCATGCATCTGCCTCAACGTTTCGGGCATTCTCAGTGTCGATAATTGATATACTTTCCACAGGTTGGTGAAGGAAGCAACGAAAGGGCCGGGGTATCTGGCCAATGGATGGAGATAGCGATAGTATATAACATATGAACACAGAAGCACAGGGACTAAAATACAAGAAAGCCCAGCGAAACTTGAATACATTTTTGTAGCCATTGGGAGAAGCGCTGAGTCCATGAGCTATGCTCTTGGTTGAAACACACCTCTTGTGACTATTCAAGGCAAGATGCGAAATTCCTATCGGCATCCTCGCACTGATATTATCTAAATATTGAGCGAGCCTGAGAAGATATCAAAATTGAGTTCATGGATTTCCAAATTCCCATCTGTAGTATACACCATCCGATGACCGAGCTGTACTAATCACTTCATGCTGATCGGAACCTTGCCGGTGTGGAGGCGGAACTAGCGTGATATTCCGCAACCGCGCATCGATCTGTCGGTGGCAATGTTTCCATAATACATGGGAAGCGGGAAGCGGGAAGCAAGTAGCTAGATACATAGGTAAACTGGAAATATGCTAACCCAATGCTATGAGAGTCTTCCTGGTCCTCAAGCCATGTTTAGTTGTGTATTTTTCTCCTGAAGGACCTCTGAAGGAGCACATTCTACTGCGAAGCTTAATCATACCCTGGTGGGGACTAGTTCCGGATTACGTTTGCCAGAAGGTTTGCCTGCAGGTGAGAAAATGGAACCGGGGTCTACTGTTTATTTGTTTTACCGAACCAGAGTTTTTAGGGGAAGCCAACTATTCTAACTCCAGAGAAGGAAAATCAAAGAAGATATCATATCCCATGGAAGAGTCAAAGAGGCCATTAAGATGCTCCCTCATTTCGGGGTCGTCGATGGGATACGCTGACAATTCTGCGGCTGGTAGCTCTGCTGCAAGATTCGGAAAGGGCGGAAATAGCTCTTGCAGTGACAGACCTCCCAGAGGATCATCCCTTTGGTGTGCATCGCTGGCCTGTGTTGGAAGAACACCTGATGCACGAATAATCTTCGCCTGCAGATCACGCAGGCCTTCTAGCCGCTTCCAGAGGCGCAGCATAGGAGCCGATCTGGCGCTCAGGAAGTGAATCAAATCAAGTGCAGTGTCGAACTCTTCCCTGACAGCCTCCCAGAACAGGGAGCTAGCATTGACGACCGCCAGCAACAGGTTCCCAAATGCTGTCAGCACAAGATGCTTAAAAAATAGTGCGTGTTTTCGGATCAAGATGGTGTGCTTATTCAATTCAGCGAGGACTTGGATTGATTCTTTCGCAATCCGAATACCTGAATTTGCTTGTTCGATGTTTTGATGAATGCGTGCGGAGAGCTGTAATACCGGTCGATGGATTAAATTGAGAAGGTGACTTTTGCGAACGAACACGACGACTTGGAGGTATTGCACGTTTGCGTACTGTGCTTGCCGCTCCAACCTGATCGGGCCGAATTTGAGATTTTCGGCAGCCTGCTCATACCATTGATTGATCTTATAGTTCAAGTAGTTCAAATCATCATGTCTGATCTCGGCCCCTTTCTCGCCGTGGCTATTCAGGGCTTGCCAGGTCTTTCCAGCGAGCTCAGTCCAACGAAGAAACATGATCAGGCTCGGTTCAGATGCCACCTGTAGAAGAACGTCAAGAGGAATTTAGACAGGAGAACTTAAGAGGGAGCTCACCATTTCGAAAAGTAAAGGGTCGAGGTACGAGTCATGGAGATAAAATGGGATTCCCAATCCAAGGCTTACCCGCCGCTCAAACATGTAGACCGACCAGAAGGCCCGGACAGCCAATAGCCTAGTCTCAGGAGCTGGAAATCTCTTCTCAATCATTTGTCGTCGATGCAGGCCCATTTCCAGACACATCCTTGCGGCGAGACTGTTGAGTCGACCAGTACTATGTTCATCGTCCAGGTGGTAGTGATACTGTGCCTGCTTACAATATTAGCATTTGACATGCTTCATGAATAGGAGGCCGCTTGGCATACCACCAGGGTGAGGAGCTGTATCCCTCCAATATCTGGATGGCTCAGGCAGAGGCCTTCTATGACCTCTGAAATACTTTGATACAGCCTTTGTGCTTGCTCGTTCCTCCCTCCACATGCGAGCGTGCGTCCAATCGCCAGCACCATTTTCAATTGGCTCGTCTCATCGTGGAAAAGCAATTCCGCAAGGCTGATGGATTTGGATCGTAATCCACCCTTCTTTGCGCTTTCTAGAGTTTCAAAGACTTTGTTTGCAGTCCTAAACATGTCGGCACGGCTTACAATCGGATAAAGGAGGCCAACTCCATCACACCAGTCATGGACGAGGCTGATAGCGTTGTCCATCGTGAATTCCCATAGAGGATCCAAGGATATCATCTTTGCCAAAGGCCCGTGGCGGCCTAAAACCGAGGATTCAAACGATGCTGTGGGATCTGAATGCGAGTTTTGAAGTATAGCTTCCGAGACACCCTTTGCCTTGAGGTTCCCGCTGACCACATTCAGAGTGTACTCTGAGCTCGATGGCCCACAGAACTCCGGTACTTCCCCGTCGACATCCTTCGCGTGCTGGACTCTCTGGGCTTTGACGGCTGAGGTTGAATTACCACTTCGTTGCGGTGAGTCTATGTCAGAAATATGAGACACATCGAAAGCGGAAGTCATATTTTGTTGCAGCATAGGTCCCGGCTGGATTGAGGCGAAAGTCCCTTCGTGGGATTGGTAACCATTCCTACGTATCGTTATTATAAGACCACCCCCTCGCAAAGGCGCACCGAACTTACGAATACGGAGTGGGGTTGTCCTGATAGATGCAGGATAAGAACTTAATTGCACACCTCCGACAAGGGTCACCACCATCACATTTGACTTTTCGCCGCTTACATCGATTGCTATGGTTATCCTCAGACAAGGATTAAGGATGGGACTCATTCGGGTGAATGACTTACCATGCCTGATTGACATATTGCGAGCGTTTCGATCGACTGGCTTTCTTCCGTGACTGCCTTGTCTCCATCGGTAGCAAGATCTCGGATAGACGACAGAGAAAATGAATCCTTTGATATCACGTTGGTTCCAACATCTGCGACCCCAGTTTAAGGAGACATAATATGATTATGCCAAGAACCCCAGAACTGGGGGATTGAAGTACCCCATAGGATTCGGCAAGTTAAATCGGCTTTAACTAGTTAAAGAATTCGAAGTGCGGAGACGAAGTTTAAACGCTTACCAACGGGCCACCCGAGGGGAAACCGCACTTAATATTTGAAGTTGTGATACGGATATGGCTTAGGGAGCAACTCAGTGTTCAAGGTTGGTGGACTCCAGTGAAGTCCCATTGTGGTCTTCGGGTACCATGTTAGCACTTGAACCACTACGCTGTATGTATTTGTAAAGTTCCGTAGATGCCAGTCTGCTCAAGGAGTGTTGAGCACCTTGAAGGACTTTGGCAACAGATCCACCATAGCCGGATCAGTCAGTGTTGTCTCAAATGGAATCGTTCCCCTCAAGTTGTGGTGCTTTCGCGACGCCCAGTTGGATACTGTCTAAGCTCCTCAAAAGATCGGTCTTGACCCTTCTGCCGAAACAGGATACCGAGAGTTGAATACGAAAGCGCCTTGATAACGAGAGGCCTGCTATCCTTCTCGCTTCCTGGTGCTGTGGTCTGGCTTCCACCAAGTCGATTGGTAGTCTTCTGGCGAAACAATAGACCAAAAGTCAGGAGGGAAAGGATCCTCAGCAGCAATGATCTGTCATCAGGCTCCTCGTTCCCTCGGAGCTCGGCGCTGCCATCTTCTGCCAGATAGACATGATAGTCCCTTGGAAGATAGCGGCCAGGATTCCATATATTCCACAAGATGGAGTTGATGAGCATCAACGTTGCTTCAAAAATGTAGAAGTAGACTTCATATCTCAGAATCGGGCTCAGCTTTCTGAGAGCCTCTAAGTTGTCAAGCTCGACAGCCGTTGCCCCTAAGTGTTCCACCAGGCGATAGATGCAACGCACAAAGATTAGCGCCATGCTGACATATAGTGTAATCAAAGATGTTGAAACCGCTCGAACCAAAAGACCTCTCTTGAAGCAGCGGCGGTGGAAGACTGTTGCAAGGATGATAAATGTGACAATTGCTGCGAGTTGCATCGAGATTGCTGTTATCGTCAAACGACTTCCCAACTCTTGCGTACTATGCGAGGAGGATGGATTCGCTGCCAAGGAGACCCCCAAAGAGTTCAATAACTCGACTATCGCCATAAGACCACCAAATACCCTGAGGACTTTTCCCGGAGGAAGAGGCGCAGCGTGGTGGACGTAATAAAATACTCGACCTAGAACATGGTAGTTGGAAAGTTCGAGAAGAGGTCTGGCTCGAATATGTGGTTAGCTCGGTATAAGCATGTTACAATGTTGTTCGGGTCCCCAGGACATGAAATTGACTAGTAAACTTACGGAGACACATATATGAACACCTGACTGAGGATGAAAACAATGAGATTCGAATCACTGTATAAGTAGTTGAACGCTCCGTATTCTCTGAGGGCGTACCCTGCAGTAAATAAAACTGCACAAACGGGCTGTAATCCGATGACTCTGAAGCATTTGTAGTGGCTAAGCAAGCTATTAGCAAAAATTGTAGCACGCACTCATACCAGGGCCTAAGGCTTACCAACATTGCCAAATATGGCCAACTGCCGAAATCCCGTAAGCGACAGTAAAGATTATGGGGGCAACTTTGTTCGGAGCGTAGACAAAGAGGCTCATCAACACTAGTATGCGTCAACAGGAGAGGACGAGTTGGAAGTACGGGAGTCTTACCTGGTTCTCCGGCCGCCATTGTTCAAATCAATCAGCTTTACGAGTCGACCGACGGCAAAACGAAGTTCGATAGAACTCCCGTGACATTAAAATTGAGGAGTTAGCCAACCGTAAGATGAAGTTCGATAGAATATCCCCGATATGAGTAGGTTGCGGAGAAAGGAGTGAGCGGGCTGCAAGGTATTATATTTGTTTCTCATGAGAACAGCAATCGTGGATCATGCCATGTAGGACAGGCAATAATAATACGGCGGCTTCGAAAACATATGAGTTTAATCTTGGTTCAAAATTCTCCTGCTTCATGTCGGTTACGTGGCAGACAGGGCTATACTAGTTGTGCATGGCAGAGCTCAGACTGGCATTAGATATGAATCTCTGAATTAGGATAATAAATTTCGGGGCAGTGATATAGAGGACTCGAAGAACTAGGAGTCTAGGACAGAGCCCCATTCGAAGTGCAGTTGTTTTTTCACAACCACGCAGTGAACGACCAAATACTCTCTATTGGAAGCGCCGTGCCCCGAGGCCCATAGATCGACACGCATTCTTGTATCATGGTAGGGGGTTCGGGTGGCTAGGTCATCGGTAGGGTTATCGATGTAGTTAGAGGCTCGCTGATCTTCCAGGCAGCAATATTTCAGAATTGCTATTCGAGAAAATATGTAGTATCTTCGTTCTTGTTCAGCATATATTGGAATTGTCAACCCACGGAGCTTAACCTAAATAGGAGAATAAAATAGCCAAGAATTCGGAAGCGATTGAAGTGGGTTTGAGGCTAAGACTCAGCCTCGTTGGTTGCGGTTAGAACCTGCAGGCTTCCTGCAGCCCCCTGAGAGTAAGATTGTGGTTGAAGCCAGGCAACAGGCCCCAACTCTCAGTACTGTGTACGGAGTACCGCGTTCTTGATTATTTTTTCGACGAACGCGATCATTAGTTAGTTGTAAGATCCAAAATTTTGTCCTTCAATCCGCTTGCGCTTCAATTTCCCAGGGGGGTTTTTGTGTGGTTCGACGCGGCCAAAGATCCAGAAGGGTCACAATTTGGCAATACGGAGTATTCGGTACCTCATGCAAGTCTACCAAATCAACTACCAACCCAGACGCGAAGTCCGACATGGGGAAAGCCAAGGAGCACTGCTGGGAATGCCGGCGGCGGCGCTTAGTTTGCGACTCTCAACGCCCTAAATGTGGGAGATGTTCTGCCTCGGGAATTCCATGCCCTGGTTACGACGGGGTGAAGCCTGCAAGGCTAAGATGGCTTGCACCTGGGCGGGTGATATCTCGGAACCAGCCTCGGAAGCAGATCCCTCCCCATGACTCTGACAGTAACCAAATGGAAGCGAGCACCGAAGCAGCTGCCAATTCAAGCAACAGCATGACTGGGGCAAGGATTTCCTGCCTCCAGCACGGCACTGAATTGTGTGCCTTTGCAGAGGCGTCGGAATACTGTAAGTACTATCCGCAAGCAGCCTATGCGCCGTTGTTAGCTAATAGGTGTGCTCCATAGACAACACCCGCATATACCAAGATATGCTACACATGGAAGAGCTTGGGCCGAATCCCTACTTACATTTCATCACGCCCAGCGGCTTCCAATCTGCCGGTGCATTGCCTGATTACATACGATATGGTTTTATTTGCATGACCCTCAGCCACAGGATCAATCAGGCGAGCAACAACTTCCAGAGCAAAAGTTTAGTGAGGAGTTTTTACCACTTCCGCGGTCTCGTCATCTGCTCCATTAACAAGGACCTCAAGCTGGATTATCAACTCAAAGGGAACGGCCTTATTGCCGGTATCGTCACACTGTTGCTTCTCGATGTGAGTATATCACCTTTGCAAACCCGTCAACCATCCTAACCGAGAGATCCCTCGACCTAGACCCAACAGCATGCAACTCCGAATTGGCAGTTCCACCTGGATGGGGTTTATCGATTGATCGCTTTGCGCGGCGGCTTTCGAGCATTGGTTGGCGCGAAGGGTCTGGAGCCACTACTGCTTTGTTTGACATAGTATGTGCTCATGGACCAGGCCGATGGCTGTCAAACGTCGAGACTTACATGAATTAGCGTCTCCGTGATGGGCAATACGACATCACCTGCTTCTGACCTGGCCATGACAAGGTCTCACTCGGAAGATGTTGAATATCTGATGAAGGAATATGGGAACCGAGTCTTCGCTTTTCAAATGTGTCCCCCCTCTTTGTTCATCCACATTATTCGGATAAATCACCTGCGCTGGCTCGCGGCGACAAATAGGACGACTGAAATGGAAGACCTCTCGCAAACAGTGGATGACCTACTAGAATCTATTCATGAGTTCTCTCCCGAGGAGTGGGCGGCCACCAAACCCACGTCAAGTGAAAAGTGGTCAATTATCGGGAAAGCTCTCCAAGCAGCTGTGGCCATTTACTGCATAACTTCTCTTCAGAGCGTGTCTGTTTTGTCGTGCAATCAGTCTCTGAGAGCTCGTTGTGCAGCTCAAGGCCAGCTTTTGTATCTGCTACTGAAAGATGCGATGTTATCTCCACCGATCAAAAGGGCCATGCTCTGGCCATTGGCGTTACTCGGTGTGGAGGCTGTCAATGGAAGCGCGACAATGCGTGATTTTGTGAAGAACCAGCTGACAGAGATGAGTCGCGAATTCGGCACATACGTTCCACTGACAACGAGGGCTGTGCTTGAAGGATTCTGGGAATCAGGTGCGACACGTTGGGATTCTTGCTTCGATAAATCGTACATTTGCACAGCACAAATCGCCGTGGACTTTGGCGGAATATTGTGAGATCCCCACTTAGTTTATACAGTCCAGCTGGAACCTGGGGAGCCCCTGGGGCTGATCTTCAAAACAAATATTACCTAGGTACGTAAGCCTAGCTCGTGGGAAACACCACCACTTCATCTCCACCTCGGAGGCGGCTGGAGACCGTTCAATCTGGAACCAAGCATCAATAGTCCGGGGAACACGGGGTGGGCGTGAGAATTAGAGTTTCTCCTGAGCTGCCACAACTCGCGGGAGAAATATACCGAGGGTGGCTTGCTTTTTCGTTGACATCTGTCAAAAAATTCAGACCTCGAGACCTGTTCACCCCTGAGTATTCAGAGTGATGGAAAAAAAAGATGGAACTTTTCAAGGCACGAGAGTGCCATTCACCAAAAATGAGACAAGGCACAAAGATGCACCGGCGGCCGATATCCCAGAGATCAATCTTGCTATTGATTTTTGTCTTCCTGTTCGGGCTTTTCATTGTACGTGTATCGCGCTTCCTGGCATCGCGTCGGCTGACTCTTCGATCTACCAGGGCGAATATTTCAGCAATGTGCCTTCGTCTCGCTATAAATCGGTGCATTTAGAGAAAGTGGAAGGGTATTGTGACAAATTCAAGTATCCCAATGATCTCGTCATCATCGTGAAGACGGGCGCAAATGAGGTTTACGACAAGGTACCAACCCAGCTTTTAACATCACTCAGCTGTTATCGAGACATTCTGTTCTTTTCAGATCTGGAGCAACAATTTGGCGGTTATCATATCCACGACGCCATAGAAAATGTCCCGTTGACGATCCAAAGAGGAAACGCCGAATTCAACTACTATCACAAACTACGCTGGTACAAGAACCACGGCAAGGATATCAGTAGACTACGCGAGACAGACGGAACGGCCGCCTGGGAATTGGATAAGTACAAGTTCCTTCACATGCTGGAAGACGCCTGGAGATTACGGCCTGGCCGGAAGTGGTATGTCTTCATCGAGGCCGACACATATCTTGTTCAAGCCAACTTGTTCCATTGGCTCAGGCGTTTGGATCCAACCAAGTTGGTGTACTTCGGATCCCATGCCTATCACAAAGCTCCGTTCGCACATGGTGGAAGTGGATTCTTACTTTCAGGGGCGGCAATGGCCAAATACGTGAGGGGCGATCGTGGGATTATCAACATGTATGACGAAATGATGAAACAAGAACCATTCGGAGACTATGTCCTGTCACAGGCCTTGGTCGCGAAAGGAGTCAACCTCACCAATGCTGCGCCTATGTTGTCGGCAGAGAAGCCAACAACCCTTCCATTCGGCCCAGGTCCAGCTGGGAAGGATAGTCACTGGTGCAGACCCATTGTGACCCTGCACCACATCACTCCTCAGGAAGCATCTTCACTGTGGCAGCTAGAGCTGCAGAGAAAAGACCCCACCGTAAGTACCAACCATCACTCCGTTGCTCATACAAGAACTAGGCAAACTAAACACACCCTCCAGGCCCCGCTCCTCTACCAAGAGCTATTCAAATCGATGATCAGGGCCGACATCGCCGCGACTCGCGATGACTGGGACAACCTGTCCGACCACTCATTCGTACGCCCTCCAGGTGAACACGGGGACCGCCAGAAGCCGCTCGACGGCCTGTCACGCATCCAGCAAGAAGCGCACCTCTCGTTCGAGAAATGCGGGCGCGCGTGCGAAGAAGACCCCCGGTGCTTCCAGTACATGTACTCGAACCGCACCTGCGGTTTCTCGTGGTTCTTTCGGCTGGGCGAAAGCCGAAGACCTGAGGAAGGTATCTCTTTCCAGTCCGGCTGGGATCTCGACAAGATCGCTAAGTACCAGGCGGAGTATGCTTGCTCGGTGGCGTCGACGAGGTGGATCGATTGGCCTAGCGGCGATAAGAAGACATAGTACGCTCTTAGGCATTTGAATGCATTCGAATCTACATTGACAAGTGGCATTACTCGCCTGAGAAGGGCCAAGGGGGAAGGACCTCAGGTACATGATGTTTACATCATGTGCACGTTGCTGCGATCTGCATTCAACTATGGGCATTGATTAAAAACTCCACGTTGAAGCATGAAATAGGTAAATAGCACTATCGCTGCAGCTGGCTTGCGGTGTTTGGAATTGACACATATGCTACCCTGACGTAAAAATCGCCCCAACGAGCAGTAAGGAAATTTGGCGTTCATGCGTATTTTATATGCCAGAAGGCCTCGAACCTTACAAAAGGTACCACTACACAATCGGAGCGCGCCTCCTCCATCATTTCATGTTTGTAGTAATCGTGACCCACGACACTTGATTTAGGTTACTGATAACTTAAGATTATGTTGGATGTCTAGTGGATAAGCGGCTTAGTCCACCGAGATTGGTTTCAACTAGAACAGCCTCGCTAGATTCCCGAGGAGCTTGTTTTTCATACTATTTTAGGCCCTCGTGCTAAATTTGTAAGTTTGGCCATGATGTTGCATCCTTGGTGGGACGTGACACTGAGTGCTATCATTCAGTCCACAATGGATGTCCATACGCTGGATACAATTGAATGCCTTCCATGCTAGGGTGAGGCTGGAGTGTGACAAGCAGTCAAGGCAGAAAATGAATTGTTTCTCGTGTTGTCAGCGCACTTGCTATGATTGGTATAATATATGTGTGAGAAGTGAATATAACGTGAACCTTGCATGTGCCGGTACGGCAGGTGGTAGGACTGAAACTGAGAGCCTCGATGCTTTACGAGCAACTGCCCGGAGCAGTGACTGTAACGGTGACGGTAGGATTCTCATTCCCACCACTTGGAATTTCGGGTCGCGCCGTTGTGGAAGTGCTAAAAGTAACCGGTTGAATAGTAAACGAGCCATCAGATGTCAAGGCGGGTTTGCTGGTGGTAACGGATTCGATTCTTGTGACAACGGTGGGGGAAGCTGTGATACTAACAGTGACTGGTGACAAAGTTGAAGATGATGCGGGTGCGGAGGATTCCCCATCAAAGATGTCATCCTGAGCTCCTGCTTTGAATCCGTTGCGAGAATTATAGGCAGGAGTTTGACCATTTTTGGGAAACACATTGTTGCCCGTCAGTTGATTCCACACAATCATCTGTTTCGCGCCTGTAACGCATGTTGAGATTTCGTCCTCACACTGAGCAGGCTGCTGTGCTTTGGCGAGAGGGGTCGTAGAAGTTGCACCGGACACTTGGCATTTGAAACCTTGCATGTAAATGTTTGGCTGGCCACATCCTCGTGGTACCCATAGCCAGGCACAGGTACAGCCACCTGGTGGACAGGCAGGCAGGGCTTTAGGGACTTGGTAGGTAGCCTCTCGTTGCCAAGGGGTACTAGATTGGTCAGTCAGTGTGAGGGAAGGTTCAGTGGTATCCAGGCTAGTGACGAGGCAGAATACTTACTGCTCCAGAACGGAGAAAACCACGAGATTCTTCAAATTAACTTCATTCAGGTCGCTGTGGTAGGAGATGGCAAATGCCGTACCCTGGGCATGCTGTTCGTCCTGCACATGCATGTATCCAGCCTCTTCAATGCAGCCTTCCCCTACACCTCCACCATTCCAGCCATCAGGGTGATCACCACCATCTGGCCAGCGTGATGTGAACTTCCCGTCATAGGACAGCCGAGAGAATGCCTGGTTGTTCGCGAGGTCGACTGTGAAGGCGCCCCCCGCTGGAACATCGAGGAATACTCCTTCGGGGGGAGGCACCCTGTCACAGCCTCGCTCGCGTTGGAACCATAGCTCCTCCAGCGTGAGGTTAAACAATGGTGCAACCACTGCATTATTGTTGTAGTTTGGATTCTTTGGATCTGTCCCGTTTTCGCAGTACATCCCTTTGGCGAAAGCGGCGATGTGAGCATGGGCCACACCGGTAAAGGCGAGCGCAGCGAGGGTGAAAGAAACGGACATTTCGAAGATCAATACAGCTCGAAGGGATCAACTTCCAGGGGAAGTGCAAGAGTAGCGAGCGGAACGCAAGTAAAAGAGTGGCTTTTTGTGGTCAAAGAATGGACTTGCGCACTGCGCAGCGTTCGGGAAGTGAATGGACGGACTCGGTGAGTACCAAAAGGAAATTCTAAAAGCAAGAGCAACTGTGTAGACACGACAAACCTCGATGTGGGAAGGAACTGGGCTATGGTCATCTTTTATTGCTCCCTGGCGCCCTCCTGGCCTGACTTACCGCATATCTCAATAACTTGGGTGTTCCCCCTCTAGTCAAGAAATAAGACGGATCAATACCCAAGCCAAGTAAATGAGGAACATGTTAAAGTAATCATCACCTAGTACCATTGTCACACCATCTTGCCTTGCAAAGTGACGATGGAGCCGTAGACAATCCGTTCTCAATGACGAATTTGGGGCCAGGAAGCGAGCAACGAGGCTCAGGTTGGCGGGTCTGAAGATGGCAGCCTCCTGGAAGTGATTGTTTGGTTTCAGGTCGACGCTAAATTTGTGTATTCGGGCAATGGTAATAGTGCTGTTCATTGGGGAATTGGCTGCTGACATAACGCCACGTGACCACACACTTCCCTCTCGTGGAGAGAATAGTCGTCACCCTTTCTTTGGGAAAACCCATCGCCAAGAAGGTCATGATCCGCCAATCTTCTCAAGGTTCTGTGCTGGGGGCAAGTATGGCTGACCCATTGTCCAACGTATCCCCTTCACCAGGATCCAGATTGACCATTTACTCAATTAGGCCAGCGGCAACCGTCTCCCCATTGGCTCGAAGAACGATCCGTGCAGGGGCCTCGAGCGGCACAGCCTGCCCCAATTGTACAACAACTCTCACCACGCTTCCCGGTTGAACAATCTTAGGCTTTTTCTTCAGTACAGCGCCTGTTGTCTTATCCAGTGTTCCAATGAGCTGAGTAATCCGGCCTGGAACGTGGAGTCGTCCTTTGTGCACGTCGAGATTCATTGGAGTCAAATGGTCGAAAGCAAGGATCTTAGCCTTGAATTCACCAATGTTCTTCATCGCGGATTTGAGGCTGCAAAGCACATCTCCAGACTTGAGATGCACAGGGTCAACGTCACTAAGATGAAGAACCACATTTTGGCCCGCAACTGCCCATTCCTTTGGCTCTTCATCAACTTCCATGCTTCGAATCTGGGCAATCTCGCCGCTAGGCATGATGATAACTTGCTCACCAACTTGGACATTGCCAGCCTCCAGGCGTCCCGAGACGGATAACGGGTTTTGCACGCTACCTCGAAATACGTCGTTGATTGTCATTCGGAGAGGTTTATCCAGGGCATATGTCAATGGTTCCGCGGTGTCGAGTTCCTGCACTAAAGTTTGTCCACTGTACCACGAAGCTCTAGGATCGGTAGTTTTTGTTAAAATGTTCCCACCTTCTAGGCCCGAACAGGGAACAAACGTGACATTCCTCGGCTGAAAGCCAGCAGTGTTCAGAAATGAGGCCATCTGCTGTTGGATTTCTCGAAACCTGTCCTCGGACCAATCGGCAACATCCATCTTATTGACAACGACGATGATTCTTTGAACCCCAATGGAGCGGACCAGAAGAGCGTGTTCTTTTGTCTGTCCTTTGAGGCCAGATTCGAAGTTACCGGTGGAAGCGTCAATGACTAGGACGGCAAAATCTGCCTGGCTGGCTCCAGCAATCATATTGGGCACGAAATCTCTGTGTCCTGGGGCGTCGAGGATGGTAAAGCTGGTTTTTTCGGTCTCAAAGTTGTTAGTGGCTATGTCGATAGTAACGCCCCTAGCTCGTTCCTCGCTGCCCTGATCTAGAACCCACGCGAAAGCGAATGAGCCTTTCCCAATACTTTCAGCCTCTTTTTGATATTTATCCATCGTTCGCTGATCTACCGCTTTGAGGTCAAACAGGAGTCTTCCCATAAGTGTACTCTTTCCTGCATCAACGTGGCCTTCATGACATTAGCTAACATTGTACAGGGCTCGGCGTGTATACTCACCAATGACCACGAAATTTGCAGCGTTCTTCCGCTTAACCTTCTTGTACTCTGCAATAACATCGATATTCTTGCTTTTGATTTTGGGAGGGTTTTGTACGGACAGGCTCTGTACTCCGTTCGCTAGGGACGAACTTTGCTTCGCATTATCTTTGGCTTTTGGCTTCGTGGGTGCGGTGGCTATAGAAAGTGGTGGTCAGTTCAAGTCCTTGAAGATTCCGACTTTAGCTTCGACCTTTCGCATTCTGTGCCCTTGTCACGATATCATCGGGACTTGGTTCAGTGAAGTCGAACGTTTTGGGAAGCAGCCGCTTTGAAAAGACATCTGATGATGGCTGAGATTCTTTTTCTGTTGCTTGGCTAATCATTATGCTCGCAAATGCGGAAGGACGACCTCGAATGTTAGGGTCAACAAGAATTAGCTGGTCAAGTTGATCTTTAGAGGCGTCATTTTGCTTTCCATGGCTCCTAGGATCATCACCTGCACCCTTCATTGGCAGATCCTCTTGGGTCATTTGCTTTTGTGTTTCACCGTCTCCTTGTCCAAGCAAGGTCTCCGCGGGCTTACTGATCCGCAATCTATCCAAGCTAGCCGTATAATCATCTGCGCGAGCGAGAGTGGCGTTTGAACCAGATCCAGGTTGTTCGCTGGTCTGTTGTTTCCGCTTCGCCGCCAAAGCAGCCAGCTTCGACATCTTGTTGCCTTTTGAAGCACCCCCTAACAGCCCCAAGCGTGGGTATCGAGGTTTTATAGTGATCTCAGCCTTTCGATGTTCCGGAATTTGCAACCACGGAGAATCCTTGAAGAACTCCACCGCTGAGAATGGTGTTGAGCAGATAGTAGAGTCTGCTATCTCTTGGATGCTTATCAGAAGCATATTCGAAAAGGTCGTCTTCAAGGCACCATGACCACCATGATTTGGACGGGATTGAGGGTACGTAATGAAAGTGAATGCTAAGAAAGGGGACAAAGAACACAAGACTTACTCTTGGGTGTGCTCGATTTTTTGGTAATCGGAGGAGGTGCGGTCAGTTTTTTGTCTAGATATACCCATTAGCCAGTGAACAAAGATCAAGCATAAGATAGCTATGACATACTTTTGAGATACGTGACCGATTTGCCAACATCATAGTAATAATGCCATAGCGCTTCCTGAATGTCGTTATCCGTGACTGGAACCTTGGGGCCTAGCGCCTGACGGACTTTGGCAGTGCCTTGTCGCATCTGATCCTTGTCCTCTGCGGAAAGTTCGTCGCCAGCGGTATTCTGGTCTCCTTCCTCATCGTAGGCGTCATAGTCATCGTAGTCGTCGTAGTCATCATCGTCCAAGGCCAGTGACTTGACTCTGCGATTGGACATCGTTGCAGTGGATCACCACTACAGTCAGTGCTTGAGCCAAAAGACGGCTAAGTTGAATGTCTTGGGTGAATCAACCTGTACAAACACTGTGGAATGTTCAGGAATTCAGGGATTGAGACTCGACCGCCACGTTTGAATTTATATGTTGAACTTAAATCCCGTGAGACGATGGTGGGTTGGAAGGAGGGACACCAGGGCTCAGTTAAATACGGAGTCTGAGCATGGGTGTAATTTACGGATCTGTTGTAGGTCCTCGCGTTTGGAGCGGGGCAGAGACGAGGGATTTACGGAGTCCCCTCTGACGGGGTTACAGCTCATCACACCTCAAGAGACTCACATCTCCCAATCCGCGAAGTCTATTGTTGATAGAAAAAGTTATATATATTCATGTACCAACATTCCATTGATGACCCTCCTACGACTCATTCATCGATCGGCTTCACAGATTTCAGATCGTGAAATGATCCCGGAAAAACTCATCGGAAAAACCCAAGCACGTGCACAGCAGGGGATACACGTGGAGCCCGACTGCAGTTCATCGTTTCGACAGCCGCCCAAGGCAGGATCAAGAGCCGTGCACACCCATTCCGCTTCAATATATTGATCTAGATCGATTGCTGCAGCTTGGGAGTTTGAGATACTGTGCTCAGTCCTCCTTGTCAAATCGTCCGGGAGCTGTTGCGACATGTCACCACCAAAGAAGTGTGCCTCTCTGTCGCGATAGCAGGATAGTACACCGTTTCACTACACAAAGCGCCTGCCTCCTACAGTTCCTCCGATCTTAGAATGTCGGCGTCCATCATGGCTTTACAGCCGGATAGAACCCCTACCTCAAGCAGATCGAATTTAACTCAACAGATCGAACAACATGATGGCGAGCGGACTCCTCGTTCCCTCAGAACTTCCGAGCATGGCTCTCCCAAACCCAGATCACTCTCAGATGCTCCAAAGCCTATGCTTTCCCCTTCTCCTGCCTTCCGCGAACCATTACGACGAGTGTCAAAAGATGATACAGCCATTGCGGGGCCCAGCACCCCTCTAAGGTCATCATTCCACGCGCGAGGATTGTCTCTGCACATGCCATCCAAGGACGGCGCAGAAGACGACATGCGTACTGCCATACCGCGTGTACCTCTGTCTCCCAAATTGGATTCTTCACAAATCTATGGCTCACCTGCCTCTATGCTTCCTAGGAGGTCTCGGGGCATGGACTTTTCAAGAGCCTGTACAAACCTACATCATTCAACACTAGCCGAAGCATCTCCCGACGCCTCCCCAATTACTGGAAGAGGCATTCAAATCCCCAACCGACGCAGTCTAACAAACAATGTGCTGGACTCGCCAAGTAACAACAATTCGGCTTCTTTATGGTCTTTATCACATGAAAGAACTAACCTATCCAGCTCCGTCAGTAGCATCAATATGTTGGGTTCTGACTCCGACTCCGACTCTGACGACTCATCCGACGAAATGGCCATAGACCGAGAGATGGATGACCCAGTACTCAACACTCCAGCAGCATCAAGACTGAATGGTGCCATGATGTCGGGGTTGATCAATAGCCCAGGTATGGACTGGATGAACAATCAACCATCGCCTGCCCAAACAAGCCTCATGAATTTCCAGCCTAATTTGATGGGTTTCAGGAGAGCCCGGATGCGTAAGGGGAAGAGTCAACATAGCTCAAGCAGTGTCAGCATGAACAGCTCCAAGCCCTCACCCGGACCGCTGTCACCAGGAGTGCTCAAGAGTGTGGAAACGGCCGGAGGCAGTTATTTTGGAACGGGGTTGACCAAACAACAGGTGCAGTCGCGGCGCGAAAGTCTGAGTCTGGGCACAAACGACCTCCATCTGTCTGACAGCGAAGACAACAGTACAAATGGCAACAACAAATCCAATGCAGGACAACCTCTGTCAGACATGGATGCCGAGGGTCCTCGAGGAGTGATTCGACGGGCAGTGACACGAAGAGGCAACCTGCTTCCCAAAACCAAAGGATTCGCTCGTATCCGGGCCGCACTACTCGAAGAAGCGGCTCCCATTGAAAGCGAGGCTCGACGAGAAGCTGAGGTTATCCGACAAGTGCAAGAAAGCGATGCTGTTCCATCACAAGCCACCTCACCTATCATGCACTCCATAAATCCCTTCACAGCCGAGGCAGTTGAAGAATCAATTGAGGAGATGAGCATGGATACCAGACCTAGCTTGCCAGCTGATAGTTTCAGTCGCCAAGCGGAGAAGAATGGGGCAGGCCTTGGATTCTGGAATGCATTCGACGAGCGATACCGGACGCCTCCGCCTGCATTGCTTCCACGCGAGGGCTCATCAGCTGTTAGTGATGAGCCAATGGATACGCCGGGCGGCTCCTCCCTGGATAATCCAGCGCTTCGACACTTCAATAGATCCCGATCGAGATCATCAACTCCTCTTGCACCATTACCACCGACAGCCAACGATGTTGCACGCCGAGTCAACAAGCGAAGACGTGATGACGATTTCGACCCTTATTTTATCAAGAGACGAGCAGTCTCCCCTGGACTAAGTGTACAAAGCAGCCCCGTCCTTCCGCAAAGTCCTAGCATGGCAACCGATAAGTCCTGGGCCAAATTACCACCCAAAGCCAACGTTTCAGGGGATCGAAGTAACAGCGGAAGTAATATGAATGGCGGGAAGAAAGTTGGCCTACAGGGGATGACTGAAACCAATGAAGGGATCATGAGCATGAGCATTGATTGATTGATTGAAATTATATCTCGGGGCTTGTTTTACTATCAGCAAGGCGCTTGGGGGGTTGGGTTCATGGACGGACGGATGACCTTCCTTCACTGTCAATGGTGAAGCTGTGTGAATTCATAACGGGCCTCTCATGTTGAGCATACTCATAGCGGAAAGGGAGCTCTTACGTATTTAGCTAGCTAGGTCTGCTAGGACTAATAGGTTCATAGTACCTGGTACCTACTATCAGGCTTCTGAATGCTAGCAAAAACCTGTACCTTGAACTTCGGCGCTATCTTGCTCCGTGCACGTGTTCACCCCGCCATATAGGCGGGGCGGAAACCTACGTTTCAATTTCCATCCACATTTCCATCTCCGCCCAGTTACGAGTTACAGCTGCATCTCACTCCTACCAACCCCAAGCCAATCCGACTGCCAGCCCCAATTCCCTTTCCCATTCTCGCTCAAATATAAAATGGGATCTACAGTCGATATTACGTCTTCCTTCATAGAAGGTGCCCCTCCTGGCGAGTTACAGGACGTGGTCAAGGACATCAAGACTCTCACCTCAGACAACAACCCAGTGCTCATTCCAGAGCTGAAGCCAGCATTTCGGAAATATAACGAAGAACAGCTCATCCCAGTCAAACTACCAGGAGCGAGTGACTATGTATGCCATGCTGTACCCTGGGCCTATGTCAACCAGTCACTAATACCCTGCACCAGGTCCTAATAACTCCCTACAACCGCGTCCCCTCGTCGAGCGACACATACTACGACACGCAGTCTTCAACGTCCTTTGGCTTCGACCATGTCACCTCCAAAGCCACAGGCTCACAGTCCTACACACATGAAACCTCTCACTCATCACTGATCCAATCAATTTTAAAATCCCTTTCAACCCACTTCGCCGAACACTACCCATCCCCACAAGAGACCGTCTCAGTATCCTCTTCATCAGGCTACACCGTGGCCGCCACACCCGACGACGACAAAATTGCCATCCTATTGTCTACAACGCGCGCTTCCCCCAAGAACTTCCTCTCCGGCCGATGGCGGAGTACATTCCTGTTCGACCCATCTAGCGGCACCCTGTCCGGCACCCTCAAGGTCGACGTCCATTACTACGAAGACGGAAACGTGGCTCTGACCACGACGAAGAAAATCCAGGACGTTGCGGTCGAAGGAGGCGGTGACGGCGCGAGTATCGTACGCAAGATTGCAGGAATCGAGAAGCAATACCAGGAGGAAGTCAATCGGGCTTTTGTGGGCATGAACGAGTCGAGTTTCAAGGCCCTGAGACGGCAGCTGCCTGTAACGAGGCAAAAAATTGAATGGGAGCGCGTCAGGGGTTATGGACTGGGGAGCGATCTACGGGGAGAGGCAAAGAGGTAAAGGGGAAAACGAGAGGCTTGTCTGCTCATGAATCTTACTTGTCCTTATGTCGTGGTACGCAAGCGAGACTTTTCGACACTCTTGACCCGCCATCTGAGGACTTTGTGCGCCCAGAGCAGCTACTCAATACCTAGGATAGAACGAAAAATGGATCTATGCCTTGGGCAGTGACATTCATCTACGGCCCAAGACCATCGCCCTCTGTCTCATAAACTTCATGATTCCAAACACGCATTCCAGTTCTCATCAAATCATATCAATTCCCATCACATCCACGCTCCCAATCTTCTTCTCAAGGTAACCTTCTCCCCTCCCTCGTCGCCTTCGCAACCTCACTCTGCGTAGTATCCTCTGCGTACCTTCTATAGGCCTCGATATACTGGCCCCTATCACTCAACGTATCCAGCACACTCTCCCTGGCCAACACCGCCTCCGCAAAACTCCTCCACCGCTTCCACACACCCTCATCCTCGCCACCCTCCCCCTCAGCCGGCACCCCCAACCCGCCTTGTTTATACACATCAAATAAGAACAAGCGACACAGCCACGGCGCCAGCATGACATCGACGATACTGAACTCTCCCCCGAAGAAGAAGGGGCCCTCGGGATCCGCCTCTCGGATGAACGTCTTCAAATGCCCGAGAAACTCACTCCGCGCTTCCGCCAGCGTGTACGCTTTGGCGTCCGAGTGTTGCATGAAGCGGTAGAACGCCGGCACGATCTTGCCGCCGACGAAGTCGGTCCAGATGCGCGCGCGGGCCCGCTCGTACGCATCCTCGGGGTAAAGCCGTGGCCCATACGTGCCTGTGTCGGCGTAGACCTCATCCAGGTACTCGCAGATCACGCTGCTCTCGTATAGCGGTTTCTGCTTATCCGCAGTCACGGGCACGGCAAGCGTCGGCACCAGCCCCCTAGGATTCAGGGCGAGGAACTCCGGTTCCTTCTTGTACGGATTGATCTCGACGTACTGGTGCGCAATCCTCTTCTCGTGCAGCACGATCCACGAGCGTTGCACGAATGGGCAGAACCAGCCGCCGTAGAGGATCAGTGGATCGGGGGCCTGGTGCGCTGCTGCAAAAGCAGCGGCGCGTCCCGATGTATGTGCGTGTAGTGAGGTGTCGATGGTGCTTCCCATCTTCAATCAATATCAGAACAGGTGGGGCACATGGGTCAATGTGGCGCAGCGGGGGGGTTGAGGGTGCGATTATCGAGAAACGATCATACACGATAATTGGAGCGTGTTGGATTGGAGGAGTTTCCTGGTGGAAGTAGCGGACGGAGATACTATTAAAATCACAAGGTACACTATCGAGAACGTGAGTGTATCATCTTGATGACTGTCACTAACACATATTGAAGTAATTATGAGGATAGAGTGGTTATAATTGGGGTAACCACCATGATAATATGATATCAGAAGACTACTTAGAAATGCGGAGAAGTTGCGGAATTGTTGATGACGTTGTCGCAATTTCAGAAATCATTGACTTGCATGCATCGATGAGGAACCATTCCATCATTTGCAGCGTCGATTTCTGGAGCAAATAATCATATGGCATCGATGCTCTGATTTTTCACATTATACATAGCCAGGGGGCCGGTCATCGCTATCCATCGTTTCCTGCTTATGTACCTCGATTCTCCTCATCCTCCTGGTCTTCGCGTTTAAACATCAAGTCAGTTCGCAGGGTATACTTTACTCCAGCATCGACCTGCTGGCCTGAATGCCAGAGGCCTCTATGCTGGAAAAGCAAGATGCGGCCAGTTCTGGGGAACACGTTGTATTCTCGCTCCATGTCTTCCGCATGGAAACTCGTCGCGCCGCCGACAAGGTCATTGTCCGGCCCTCGTTGGTTCAGGTACAGATGCAGCGTGTAGAATGACCGCTCACTGTTGTCCGGGGTGATGTACATTCCATCACAATGTACTATGGAGACCACCAATGCATTAGCAGAACGACATTTAGAAGGGACGGCAGGAATAAGTAAAAGCAAGGGATGGCACAAGACCCTGCGAGCTCACCATTGAAGTACTCCCCACCAGTGTATTTTAGAAACCGCATTCTCTCATTCAACCTTGTCATGGCATAGCTCTCCCCCCTTTCAACTGGCCGCATGCCCATGACAGAGGTGTTTCCTTTCAAATTCTCCACCTCGGGGACATGAGGCCTGCAGCGTTGCCAAATGCGATCAACGAGGACATGGTCGTCCCAGATGATGCGGTCACAGTTTCGAATATCGGTATACATCTTCTGCTGGCCACCGCCAATGTTGACCATGGCGCGCTCCCATTTCCCATTACCTGGCTCCCCGCCAGAAGACTGCTCAGCGAGATTGATGAGTTGTTTGCATTCGTCTGGGCTCAAGACGTTGTCGAGAACCACTGCGTATGAGCCGGCGAATTCAGGGCATTGCGTCTGAGTAAAGTCCACATGCGTCACGCTAACTTCGGGCCCTGGCCCTGCAAGAAAGTCTTCTGGAATTGTAAAAGGCGCCATCGTTGCTTTTTCAAGATCTTTTATCGCCTGGTTTTTAGAAGTTCGACTTTGCGTCATGCAATTGGTGTCCCGAGTACAAGTAAGGGCTTCCTGAGGTGCAGAGTAAACGCTAGTTCGGCCAACTAACTGCAAGATGCAAAAATATAGCAAGAGGCTTTTACAATTGAGCTCTGTGGTTGTGAATTGCTTGGAAGCCTACTTAATGTCCAAGGGTTTCAAAGATGGTGGAACTAGTAGCTCAGTTTAGGCTTCCACGAACTCAGCCTTGCATCATGCCTCGTGTCGCTCAAAAGCCGCCCCCACAGGCTTAGAAGGCCACAGCCAGGCATCCGTCCCACCATTTTGTGTATCCCAGTGAGTCTTGACACGTGCTCTGTGTCCTCATAACAAACTTGGCGCAAGTCATTGGTTCATTCATCATTGAAACGATGTGCAAAGACAGGTATGGTGTCCTAATTTCAACCTTACGTCCTTCTCGTTGGGCTCCTTCATGGTTGAGCCAATCTGCTTGCGCCGTTGAGGGAAGAGAACTCGGCGTATGAGCAGCCCGAGGTCTGACACATATTCACCGCATCATCAATTCCTGGTACTTTCCGGAGGAACGCGTGGTTATGTATTCTTGCAACCTCAACGACTCGAACGAGTGTGGACGTTACGAGTATGTCTAGTAGTTAGGACGTGGTGTGAGCCAGCCATCAATAAATAACAATCATCAGTGCTATCTCGGATATTCCCGTGCGGACATCAGCCCACCTGTTGGGTGTCTGTGCCACCCAGATAGAGTTCTATGTAACGCGCGGGCACCTCAAGGTCAAGGTCAAGATCAAGATGGAAGAAAAGACATTTTGCTGGAACTGGCTCTTAGTTTCTTTTCGAACCATGTGGAAAGTTTAAACACAGAAACTTCAGAATAATCAATGGCAGCACCTGTCCCCAACGGCAATGCGGGCTTCGAGATCCCCTCTGTAGATATCTCGCCATATCTTGCGGATCAAAGCTCTCCAGCCGCTGAAGATGTGGTCAACAGAATCCGCGCTGCTTGCACGACCAGCGGGTTCTTTCAGGTCACCGGCCACGGCATACCGGAGACTTTGAGGGATGCTGTGTTGAATGCGGCGAAAGCTGTCTTTGACCTGCCCCATGAGGAGAAACTGAAGCTGGCTGGGATTCCTGGTCGAGGGTACGAAGCCATAGGCGATCAAGTGTTGGAGCCGGGGAAGAAGGCAGACTTAAAGGAGGTAAGTCACTATCCCACGGTTCGATGGATGGAATACCATCGGGTTTTCCTGGCGTCGATTTTTGTTATTCTCCTCTCACTGGAGACACATTCATCCTGAAGCAAATATTTAGGGATACTATGTCGGAAGAGAAACGGCCGACAACAAGCCACCCTACAGGTCATTCCACCACCCCAACATTTGGCCTGACGAGGCTCAGATCAGCCCAGACCAATTTAAGGAGCCCGTGGCAAAATATCACCAAGCAGTATCCAATCTTTCTGCCCATTTAATGCAGATTCTCGGGCGTGGGCTTCATGACATGGACACGGGCGTATTCAAGGAATTCAGCCGGGACCCTATCGCCGTGGTACGCCTGCTACACTACCCGCCTCACCCGACAACCAATGACCCAGACCTCGTGGGTGCCGGCGCACACACTGACTTCGGAGCCATCACGCTGTTGCTCCAGGACGGACACTCAGGCCTACAGGTGCTCAATCAGAACACAGACGAGTGGGTCGATGTGCCGCCAAACAGGGATGCCTATGTGGTCAACGTCGGGGACATGCTGCATATATGGACCGCTGGTGCATATAAAAGCAACGTGCACCGGGTGATCAATACCAGTGGCACGGATAGGTATTCGGTGCCATTCTTTCTCGATGGCAATGCCGATTGTGTCATTAAGCCCCTAGATGGTTCGCAGGGCAAGCAGGTCACTGTCGAGGAGCATATGTTGTCTAGGTATGCTGCTAGCTACAAGATGTGATTCTTCCTGTGGGTTGGGTACTTCGGCATGACTGTGGACCAGGTTTGTTCTGTCTCTATACTTTATCTAACACATTCGGGATATAAAATGGTTAGATCATATACCAGACGAAAGCAGTAGTCGATGGTATCGACTACTCTAGATGCTTTATTTTCCTCGTTGGTGCCCTTCCGCACGCCCAAAGTTGGCCTCTGAAAGCTCTGGTACAGATCTGGGTCAATGCAGGTGCCGAGAAGATATCCCATCCTCTCCAAATATTTGTCCACGTATCTAAAAATGGGGACGCACGCACCTTCAAGGTTTGATGTTCGCCTCCTGCCAACCTTTATGGTTTGCAGAGGCAACCTCGGCATGCGTCATGCCAATCCCAATATGGTTCGGGTTTTAGTCCTTCCATGAACATTCGTTTGTTGCTTCTCGTCTTTTCCAAGCCATCAGATGGCGTGAGACATTCTTACTCCATATTTATGTCTTGGTGTCCCTGCATTGTGCATGGCAGGAGCAAAACCTCCCTCTTGACCTCGGTGGCAAGAGCTACCCTCTTGGTATACATATTGATTGATTTTTCAATAATTGAAGTTTGAACAGTTTGTTTTCAACTCATCCATCGCTGAGTGAGACACGGGATTCCCTTTTTTGGTCCTTGATTCCTTTTGGTGCCTTTGGTCAATTAACTTAGCTATCAACGCTTGGGAAGTGAGAGCAGTAAATATGCAGTCTGTGGGGCTCCTCCTACTTGTACTTTACAGCGCCGCATCAATGGTCAACGCACAGCTGCAAGGATTTAATTATGGAGCGACGTTCGAAGATGGGTCCTGCCGTCTAGTATCAGATTTTGCTGGCGCTTTCAACAGCGCTCGAAATCTAGTCGGAACGGGTGGTGGCTTTTCATCTGCACGTCTCTACACGACCATTCAGTGTGGAACGACGAATGCGCCCTCCTCGGCGATTCAGGCTGCCATTGACACAGACACCTCGTTGCTTTTGGGACTCTGGGCTAGTGCAGGTGATGCTGTCTTCGATAATGAGATTGCAGCACTATCAAGCGCGGTAGCACAGTACGGATTCGCATTTACGGATCGGATTATTGGCATTAGTGTTGGATCGGAGGATCTCTATAGGTCGAGCCCACAAGGCATTGCAAACGAAGCTGGAGTCGGAGTGGGGTCCGCGACCATCGTCAGGTATATCAATCAAGTCAAGGATCTTGTCAGCCAAACGCCTCTTCTCCAGGGAAAACTAGTTGGCCATGTCGATACGTGGACCGCTTGGGTATTGCCTGAGAACGCTGCTGTTGTAACTGCAGTGGACTGGCTAGGTCACAATTCTTTCCCCTATTTTGAGGCCACTCTTCCCAACTCCATTGAGGATGGAGAGAGTGTCTTCTTTAATGCTCTTGGAGCCACCGAAGGGGTTGGTAGTGGAAAGCCAGTCTGGGTCACTGAGACTGGATGGCCTCATGGTAGGTTTCCACATTATGAGCTGCCTTTTTCTATTCCACTCTGACCAAGTATCTCTTTCCACAGCTGGACCAACCTCGAATCTAGCCGTTGCATCTGTCGAGAATGCAGAGACCTATTGGTCTGCTGTCGGGTGCGGTTTGTTCGGGCAGCGAAACGTATGGTGGTACACTCTCTCTGGTAAGTAATTGCAAATTGTTTGTATGACGCCCTCCACGCTTCTAATCACGAAAATCTAGATGCAAATACCGCCCAAACCGAGATCTCGTTTGGTGTTGCCGGACCAGGCAATCCGCCGTCGACAACTCCCAGCTATGATCTGTCATGCTAGTGGCTGCACAATTTTGACATCAAAGGAGGATCAGTCTGAATATCCAGCTCGTTACTTGAATATCCGCATCTAATTCAATTTTACATGATGGAACTTATGGATAGAAAAGGTGGCCATCAGCTAGAACCGTTTTTGCACTATCGGGAGCTGCCTTGCTCTTACTTACTTGTTGTTCTTCCAGCGGGGGGCCGTTGATTTTTTCTCAATATAAACACCCAGTTCCACAATGGATTTCAAGATACTAGTTCTTCCCCTTTGATCTGATGCCTGGCAGAGTTCTGTTCCTGCTCCTAAGAGGCACTCTTCTTCGGTGTACTCAGCCATCATCTGCAAATGCTATTCTATTGCTGTCATTGGATGCATATATGGTAGGTGCTCCACCAGGCTCCCAGACCCAACTCAAACATTTACAATGGGACTCTCACTGTTGTTGGGAAGATCCAGGGAGATCCACGATTGAACGGGGGCTCTTGTCCGCTGAACAAGACTACAAAGACAAGTTTCTATATCAGGATGCCTGGTTTGGCATGAGATATGTATTTCTGGAACAATAGTGACAAAGCCGGTCCGCAATAAAGGAATGTCAAACTGAGCTCTCCTTGGAACGCTTGATAAGGGCCTAGCGACCACCAACTTCGTTCAACTCGCTTGACATATTTTATTTTACCCATTCCTACTGATTTGCGTACTTGATACTCATTCATTCTTCCGAGGCCCTTTTCTAAAACATCTATTTCTTCGATCTACATAGCACCTTTTTGCAGAACTGCTGCTACGCTACGACTTCGCATTGTTTTCTGGCCCTTTCTCGAAGTCTCAATGGAGTCTCAAAATCGTCACTCGCCGCTGTCAACGCCTAGCCGGACACGAACTGCGGAAAATGACATCCCAATATCTGGAAATCAACGTCAATTTCAAGGATTTATCGGTTCTAGAATGATGATGATCTTCTGTGAGTGCCTCTCCTAAAGCTGGAAGATTGAGAACATGTATTGCTTTCGTTCATCCAAGTTGGTTGGTGCTGACACGCCTATCCTGTCACAGGTATTGTAAGCTGCATCAACATCTGGCTCGGATGGAGGAGTGCAGTCTATTACGATGTCAACCAGGGCTGGGTAACGTATCTAGACCAGGAGGACAAACTTGAGATATTGGTGCAGGCCTTCACTCTTGGTCGGGACAATTCCGACAGCGCGTGGACTTTTGTTACCGCGGCATTCAGCCATGTTGAACTCACTCACCTCTTGGGAAGCCTGGTACCATTCTGGATATTTTCGAATATGTTGCTTGCAGCCGGAATTGGTCCTTTTGACTATTGGTTTCTAGTTATGGGTTCCGCGATCTGGGGAAATTTCGCGTTCTTGCTGCACAATAGGAAGTATGAATCTATAGTGCGGCGCATACTTGGCACATGTACCCGCGGAACCGGATTGTCGGGCGTTATCATGGGTCTGGCGGTCGTCATATCGCTTTCAGCACCAACTGCCAGGATCTCCGTTGGTGTATTCCGAATACCAGTCTATCTAGTCGTGATACTGTGTCTCGCTGTCGCTCCAACGTCACTCGAGCATCCACAATTAGGGCCCGGACAGGTGATGCGTCTCGGAGGAGCTATGTACGGCGCCTTATTCTGTCTGCTCAGACCACGCAACGTGGCGCTCCCGTTTGCTGAACAGCTGGAAACTTAAGGGAGCGGGGAGAAGAATGAGTGAGGAACTGGAAATTGCTCAATGCATCCAAGCTATTGAACACGGTTGAGTAGTATATGTACCGAGTACCTCTCCTGTATGATGTGAAATAGGTTTGCCGAGTCAAGTATGTGAGGATCGAGCAGCGAAAAGGCTGCGCCTTGGGCGACGACAAGGCGAGGAGGGTGTTCTGGGGTACTCATCTCTTACTTGAAACGGGCTTCTTGAGCTCTCCAGACAATAAATATTATTCCCAGTATTACGGCACTGCTTGTGGCAAGTCTTCACCGTGAGGAAAAGATGATCCACCCCAACCTGGACGTACATACAGCACTTACTGTTCCGTATGATCGTCATTCGTCATATTTGGAAAAATGGTGAGGATACTGTGTCCAAGTAATGATTTGGATTGTCTCTGTCCATCATCGAGATATTGTCAGTGAACAAGGGTAACGTACGGAGTACCTCGTACGGCGCGCCTCTAGAAAGTTCTGGAGAAGAATGGAGGAATTAAAGGAGTACTAAGTAGCTATCACTACTCCGCACTAGCCACCTTTAACTAGCGTGAGAGAGGCCAGGCTGTCCCCTGCCAAGAATGGTCCCTATTTAGCAGGACTTTGGGTTTGCGACAGCCCCTCGGCCCCTGTAAGCCAGAAGCACTCCCTTACAGGCTCACCGCTTACACGGCCGCTTAGGGGCACTCTAAGCGACCTTGTTTGGACAGGCTTCAGTGGGATTTGTTCGTAGGGGGGCACCCAGGGGGCCAGGGGGGTGAGCCGCTGACTAACTTAAGAAGATGACACCTTTAACTTTGACCCGTGATTCGCGAACCCGCTGCCCTGTCCCCAAACTCTTTAGTGAATGGCTCTGAGGCAGTGGCGGTTCTGGAGTCGAAAAGGACAGCGTATCGATAACTCGTGCCTCCTTCCATTTTGTTCCCTCTCCATAAATATTTCTGCCCGCCATTGTATTCCGTACCATTTTCTTGTCCGCTCCTTGTTCAACTCTACCGACAATACTCTTTTTCTTTTCTTTTCCTTTCCCTCTCCCTTTTTCCCTTGCTAGTGCGAAGATCATCTGCTTTGTACTTCGTGCTGGGACACTCTCATCATGGCTCGTCGAGGCCACTCCAAATCCTCCGCTTTTCAGTGGACCACCATCTTTTACCTCCTCCTGATCTTCATCTGTCCTCTTGCCTTGATTGGCACTGTCCACGCAGAAGATCAAGCCCCTTTGAATGGCTCCGATACAAACAACTATGGCACTGTCATCGGTATTGATTTGGGAACTACCTACTCCTGCGTCGGTGTGATGCAGAATGGGAAAGTCGAAATCATAGTCAATGACCAAGGAAACCGGATTACTCCCTCCTATGTTGCCTTTACCGACGAGGAGCGTTTAGTGGGAGATGCAGCCAAAAATCAATATGCCTCTAATCCCACCCGCACAATCTTTGACATCAAGTATGTATCAAGCTTACCTCTTCCGCATATGCTCTGTGCTAATGAGTTCTCCCAGGCGCTTGATCGGTCGCAAATTCGCAGACAAGGACGTCCAACGAGACTCGAAACATTTCCCTTTCAAAGTCGTCAATAAAGAAGACAAGCCCGTTGTCAACGTCGAAGTTAATGGCAAGCCCAGAACTTTCAGTCCTGAGGAGATTTCCGCAATGGTTTTGGGCAAAATGAAGGAAGTGGCAGAAGCTTACTTGGGCAAGAAAGTCACCCACGCAGTTGTCACAGTGCCTGCATACTTCAACGACGCTCAGAGACAAGCCACAAAGGACGCGGGCATCATCGCCGGTTTGAAC